>ENA-OQDE01000691-OQDE01000691.1-human-gut-metagenome-genome-assembly--contig:-NODE-691-length-17852-cov-4.569760_pt1 | contig 17852 bp, 26 predicted proteins | sample MGYA00242768_ERZ504595 | MGnify/ENA primary metagenome ERZ504595 (study PRJEB26092, sample SAMD00036307) | human gut metagenome | host: Homo sapiens | study: EMG produced TPA metagenomics assembly of...
AATTTTTAACGCAAAATTTTTTCATTTATAAGCGGAGGTTATTTTTATCATTCCACAAACTTATGGTTCCCAGCTTAACGAAACATTTTTTATAATCCCTCTGTCATTCAACTGTTTCAGAAATGAAACCAGAAGCGGTACTACAAACAGACCGATGATTCCAAAAAATTTTAAACCGATCAGCATACATGGCAGCATGATCACCGGCGATAACCCCATCTGTTTTCCCACCAGTTTCGGCTCGATCAGATTCCGCACGACTGTTATTACAAGGTAAAGCGCGAACACACCGACTCCGGTAGAGATCCTTCCCGATGCGAAGGCGAGTACCGCCCACGGGATCAGCACTGTACCGGTTCCAAGCACCGGAAGGATATCAAGTACCGCAATAATAAATGCAATGGCAAATGCATTTTTGATTCCAAGCAAAAACAGACCTGCCACAAGTTCCGCAAACGTGATCCCGAAGATCAGACAATAAGAGATAATGCATTTTCCCATCGTCCCTGTCACATAATTTTTTCCATCCCGGAACGCACGCTGGTATTCCGCCGGAATCTGCCGCTTTAAAAATGCCCTGATCTGTGGAAATTCCAGTTCCATAAATACCGTTGCGATCACTGTGATCAGAAGTTTCATAAAAAATCCCGGTATTCCTGCTGCCATCCCGGATACCCCGTCAATAACACCATCTGAAATGCCCGACATCAACTTGCCTGCATTCTTTATCTCTGTGCTGACTCCGCACCGACATCCTGCAATCCTTGCGTTTTTCCAGTCTGCCCTACCGGATAAAACACAACTGACAAACGTTCCACCCACTGATAAAAACGCTGCATAACAGGCACAACCGTATCCGAAAAAAGACAGACAGCTCCCGCGTCAGATCATAGATCAGCCTCACCAGATAACTGCCTGCAAAATAAAGGACGGCTGCCAGAAGTATATAAAAGAAAAGAACCGTTGTAACCGCCACGATTCCTCTTTTGATATGTGTTCTCTCCGTAATGAACTTTACTGCTCCAGCCAATAGCGCCGCCACTGCAAACGCCGCAAGAAACGGAAACAGCACAGAACCTGCCGCCTTAAGCACTACCCACAAAATCACAAGCCACACCACCCAGAATGCAAATCCGGTCAGAAAATCCTTTTGCCGCCTCAATCGTTCTTCTCTGTTCATCGCCCACCATTTTTCCTTTACTGTATCTCTTTTTCATCCACTATTATTATCTATATCCGCTTTGGGCAATCTCATTCTTATTTATGAAATATTTTTATTTCCTTCAAGGATTCGGATGTCGAAAGGTGGCTTCCGGTTTTTTGATTGGTAAATTGCACAAATAAAAAACACCCACAGCATATCATCTCTGGCATACTGCGGGTATTTTACCGTGACATAAGATGCACGGAATCTCTCTTATTCTTCTAATTTTAAAATATAAATACAGTTCGGTTTGTCAACCTTGACTGGTGCACCGTTCTGCAGAGAAAAACCTTTCTCATAATTGATCGTGTAAGATACGATGTCATTGGATGTATTATTCACGGTCAGATAATGTTTCTCATCCGGGTAAATAGCTAACATCTTCGGATAATCACTGTCTACCTTTGTGCGGAATTCCTGTGTCAGCATACCTGTATCCGGATCGATCTCATATGCTACGACCGTATTTACTCCGGCATTGGAAGCAAACAGATACTTTCCGCTCTTGCTGATCTCCATACCGGATGCAGCACAGATGTCTTCCTCTTTCCTGCCCTGTGTTGTGATCGTCTGGATCTTATCAAACTGTGGCTGGTCATTCTCAACGCTATACTTATACACCTCGATCTCATGTGTCAGTTCATACAGGATATAAGCATATTTTCCATCTCTGGAAAAACGGATCATTCTCGGCGCAGACTCAAGCGGTCCACGAATGATATCCACCAGTTTTAATTTACCATAAGTATAATCCACACGATAGATCTTAACCTGATCTAATCCGTTATCAACTGCACACAAAAACTTCTGATCCGGTGTCAGTTTTACACAGTCAACATGTGGTGTGTTGGTACGTCTGTCGCTTCCGCGCGCCATACCTATATGGAAAATACCATCTGCGATAGCTCCGATGCTTCCATCTTTTTCAAGATGCATCATCGTCACACGTCCGTCATGATGTCCACCAACGAAAAGATAACGATTCTCATCATCCACTTCCACATAGCATCCTCTCATGCCGCCAATCCACTGTTTATTCACAGCCTCAAGATCTCCATCCGGAAGAACCTTAAATGCTTCCACACCTTCATCAGCAATCGAATAAAGGAACTTTCTATCCTTTGAAACAACAAGATCTGACGGGTTATTGATTGGTACTACTTTACGTTCTTTCATACTGCCATTTGCCACATCCACATCATAAATATGGATTCCGACACTGTTTTCATGAGTATATGTACCTACATAAGCCACATATTTTTCCTTTTTCATACTTTTATCCTCCTTATTTTTCGGAGCAGAGGATTTTCCTCCCTACTCTTTTCTTCGTAAAATATCATACTTCTCAAGCGGATGCCCCAGATCAATATATAAAACCTGTTTTGGATGCGGTGCTGATTCCATATCTGCTCCATCCTCATCCACAATCCGTTTCACAGTCACCGTCAGATTTTCTCCATCCGGCTTCATAATCTCAATCTCTTCACCAACCGAAAACTTATTGCGCTGTTCGATCCGGTAAAGTCCTTCTTCATTCTGCTCTCCGACAATTCCCAAATACGTGTACTCTTTCAGGTAGGTGTTATTGTCGTAAATCTGTGCTTCATCTGAAGGCTTTCCAAAGAAAAATCCGGTTGTAAACTGGCGGTAGGTACAGTTGGATATCTGATCTAAATACCATGCAGATTCTTTTTGTAAAGCTCCGGTGACACTTTGTAGTCATCGATCGCCTTGCGGTAAGTTCTTGCCACAGTCGCAACATATAGTGCTGTTTTCATTCTACCCTCTATTTTAAAACTGTCAATACCTGATTCCATTAATTCCGGTATGTGTTCGATCATACAAAGATCTTTGGAGTTAAAAATATAAGTTCCACGCTCATTCTCATAAACTGGCATATACTCGTTTGGTCTCGTTTCCTCCACGATGGAATATTTCCAGCGGCACGGATGTGTACATGCTCCCTGATTCGCATCACGTCCGGTAAAATAGTTAGATAACAGGCATCTTCCGGAATAAGAAATGCACATTGCACCGTGAATAAACGTCTCTATCTCAAGGTCATCCGGTATATTTGCACGAAGTTCTTTAATTTCATTTAAAGAAAGTTCACGGGCCGATACCACACGCTTTGCACCGAGTCCATACCAGAAACGGTATGTTTCGTAGTTGGTATTATTCGCCTGTGTACTGATATGGCGCTCAATATCCGGGCAGACTTCCTTTGCAATCATAAACACACCAGGATCTGCGATGATAAGTGCATCCGGTTTTTCTTCTTTTGCAAAGAATCCAGCTCTTTGAAATATTCCCTTACACCCTCTAAATCGTCATTGTGGGCAAGGATATTTGCCGTCACATATACTTTTACCTCATGATCATGTGCAAAACGGATTCCTTCTCTCATTTCCTCCATGGAAAAATTCTTGGCTTTTGCACGAAGTCCAAATGCCTCGCCACCAATGTACACGGCATCTGCACCATAGATCACTGCAATTTTTAGCACCTCAAGGCTGCTTGCCGGTATCAAAAGTTCCGGTCTTCTCATAACTTATCTATCCTTTCGTATCTTTCTCAGATACGCCCTTTCTATTTCTTCCATGTGCTGACCGTAACTCCGTCACCAATCGGCAAAACTGCCGTAACAAGGTGCTCGTCATGTGTCAGTTCATACAGATATTCGCGCATTCTCTTATGAATCGTGCGGTTTCTCCTCGTAACTGCAAAACGGGACTCTATGATATCTCCATCCTGCAGCACATTATCAGAAACCAGTGTTCCTTCCGGTCCAAGCAGCCGTAATATATCCGGCATGAAATGAATATACTGTCCTTTTGCGGCATCCATAAAAATAAAATCATAGGTTTCCGTCAATGTCGGAAGAATCTGCGCCGCATCTCCTTCTAACAGCATAATCTGTTTTTCTTTCCCTGCACGGATAAAATTCTCTTTTGCAATTGGAATTCTCTTTTCATAATTCTCAATCGTTGTAATCTCACACGGCACCGGATCATATTCCGCCATCAAAATGGCAGAAAATCCGACTGCGGTCCCCACTTCAAGGATCCGCATCGGACGTTTCATTGCAAGAAGCAGCTTTAAAAACTGCTGCATCTCTTTCCTTATGATCGGCACATAACTATCTAGTGCTTCCTGTTCTATCTGATCTAAAATACTGGTATTCCCCGTATCAAGCGAATTGATATAGGTGACCAGACGTTCATCTACTATCACTCGACTGCTCCTGCCTGTTCATTTTCATCTGTGTTCTGACCTTCTTCTCCGGCATCATCCGCCCCGGTATCATCCGAAGATGTTCCGTCCGATGAATCCAGATCTGTTCTTTGTTCTGTGCTCTCTGTGCTTTCCGTACTCTCCTCAGATTCTGCCGCCATAACCACCATCATATCTTTCGCTGTCATGGATGTATTTAACGTGTAGGTTCCTGTTTTTAACTTTCCATGATACGCTGACATACGAAGCTGTACATAAAACAGATTCGCATCGCGGATCAGCCCCTCTTTCTTTAACAGCTTACCAATCTGATATTCTGACAGATCCCCCGTCACATCTACGGTCACATCGGTTCCAGGTTTTTCTTCCACCGGTCCTTCGGTAAACACCCGATAGCCGAAATCATAGCAAAAACTGCCCAGCTTTATCAAACCGATCACAACAAGTAACATGACCAGAATCGAAAAACTGATGCTGACAAATTTTAATACCAGTTTATTCAGCTTCATATGAAATCCTCCAGACTATTCCTCAAATCCAACTTCAAAATCCAGTTCTTCGATCAGCGTCCAGTTGACCTTCTGCACCACACGGCAAAAAGCATTTTCTGCTGCAAGATATTCTGCGACAAGTGGATTTTTCCGAAACTCACGGTATTCCTGTTCCATCTTATCCGTCGCATCATAAAGATCCACATTTCCATCACTGTTCTGTAACAGATAATTTTTGTGGCGAAATGCGTGGATCTGCTGCTCTAACTGCGGCTGATTGTGCACTCTGTTTTTGATATCCTGATATCTGATATATTCCTCGCTGAATTTGATTGCATCCACCAGTTCCTGCATGGCTTCATCCATTCTGCTCATGATACATCTGTCCTTCCTACACTTCCATAATGATCGGCATGATCATCGGTCTGCGCTTTGTCTCTTTCCACACGAAATCACCTAAAGAATCCTTGATCTCATTTTTGATCTTGCCCCAGTCGGTGATTCCTTTATCCATACAATACTGCATCTTATCTTCAAGCAGATGCTTTGCATCCTCCATCAGACTCTCTGCACCTCTGACATAGACAAATCCACGGGATACGATATCCGGACCCGCAAGCACCTGTCCGGAACCGCTCTCTAATGTCAGAACGACAATGATGATTCCATCTTCCGCAAGATGCTGTCTGTCGCGGAGTACGATGTTGCCGACATCACCGACACCGAGTCCGTCGACCATGATATCACCTACATGGACTCTTCCTGTCACTTCTGCTTTTTCGTCATCTAACTCAAGCACATCACCAGAGGTCAGGATAAAGATATTGTCCTTGTTGATGCCAAGTTCTTCTGCCACTCTCGCCTGTGCCAAAAGATGACGGTACTCTCCATGTACCGGAACGGCATACTTCGGTTTTACCAGGGAGTAGATCAGTTTGATCTCTTCCTGACAGGCATGACCGGATACATGTACGTCCTGGAAAATAACGTTTGCACCCTTCATGGAAAGCTCATTGATAATACCGGAAACTGCCTTTTCATTTCCCGGGATCGGTTGGAACTGAGCACGATCGTATCGTTAGGTTTGATCGTAACTTTTTTATGCATGCCACATGCCATACGGGACAATGCCGCCATGGACTCTCCCTGGCTTCCGGTCGTGATCATAACCGTTTTCTCATCCGGATAATTTTTCAGTTCTTCAATATCGATCAGCGTATTGTCCGGAATATTAATGTAGCCAAGCTCCGACGCAATGCCGATGATATTCACCATACTGCGTCCTTCCACGACAACTTTCCTGCCGTATTTATAAGCTGTATTAATGATCTGCTGCACACGGTCTACGTTAGACGCAAATGTTGCAATGATGATCCTCGTATTCTTGTGATCTGCAAAGATCTCATCAAAGGTCTTGCCGACTGTCTTTTCTGACATGGTAAATCCCTTGCGCTCTGCGTTGGTACTGTCACATAACAGTGCAAGTACACCTTTTTTACCGATCTCACCAAAACGCTGTAAATCGATGGCATCTCCAAATACCGGTGTGTAATCCACCTTGAAGTCACCTGTGTGCACAACGATACCTGCCGGTGAATAAATGGCAAGCGCTGCTGCATCCTGAATACTGTGGTTCGTACGGATGAACTCCACGCGGAAACAGCCTAAATTGATATGCTGTCCGTATTTTACCACCTTGCGTTTCACTTTTGTCAGCATATTATGTTCTTTTAACTTATGTTCAATGATACCGATGGTAAGCTTTGTCGCATAAATCGGAACATTGATGTCCCTTAAGACATACGGAATCGCTCCGATATGATCCTCATGTCCGTGTGTAATGAAAAATCCCTTGACTTTATCAATATTATCTTTCAGATAAGTCACATCCGGAATGACAAGATCGATTCCATACATGTCATCTTCCGGGAAAGACAGACCACAATCCACAACAATAATGCTGTCCTCGTACTCAAAAGCTGTAATGTTCATTCCGATCTGCTCTAAGCCGCCAAGCGGAATGATCTTAAGTTTTGAAGTTTTTTCTTTTTTGTTCTCTTTTACACTGGTTCTCTTTTTTCGTTCCGGTCTCTCTGCTTTTTTGAATCATTCTGGCTGATTCCTGCTCCTTATTCTCTTTCATATTCAATGTCCGCATCCTCTATCAATTCTGAAAATATTTTACCTACTGCCGCAAGTTCCGTGTCGTCGTCTACCATCTCGCACACAACGTCATCGTCCTCTGTGGCGACCTCCTTCAAAATGTACGCATCACAGTCGCCATCTTCCTCTTCCGTGACAAAAAATAACGCGTACCGTTACCTGTGTCTCCTCCACAACAAAAAAATCAATACTCTCTTTTGTCTGTGGGTCCACAAATGTTACTTTTTCCATGTGCATCCTCCATGCATAACACAAAAACCGCATTCTAAAACCTGCGGCTTTTGTCAGAACCTGTTTACTTCTCTACGTGCATACTCCGATAATCCAGATATCCCTGCAAAATAAAGACTGCCGCGATCTCATCGACATATTTTTGCGGTCTTCCCTGCGGATACCGGACTCCATCATGTGTTTATCTGCGGAAACGGTCGTCAGTCTCTCATCCCACAAAATAACTTCTAACCCTGTCCGTCTCTCTAACATCTCTTTAAACTCTTTTGTCTTCTCGCAACGCTCTCCCTCTGTGTTATTCATATTTTTCGGATAACCCAGAACAATACACTCCACCTGATATTCTGCGATAATCGCTTCGATCCTCGCCAAAGTCTGGCGCAGTTTATTAGGGGACTGGCGTCTTATGATCTCCAGTCCCTGCGCAGTTAATAAAAGCTCATCGCTGACTGCCACACCGACAGTCTTTGAGCCAAAATCCAAACCTAAAATCCGCATAAACTTCCTATTCCCAATGATTATTTTTGATATAAGCCTTTAAAACTTCTTCGACCAGTTCGTCACGTTCCACTTTCATGATCAGGCTTCTTGCATTATTATGACTGGTAATATATGTGGGATCTCCAGACATAATATATCCAACAATCTGATTCACTGGATTATAGCCTTTCTCGCTCAGTGCACGATATACAATCGTAAGCACGTCACCAACCTTTAACTCCGGCTCTTTCTCCACTCTGAAATATTGTGTATTATTGATATTCTGCATATTTTTCACGCCCTTATACCTGCTATAAAAAGCATTGCTGATTTTTATTTTAATATAGTTTGTCCTAAAATTCAACCAAAAGATAAATATCGTCTTTTAATTTTCCTTTTATCTTTCCTGTCACGAACTGATTTGCCATGTTTTTTTCTGTTTCAAACGCCACTTTGACATACTCTTTTGTGTATCCGGTAAAATACGTTTTTCCGTCTACCACAAGTTCTTCCTCTAACAGTGCCGTCTTTTCTTTTCCGACATAATAATTCCGGAATTCTTCAGACATTTTCTTTTCCAGTGACAGAAGAATATTACTTCTCTCTGTCTTTTTCTGCTCCGGCACCTGATCCGGCATCACCGCCGCCTTCGTACCTTCACGCACCGAATATTTAAAAATGTGCATCTCATAAAAATGTATTTTTTTCAGATATTCTTCTGTAATTTTAAACTCTTCTTCTGTCTCTCCCGGAAAACCAACGATCACATCGGTCGTGATCGCAGGATGCGTAAAATATTTGCGCAGCAGATCACAGCCCGCCTCATATTCTGCCGTATCATATCTGCGGTTCATCCGCTTTAAGACACTGTCACAGCCACTCTGTAAAGACAGATGGAAATGTGGACATATTTTTGTAAGCTCCGATAACCGTTTTGCAAAGTCTTCCGTCACAATACGCGGCTCTAAACTGCCAAGACGGATACGCTCGATTCCCTCGATTTCATGTACATGTTCAATCAGGGAAAGTAACGTTTCTCCAGTATCGACTCCGTAGGAACTTAAATGGATCCCGGTTAACACGACCTCTTTATATCCACTTTTTGCAAGTTCATTTATCTCATTTAACACATCTTCCATTTTGCGGCTTCTGACACGTCCTCTTGCAAACGGAATGATGCAGTAACTGCAGAACTGGTTGCAGCCATCCTGCACCTTGATAAATGCACGCGTATGCTCTGCCGTTTTCTTTAAATGCAGTTCTTCATACTCCTGTTTTTCGTGATTGATATCAACAATCTGTGCCTGTTTTGTGTGTTCTTTTTCATACTCATTCAACAGTGTAACCAATTCATGCTTCTGGTTATTTCCGATCACGATATCAATACTTTCATCCACCAATGCCTGTGCCTCTTTTGTCTGCACATAACAGCCGGCTCCCACTACAATGGCATCCGGATTCATCTTTTTTGCACGGTGGAACATCTGTCTTGATTTACGGTCTGCCATATTGGTTACGGAACAGGTATTGATCACATATACGTCTGCAATTTCCGTAAAAGGAACAATCTCATAACCTGCATTTTCAAGGATCTGCTGCATAGCTTCCGTCTCATATGCATTTACTTTACACCCCAGATTGTGCAGTGCTGCTTTTTTCATTTTTTACCTCCATAATATCTATTTACTTGTTGACTTTTCCACGGAAAACCATTACTATAAAGATAACTTTAACAGCTAATTTTAAGGAGGTTTTTCATCATGAAAACAGTACAGATTTCTTTAAATTCTATCGACAAAGTGAAATCATTTGTCAATGCGATCACACAGTATGAGTATGATTTCGATTTAATCTCCGGTAGATACGTTATCGACGCAAAATCCATCATGGGTATCTTCAGCTTAGACTTATCCAAACCGATCGATTTAGCAATCCATGCTGAAGCTAATGTTGATGAGATTATGGAAACATTAAAACCATACTTAATCTAATCACAGATCAGATGTCATACCATTTACGGTGTCACATAGATGGAACATAAACCACAGGTTATATACCTGTGGTTTTTTGTTGTCCTTTTATTGTGGTGCCCTGATCAAAAGATGTATCGAAAAATAAACTGCCTGCATTTCTGACACATCTTTCGCCCCGGAACCCGTTTTCTACGCTTCGATATGGATCACTTCGACCGTATCAATCGCTTTCTGCATCAATCATCGATCTTCTCAGAAAGTTTCTTCTCATCATTATGAATCACATTCAGGCTCGGTTTTGTGACCGGATGTTTTGCAACGAAAATGGTACAGCAGTCCTCAAACGGAAGGATCGATGTCTCATATGCATCGATCTTCTCAGAGATCTCAACAATCTCCTGCTTGTCAAAACCAATTAACGGACGGTATACCGGCATCGTGCAGACCTCATTTGTCGCTGCAAGCGACTGCATAGTCTGGCTTGCCACCTGACCGATACTTCTCCTGTGATCAGACCCAGACATTTATTTTCTTTTGCAAAATGCTCTGCTAACTTCATCATATAACGGCGCATAATGATCGTTAACTCCTCATGCGGACACTGCTCGTAGATATAAAGCTGGATATCCGTAAAGTTGACAACATGCAAGTTGATCGGTCCGGAATATTTTGCAACGATCTTTGCAAGATCCACAACCTTCTGTTTTGCACGCTCTGAGGTATAAGGCGGTGCATGGAAATAAGTCGCATCGATCGTCACGCCGCGTTTCGCGATCATATAACCTGCAACCGGGCTGTCAATTCCACCGGAAAGCAGTAACATTGCCTTTCCGTTTGTGCCGACCGGCATACCGCCCGGTCCCGGAATAACCGTTGAATATACATTGATCTGATTACGGATCTCCACGTTGATCACAACTTCCGGTTTGTGCACATCCACGCGTGTCTCAGGGAATGCATTTAAAATGCGCTCTCCAAGCTGTGCATTGATCTCCATGGACTCAAGCGGATAATTTTTGCGCGCTCTTCTCGCATTTACCTTGAAGGTAAAATGCTTGTCCGGATAAGCCTCATCAATATGATGGATCACTTCTTCTGCTAATTTGTCAAATCCCTCGTCCTCTAAAATAACAACCGGACAGATTCCGACGATACCAAATACACATTTTAATGCTTCTACCGCCTCGTCGTAATCATATTCGCCATCCATCTCGATATAGATTCTTCCCTGCTCCTTGCGGATGCGGAAAGTTCCGTCTACTTTCTTTAACGCATGATTCATCTGGCTGACTAATGCATCCTCAAACAGATAACGGTTTTTTCCTTTGATTGCAATTTCTGCATATTTTATCAAAAATGCTTTGTACATATTTTTTCCCTTTCTATCTTTACGATCAATGTCTGGTAAATTTCCTGCGGAACGGAATGATTTCTTTTAACTGTTCGATCGCATAATCAATTTCCGCTTCCGTTGTATTGACACAGAAGCTGAAACGGATCGTTCCCTCTAAATCCGCTTTTTTCAGTCCGATTCCCTGCAGGGTTTTACTCGGTGCCGGTTTATTTGATGAGCAGGCACTTCCCGCGGAGACATAAATTTCTTTTTCCTCAAGTGAATGCAGCATGACTTCGCTCCGCACGCCCTGGATCGTGACGCTTACAATCTGCGGTGCAGAATCCTCACCGGTCTTTCCGTTAATCGTCACACCCTCAATCTTTGTCACTTCCTCAATAAAGTGCTTTTTCAACGCATACATATGTGCAATCTTTTCATCAAAATTCTCGTAGATCTCCATGGCAGCCTCTCCAAGTGCCGCTGCTCCAGGAACATTCTCTGTGCCGGAGCGCATGCCTTTCTGCTGTCCGCCGCCGTAAATAATCGGTTTAATCTTTGTTTTGCCTTTGATATATAAAAATCCGGTTCCCTTTGGCGCATGAATTTTGTGACCGCTGACCGAGAGCAGATCAATCCCAAGTTTTTTCGGACAGATACGGTATTTTCCATATGCCTGAATCGCATCCACATGGATGATCGTATTCGGATTCTTTTCTTTTACGATTTTTGCAGCCTCTGCAATCGGTTCTACCGCACCGATCTCATTATTGACCATCATCATGGATACAAGGATCGTGTCCTCACAGACTGCATCACGAAGTTCATCCAGTGAAATCTGACCGTTTTCATCTACCGGTAAATAGGTCACACGAAAACCCTGTTCCTCCAGATATGCAAGGGGTGAAAGTACTGACGCATGCTCGATCGATGTCGTGATAATGTGATTTCCCGCACGTTTATTTGCAAGTGCTGTTCCGATCAGAGCCATATTATTTGACTCTGTACCTCCTGATGTAAAAAGGATCTCTTTTTCATCTGCCTTCAGTGTTTTTGCAATCCGCTCTTTTGCCTCTTTGATATAACGTTCCGCCACAACTCCCATTGTATGAAGTGACGAAGGATTTCCATAATCCTCCATCAACACTTTTACCATCAGATCTTTCGCACGTTCACTGCAGCGTGTTGTTGCTGAATTATCCAGATATGCCTGCATTTTTGTTACTCCTGTTCCGCACATTTTCATCTGTGTGCACAAAACTTTATATATATTGCATTTTAATCTTCATTTCTGCGCTATCTCTTCGCACTGTTTTCATTCTGTGTATGTCCGCGCCCATCAATTTTGAAACAAATTCATTCGGCCGCTAAATCACAGTCAGGCTAATTTGATTTTTCCGGGCACGACGTTTCGATATGATACATCAGGATCGCAAGTGTCGTAAATCCTGCCGTCTCGGTGCGAAGGATACGGCTGCCAAGTGAGATCAGTTTCATCTCACCTTTTACCGCTTCGATTTCTTCCGGTGCAAAACCGCCCTCCGGTCCGATAAAAATACCGATGGACTCTCCCGGTCTGACCGCCTCTACCACCTCTCTCGTTGCCGCCATGCCGCGCTCATTTTCATAGGGAACCAGCTTTTGGTCAAGTTTCATTGCATATGCCACAGCTTCTTTATAGCTCACAGGTTCTGAAACTTTTGGGATCAGACTGCGCTTTGACTGTTTTGCTGCACTCTCCGCAATGCCTTGCCAGCGTGCTGTCTTTGCCGCCGCCTTTTTTGCATCCAGTTTCACCACACAGTTTTTCATTGCAACCGGGATGATCTCATACACACCAAGTTCGACCGCCTTTTGGATGATCAGTTCCATCTTGTCATTTTTCGGCAGTCCCTGAAACAGATAGATCCGGTTCGCAGTTCGGTTCCGGTCTCGTCTTTTTCTAAAATCGACGCGCGCACAAAGGAATCCTCGATTTCTGCAATTTCACAGAAATAATTTTCCCTTGCCGGTCCGCTGATGCGGATCTTTTCTCCCGGCTTCATGCGCAGTACATTTTTGATATGATTGACATCACTGCCTCGATCATCACAGAATCTTTCCCGATCTGTCCGCTCTCCACAAAAAACTGATACATTTTTCTAATGCCTTTCTGTTCGTTGCTGCTGATTACGCTGCTTATCTCTTCTGTGCGGTGATATTGACCCACTCACCCTGATGATTGATCTCAACCACGGTAAGACCTGCTTTTTCAATCGCTTCTTTCACCTGATCTTCCTTGAAATCAATGATACCTGAAGTGATAAAGTAACCGCCTTTTTTCAGGCGCGCCGGAATGACCGGAGCCATTGGAATAATGACATCTGCAAGAATATTTGCAACAACAATATCATACTCCTCTGTACCGACTTTCTCCTGCAGTTCTACGTCGTCGATCAGGTTGCCGACATAAAATATTCCAAGTCTGCTGTCTAAATGGTTAACCTCAAAATTCTCATGTGTCGAAGTCATGCAATCCGGGTCAAGGTCAGTTCCAACCACCTCGGATGCACCAAGTTTTAATGCCACGATGGAAAGAATTCCACTTCCGCAGCCGACATCTAATACTTTCGGTGTTTTATTCTCCGGTGTATATTCCGCATTACCACGGATATATTTTAAAAGCTGGCAGATACACAGCTGCGTTGTTTCATGTTTTCCGGTTCCAAAAGAAACACCAGGATCGATCTCAATTAAGAATTTGTCCTTATCTTCCTCTTTTAATTCTTCCCAGGTTGGTTTGATCAAAATATCCTCAATGTAAAATGAGCTGAAAAACTTTTTCCAGTTGTTGATCCAGTCAAGGTCTTCCGTCTGGTCAGAGGTGATGACGCCGCTTCCGACATCCACGATCTTGCGGAGATCTTCAAGTGCGATTTTGACCTGTTTTAATAATTCCGTGTAGTCCTCTCCATTATCCTCCAAATAAAAGCTGACGTGACTCACACCGTCATCCGGTGGAAGTTCCGGCAGAAAGTCGATGAACATATCCGCCTGGTCTTCCTTGGAAAGCGGAATATTGTCTTCAATCTCCACTCCCTCGATCCCTAAATCTGCCAGCATGGCACTCATGTAATCCTCCGCTGCAGTTGTCGTTTCTATTGTATATTTATTCCACTTCATACAAATTCTCCATTTCTGTGCTGCTTCTCCATGGTTACTATTCAGACACAAGCCTGATATCTGCTGCTGTCAGGCTGTGTGCCATAAAGTATATTTCCGTTTACACATAGCTATTTGGTATGATAACACAAAATCGGGGATTTGGCAAAATAAACGTATTTTTTCTTTTGGGGGTGGGGATACTGTGGGGTGTTAGGAAAAAGAGGATCAGTAGTTTGTGGCAGTAGCGGTCCGGGGTGGTAAATCGCGCAAAGCTGAGAATGGTTTTTCTTATTTTCGTACAACGGAAACAAAACCAGAATCAGCTTTGCGCAATTTACCACTCACTACCCCCATACACCTTTTGACTCATAACCCCAAAAAAAGGAGGAAACACGCAATGCACTTCGAAAAAGACGATATCCCACCGGGATTTGGAATGCTGTTAGGACGAAACGAAAATGCGATGAAATGTTTTTCCGGAATGACAGACACGGAGAAAGAAGATGTGATCAGACAGGCTCAGGCTGCAAGATCTACCGACGATATTGCTCAAATCATAGAATGCACGCTCCGCTAATGCCCTGTAAAAGTAAAACAACCGGCAGGGATACCCCAGCCGGTCTATTGGATTACAATACTTTGGATAAAAATTCCTGCAGTCGCGGACTCTTCGGATTTGAAAAGATCTCCTGTGGAGTGTTCTCCTCCTGGATAACACCATCATTGATGAACATGACACGGTTTGCAACCTCGCGGGCAAATCCCATCTCATGTGTGACGACTACCATGGTCATGCCGTCTGCCGCAAGTTCTTTCATAACGTTAAGTACCTCGCCGACCATCTCCGGATCGAGTGCAGATGTCGGTTCATCGAATAAAATGATGTCCGGGTTCATGGCAAGGGAACGCACGATGCAATACGCTGTTTCTGTCCACCGGAAAGCTGCGCCGGGTAGGCATCTGCTTTGTCAGCGAGTCCGATGCGTGCTAAGAGGTCTTCCGCCTTTTTCGCAGCTTCCTCTTTGGTCATTTTTCCGAGTTTGACCGGAGCCAACATAATATTTTCACGGATAGTCATATTCGGGAACAGATTAAACTGCTGAAATACCATTCCGATTTTTTCACGGACATGATTGATATCCACGGATGCGTCTGTCATGTCTGTGCCCTCGAACAATACATGACCACTTGTCGGAACCTCAAGCAGATTTAGAGAACGCAGGAAAGTTGATTTTCCGCAGCCGGATGGACCGATCAGTGCCAGAACGTCTCCTTTTTTGATGGTTGTGGAGATACCTTTTAATACCTCGTGATCTCCATAGGATTTATGCAGATCATTTACCTCAAGAATGACTGTATTATCGCTCATTGCTTCTTAACTTCCTTTCTAACAGGTTTACCACTTTGCTCAGTCCCATTACCATGATAAGGTAAATCAGGGCAACCGCGATCAGCGGCATAAATGCCTCATAAGTTACACTTCGTATGATATCTCCACCTTTGGTCAGATCCATAAGGCCGATGTAGCCACTGATGGACGTCTCTTTTAAAAGACTGATAAACTCATTGCAGAGTGCCGGCAGGATATTTTTTACCGCCTGCGGCAGGATGATCGACATCATGGTCTGCTTGTAATTAAGACCCAGGCTTCGTCCGGCTTCAAACTGTCCGATATCCACTGCCATGATTCCGGAACGTACGATCTCAGCAACGTATGCTGCAGAGTTTAAACCGAATGCAATGACTGCCACAACAATTTTTCCGGTGTCAATACTCTGGAAAATAACATAATAAATGATCAAAAGCTGGATCATGACAGGTGTTCCGCGCACAATGGTCAGATAAAGCTTACAGAGTGCATTTAAGATAGTCAGCCCACCGTTTCTGTCATGGTTGGTACGGACGATTGCGATCAGAAATCCAAATACAACACCGACTAACAATGCCAGCACTGTAATCAAAAGTGTATTTCCAAGACCTTTTAACAAGTACACATAGCGGCTGTCTTTTACAAAGTTGTCATAAAATTTCTCACTAAGTCCCGCTTTTTCAGAAGTTACCGTATCATCTTTTACTATAATGACCTGCTTTGAAGTCGTATAAGTATCGGTAAAATTAACATTCTTTTTCCGCTCCTCTGTCACGGTAAAACCTGCTGCTCCGATATCGACCTTACCAGTTGAGATTGCCGGAATAATCGAGTCAAACGCCATATCCTCGATTTTTAATTCCATACCAAGTTCATCACTGACAGCACGCATGATATCCATATCGATTCCCACGATCTGTCCATCTTCATAGCTCTCATATGGTGGAAACTCTGCATTTGTTCCAACCGTCAGAGTTCCATTTTCATGGCTGACATCTTTAGATTCATACGGAAACTTTCCAATCTCATCCTCAGTGCCGATATAATTTTTCTGAATATTTGCGATCGTACCATCTGCTTCTAATTTTTCCAGAACACTGTTGACTTTATCTAAAAGCTCCGTATTATCCTTTGCAATTACAAATGCATATTCCTCAAGGGTAAATTCTTCATCTAAGATACGGATTCCTGTGTTCTGCTCTACGAATTTAATCGCAGGCTGCTCATCAATGACAACGCAGTCAATCTTTCCCTGTTTTAATGCCTGGATCGCATCCGCACCTTTGTTGTAACGCTCCACCACGGTGCCGGAGCCATCGCTCTCGTAATCACTGACATAAATATCTCCTGTAGTACCAAGCTGGACACCGATTCTTTTTCCCGGCAGATCATCTGCAGAATTCACGGTTCCAGATGTACTTTCCGTGCTCTGTGCCTCATCTGCTGCCATCACTTCATAGCCTGCTGCACCGATCAGTATGGTACAGAATAAAAGCATGGCTGCAAGTAAACGTTTACCTGTTTTCTTCATGGTCTTTTTCTCCTCGTTTTCGTGTATAAATATTCATTTTTCTGAGTAGGTAGTATAGCACACTTTTTTGTCAAAAGAAAGTATTGTCGTATATTTGCTGTATTCCTACATATATTCTCTCATCTGGTCTACCAGTGATAACATGAATTTTTGTCCGTCAATTCCGACCGCTTCATCAAACTTTTCTCCATTTACGATAGAATTTGACAGGATCCGCACGCCAAGAAACGGTACTCCATAAGAAAGGCAAAGCTGGGCTGCCGCCGCCGACTCCATATCTTCCACGGCTGTATGATACCGCTCTCTTAAAAGTGCGATCCGGTCAAGCTGGTTGTTCCACTCATCCCCGGAACCAATCACCCCACGGCCGGTATGATATTTCGTTTTTACCTGCTCCGCCGCTTTCAGCAGTTTTCCGTCACACGGATACTCTGTCACTTTTTTGTCTTTCCCGTTTCGCGGTAAAAAATTTCCACCGGAAGCAGTGAAAAACTTTTTCCATCAATTCCCGCTCCCTCCTCAGAAAATGCATATGCGATTGCTCCCATCGGAACGACCTTTTCTCCAAGCACGATGTCCCTCTGTGAAATTTTTTATCGTGGCCTCCTCCGATTCCCTGATTGATCACCGCCCATGGCTTAAAGTATGCCAGTGCAAGGCTTGTCGCTGCCCGCAGCATTGACCATTCCCTGAAATGTC
>ENA-OQDE01000692-OQDE01000692.1-human-gut-metagenome-genome-assembly--contig:-NODE-692-length-17845-cov-36.769669_pt1 | contig 17845 bp, 21 predicted proteins | sample MGYA00242768_ERZ504595 | MGnify/ENA primary metagenome ERZ504595 (study PRJEB26092, sample SAMD00036307) | human gut metagenome | host: Homo sapiens | study: EMG produced TPA metagenomics assembly of...
GGCCCTCTACGGGGCAGGGGCTGACGGCCGTCCGGGGCGGTCGGCCAGCGACCACCGGTACGGCTCAATCGTATAACCGTGCAACGGAAAAGAGCCGCCCTTTCGGACGACTCAAACTGTAATGGGGATTAAATAATCATTGTGTACCGAATGATTATTTAATCCCCGTCCCAGAAAAATCATCCTTACAAAACGAGGCCCTGGCCAAATGGCCAGGGCCTCGCAAACTTTTATTCCGTTCTAAACGACGGGCTGATTGCGCGCAGGAGGACCCCCAGGCGGGCCGGGGTGTAACCTCCGCGCGCAGTTTCGCAGCGAAGCGAGAATGTTTGAGCACGGAGGTTACACCCCGGCCCGCCTGGGGGTCCTCCGTGAAACAAACCTACCTACTCCAGCTCAAACGCACCCGTGTACAGCTGGTAGTAGTACCCGCGCTTGGCGATCAGCTCGTCGTGGTTGCCGCGCTCGATGATGCGGCCGTGATCCAGACAGATGATCGCGTCGGAGTTGCGCACGGTGGAAAGGCGGTGCGCGATGACAAACGTCGTGCGGCCCTCCATGAGCTTATCCATGCCCGCCTGCACGATGGCTTCGGTGCGGGTGTCGATGGAGCTCGTGGCCTCGTCCAGAATCATTGCCGGCGGATCGGCGACGGCGGCGCGCGCGATCGAAATCAGCTGGCGCTGGCCCTGCGACAGCTGGGCGCCGTTGCCGGTGAGCATGGTGTCGTAGCCGTCGGGCAGGCGGGTGATAAAGTCGTCCGCGCCCGCGAGCTTTGCTGCCGCGATGCACTCCTCGTCGGTGGCATCCAGGTTGCCGTAGCGGATGTTGTCCATCACGGTGCCGGTGAACAGGTTCACGTCCTGCAGCACGACGCCCAGCGAGCGGCGCAGATCGGCCTTGCGGATCTTATTGACGTTGATGCCGTCGTAGCGAATCTTGCCGTCGGCAATGTCATAGAAGCGGTTGATGAGGTTGGTGATGGTCGTCTTGCCGGCACCGGTGGCGCCGACAAACGCGACCTTCTGGCCCGGCTTGGCAAACACGGACACGCCGTGCAGCACCTCGTGGTCGGGCGTGTAGCCAAAGTCGACGTTGTCCATGACCAGGTCGCCGCGCAGCGGCACGTACTCGATCTCGCCGGTTGCGCGGTGCGGATGTTTCCACGCCCACATGCCGGTGTGGTGGTCAGCCTCCTCGAGCTGCCAGGTATCGGGGTTGACCTGCGCGTTGACGAGCGTCACATAGCCTTCGTCGGCTTCGGGCTTCTCGTCGATGAGCTCAAAGATACGGTCGGCGCCGGCGAGGCCCATGACCACGGCGTTGATCTGCTGCGAGATCTGGCCGATCTGTCCGCAGAACTGCTTGGTCATGTTGAGGAACGGCACCACGACGGCGATGGACAGCGCCATGCCCGAGATGCTCAGGTTGGGCACGCCCAGTGCCAGGAAAATGCCGCCGGCAAGGGCCACCAGCACGTAGAGCAGGTTGCCCAGGTTCATAAGGATGGGCATGAGGATGTTGGCATACATGTTGGCCTTCTGGGAGACCTCAAAGAGCTTTTCGTTGCGCTCGTCAAAATCGGCCTCGGCGGCAGACTCGTGGCAGAACGCCTTGACGACCTTCTGGCCGTTCATGACCTCCTCGATATGGCCCTCGACCACGCCGAGCTCGGTCTGCTGCGCAATGAAGAAGCGCGCGGAGTTGGAGCCGAGCAGCTTGGTCATAAAGGTCATAAAGGCGACGCCGGCGATGATGACCAGGCACATCCACACGCTGTAGTACAGCATGATAAAGAACACCGTGACGATGATGATGATCGTCATGAGCAGGTTGGGCAGCGACTGGCTGATCATCTGACGCAGCGTGTCGATGTCGTTGGTGTAGTGGCTCATGATATCGCCGCGCTGGTGCGTGTCGAAGTAGCGGATCGGCAGGTCCTGCATGCGGTTGAACATCATCTCGCGCAGCTTCTCGAGCGAGCCCTGCGTGACGATAGCCATGGCGCGGTTCCAGAAGAGCGAGGACAGGACGCCGACGCCGTAGATGCAGGCGAGGGTGGTCACGAGCTGCAGAATCTTGGGCTGTGCGGCTTCCCAATCGCCCGACTGCCACGATTCGCTAATAATCTGCAGGGCGCTCTGCAGGAAGGTCGCGCCGATGGAGTTGATGATGGCGCAGAGCACCACGCCGGCGACGACGAGGGGCAAAAGCACGGGATAGAAGCCAAAGAGCGTCTTGATGAGGCGCGACATGGTGCCGCCCTTGCGGTTGAGCGCGCGCTCGGCGGTCGTTGCCTTACTCATGGGCCTCGCCTCCTTCCTGGGTCTGAGCTTGCGTTGCGGTCATGTCGGTGTTGTCTGCCGTCGTGTTCGCGTCGCCAGAGACGTCGTCGGCGTCTTGCGTACCTTCGGCAGACATCTTGTTTTGCGAGGTAAAGGTCTCGCGGTAGATCTCGCTCGTCTTAAGCAGCTCGTCATGGTTGCCGATCTGCGCGATACGGCCGCCCTCCATGACGATGATGCGGTCTGCGTCCTGCACGGAGCTGATGCGCTGGGCGATGATGAGCTTGGTCGTGTTGGGAGATAGCTTGCCAGGCCTGCGCGAATCTTGGCGTCGGTCTTGGTGTCGACGGCGCTGGTGGAGTCGTCCAGGATCAAGATCTTGGGGCGGCGCAGCAGGGCACGCGCAATGCACAGGCGCTGCTTCTGACCGCCCGAAACATTAGAGCCGCCCTGCTCAATCCAGGTGTCGTAGCCCTTGGGGAAGCCGTCGACAAACTCATCGGCGCAGGCCAGATGTGCCGCCTCGCGGACTTCCTCGTCGGTGGCGTTCGGGTCGCCCCAACGCAGATTCTCGGCGATGGTGCCGCTAAACAGCACGTTTTTCTGCAGCACCATGGCGACCTGGTGGCGCAGCGCGTCCAGGTCGTAGTCGCGCACGTCCACGCCGCCCACGCGCACAGTGCCTTCGGTGGTGTCGTACAGGCGGGCGATGAGGTTAACGAGCGTGGACTTGGCCGAGCCGGTGCCGCCGATGATGCCGATGGTCTCGCCGCTCGTAATGTGCAGGTCGATATCGTCGAGCGCCTGGCGTTTCGCATGCGCGGAATACTTAAAGCTCACGTGGTCAAAGTCGATGGAACCGTCGGCAACCTCGAGCACGGGCTCGGCGGGATTGGCGATCGTGGGCTCGGCGGCCAGCACCTCGGCAATGCGGTGTGCCGATTCGTCGGCCATGGTCACCATGACAAAGATCATCGACAGCTGCATCAGGCTCATGAGAATCTGGAAACCATAGGTAAAGGTCGAGGAGAGCTGGCCCACGTCGAACAGCGTGCCCTGGCTCGTGATGATGAGCTTGGAGCCAGGTAGATGATGACGACAAACGCGCCGTTGACGCAGATGTTCATCATGGGGTTGTTAAAGGCGAGCAGCTTCTCGGCGCGGGTGAAGTCCATCTGGACGTCGCGCGCGGCGGTCGCGAACTTCTCCTTCTCAAAGTCTTCGCGCACATAGCTCTTGACCACGCGCATGCCGGTGACGTTTTCCTCGACGGACTCGTTAAGGGCATCGTACTTGTGGAACACGCGCGAGAAGATGGGGCGCGCCTTAAAGATGATAAAGAACAGTCCAAAGCCCAGCAGCGGAATGATGACCAGGTAGACCATGGCGACGCTGCCGCCCATGATAAACGCCATGGTAAAGGCGAAGATCAATACCAGCGGCGCGCGCACGGCGATGCGGATGATCATCATAAAGGCCTGCTGCACGTTGTTGATGTCGGTGGTCAGGCGCGTGACGAGCGAGGAGCTCGAGAACTCATCGATGTTGGCAAAGCTGAACGTCTGGATTTTGTAGAACAGGTCGTGACGCAGATTCTTGGCGAAGCCGCAACTCGCATGGCTGCAGGTGATGCCGGCCGCGGCGCCAAAAGCAAGCGACGTAAGCGCGATGAGCACCAAAAAACCCGCGGTGGGAAGCATCTCGGCTACGGTGGCACCGTCTTTGATGGCGTCGATTAGGTTGGCGGTGATAAATGGAATCAGCATCTCGCAGAGCACCTCGCCAAGCACGAGCAATGGCGTGGCAACAGTGACTTTCATATAGTCGCGGATGCTGCCCATGAGGGTTTTAATCATCCAGTTCCTCCCAGGTTACACGGATTTTCTCGAGCATTTCGGCGAGCTGCTCGCGCTCGTCGTGGGTGAGGGCACTAAAGGCTTGCTCTCTAAAGCGAATGCGGGCCGCCTGGTCGATGCGGGCGTTTTCCCGGCCGGTTTCGGTCAGGCGAATGGTGAGCTGCCGTCGATCCTTGGGGTTACGGCTGCGCTCGATGAAGCCGTTGAGCTCGAGCTTGGACAGGATCTCGGAAAGCGACCCCGGCTTGAGGTCAAAGTGCATGCCGAGTTCCTGCTGCGACATCTCGCCGCCGGGTTGCTTGGCCAGCAGGCAGATGATGGGCGCCTTGCCGGACACGCCTCCGCCATGAAAATGCATGTAATGGCCGCAAAAGCCCAGGCCGCTCAGGATGCGCTTGGCGAGTTTGTCTTCGGCGCTGACCGCTTCGGGTATGTCTACCGGTTGCGACGGGTCACCGCCGGGCTCATGCGGAAGGACGAGTGGTTCAACACACATATCTAAGCTTCGCTCCTTTCTTTAGTTAGGTAGTGGAATTGTTTTGTGCCTAACTAATCTAGGAGCATGAGAAATGAATGTCAAGGTACCAAACTAGTGGTTACGCGGTTTTACCAAACCGCGTAACGGCTCGACGCTGCAAGCGTTCCTAAGCGGCAATCTGATCCCTGGGGGGACGGAGGAAAAGGTATCGTTTTGGGCTGCGATGATGCCTTTCGAAGCGGCCTTGCCAAAAACTATGCCTAATTACTACGATGAATCCAGCATCGCTGACCACAACAGCTGTTTCTGAAAAAACGCAAGCTATCTACCTGCGGTTTTGTTGGAGAGAAATTCGTTGTGGTTAGAGGCGGGCGGTTAAACGTAGTAAATAGGCATAGTTTTGAAATGGCGCTATATGAGTAGCATCAACTAGGCCGCCATGGAGCAAACAGCCCCCATTTCCGAAACCTTTCCGCAACAATTTGCCCTTCGTACCGCTCGCCTCCGCCCACAATGCCTCCTGCGCTACACTTAGTCGCACTGTGGCGCTGCTGCGCCGCACCCGAAACAAGGGAGACCCTCATGAAGAATACTCAGCTGCTGCTGATCAACGATATGTGCGGCTACGGCAAGGTCGCGCTCTCCGCCATGCTGCCGGTGCTGTCGCACATGGGCTACCGTATCCATAACCTGCCGACGGCCCTCGTTTCCGATACGCTCAACTACCCCAAGTTCTACATCCACGACACCACGGAGTACGTGCGCCAGAGTCTCGCTATCTGGGAGGAGCTCGGCTTTGAGTTCGACGCCATCTCCACCGGCTTTATCGTGACCGAGGAAGAGACGCGCATCATCTCGGACTTTTGCCACCGCCGCGCGCAAAAGGGCACCAAGGTGTTCGTCGATCCCATCATGGGCGACAACGGCAAGCTCTATGCCGGCGTGCCCGAGTCCACGATTGGCCTTATGCGGCACCTGCTGGAGTGCGCAGACTACGCGGTGCCCAACTACACCGAGGCCTGTCTGCTCACCGATACGCCTATTGCAGAGCAGATCACGCCCGATGAGGCCCGCGTCCTTGTGGACGCGTGCGCGAGTTGGGTGCCAAGTCGGTGGTCATTACGAGCGCCGTGGTCAATGGCACGAACGCGGTTATCGGTTACGACCATGTAGCGGGGGAGTACTTCACGATTCCCTTTGAGCTCATTCCGGTCTATTTCCCGGGCACGGGCGACACGTTCTCGGCGGTGCTCGTCGGCCGCGTTATGGCAGGTTGGAGTCTGCAGCGCGCGACGAGCGATGCCATGCGCGTAGTAGCCGAGCTTATCGAGCGCAATGCCGACCAGGAGGATAAGTCCGCCGGCCTTCCCATCGAGCCTGCCTGGATGTGATTGACCATGAGTAACGCCGACGAGAGTGGTACCGAGGCCACGGGCGAGAACAAGCCGCTCGGCGCGCCGCGTGGCAAGCGTCCGCGTATCCGCGTGAGCTGCGTGGACCAGCTGGGTGCGTGCCGCTGCCACCATGGTCACAAGCCGGGCGACGTCTTTGATTTCGACCGAGACCGCGGCAAGATGTGCGCCATGGCCTGCCATGTGGGCTTTCCCTATATTGATATCCTGCGCTATGGCGGAACCGTGCCTGGCAACGAGCCTGGTACGGCAAAGTTCTGCTGCCCCGAGGTCGACACCCTCAACGTCTGGCTCGCCGAGATCGTCGACGAGTAGTTGAACGTGGATTTTCTCCCACCGAGAAAATCCACGCTCAATTTGTATGCGGGAGATAATCCACGCTCGTTTTATGCCAATGGCGCACCTCGCGAGCTCGCTTGCCTACAGCTGCTCGAGCATAGCGATGCAACCGTCGAGCACGTCGCGGTAGGTGGCATCGAAGTTGCCGGTGTACCAGGGATCGGCCACGTCGCCGGGGCGCTCGGTCCAATCGAGCAAGCGCGTAATCTTGCCGTCGGGGTCGTCGCCAAAGATGCGACGCAGGCCACGCGCGTTCTCGGCATCCATATAGACAATGCGATCCCAGTCGCCATACTCCGCGCGACGCACCTGACGTGCGCGATGTGCGACGATGGGAATTCCGGCCTCGCGTAGCTTGGCAACGGTACCGTGGTGCGGCGGGTTGCCAATCTCCTCAGTTGAGGTCGCTGCGGAATCGATGACAAACTCCGCCTCGCGCCCAGCGCGGCGCACGAGCTCGGTAAACACCGACTCAGCCATCGTCGAGCGGCAGATGTTCCCATGACAGATAAACAGTACGCGTTGCATATGCGGTTTCCTTTCGATCGCCATCATCGAGCTCGAGTATCGCATCTGCGCTTACGCCCTCGCCCGCTTGCGCTCCCAGCGAGCCAACTTAATCGTCACCAGCGTAAGCGCCCAGGCCACAAGCGAGAACGCGGCACCAACCGCGCCAACGTAGGCAATGCCAACGCTGCTCACCACGGCGCCGCCCACTGCGGTGCCAAACGAAATGCCGACGTTAAACGCCATGGTTCTACCGAGCTCGCGAGTACCATCGATTTGGGATGGCGGCTGCGCGCCACGTCCATAAAGTGCGTGATGCATGACACCGAGAACAGGTACATGAGCAGCGCTAGGCTAAAGACAAAGACCAGCGCGAGCGGCATGGTGTCGCCCACGGCAAACAGCCCGAGTAACGCCGCAGCTTGCAGCACAAACGTCACAAGCAGCGCCTTCATGCCAAAGCGCGCGTCGATCCATCCGCCCAAGATGTTCGAGACCAGGCAGAACACGCCGTAGGCCATAAGCGTGGTGCTTGCCTGAACAGTGCCCATGCCCAGCACCTGCTCAAGATAAGGCGTCACGTAGCCGTAGAACACATAGGCCGATCCCACGCCAAACAAAAAGATGAGCATACCGGTGATGATGCTCGGTTCGCGTAGCAGACCCGCCTGCTCGCGGAAGGTAGCGGGTTCGTCGGTCTGTCCGGCGCGCGGCATAAACGCCACGAGCGCTCCGCAGATCAAAACGGCAAAGGTCAGCGTACCGTACATGGCCACGTGCCAGTCGAGCGTGTCGGCCACAAACTTGCCAATCGAGGTCACAAAGACCATCGCCACGGAAAACGCGCCGTACACGACCGAGATGGCAAGCGAAGTTTGCTGCGGGGACAGCAGCTCGGGGATGTACGTCACGCCCACGGCGAGCAGTGCGCCCGAGACGGATCCCAGGACAATGCGCGAGATAAACAGTACCTGGAAGTTGGGCGCCAACGCCATGACCAGATTGCCGAGCACAAAGATAATGCTGTAGCACACGAGCAGCTGGTAACGACGGAAGCGCCCCGTGCTGAGCGCAAGCACCGGCGTCGCGATGGCGTAGACCAGCGCGAACACGCTGATGAGCTGGCCCGCAGTGGCAAGTGATACGCCGAGTTCCGTCGCCAGGTCGCTTTCGATGCCGATGACCACGAACTCGGAGCAGCCGAGCGAGAATCCCAACAGCACGAGCAGCGCCAGGCAGAGCCTGGTGCGCGCGGGGGAGAGCGCGGCGGCGGTTGACTTACTTTTAGGCGTGGTTGCGGCGGTCAAGGTTGTCACTCCAATGTCGCATGAATAAGCGGGATTCAATCCCTGCAACTCTAACAGAATGTGTCAGGTGCCTGCCTCCTTTGTCGCAGGCTGCGCTTGCCTGTATAGTCGCAATACAGGCGAAGATGGTCTCAGGTACATTGCGGGCGACAGGAGATCCCATGGGTATGCACACGACAAAGGTTGTAGTGGGCGAGGGCAAGTTTGCGCTCGAGGCCCAGTTGACGGTGACGCCGCGAGGCATGGCGGTGTACGCCTGCTCGCCGGAGTTTGCGCACCTGGGCGCCACGGCGCAGGCCATTCCGCGCCCTGAGCCCGGCCGTACGGCGACCGTGAGCATCTTGGCCGTTCCGTGCCATCGAGATGAGATCCCGGCGCACGATATCGCGGCGGCGTTGGCCACGCGCTTTGGCGTGCCCGTTACGGCGAGCACAGGTTTTCATGTCGAGCAGGCGAGTAGGGACGACCTGCAGCGCGTGCTCGACACCACCAAGGAGCTCATCGCCGCGCTCGAGGAAGCCGCCGCCCGCATTCTGCGCGCCGGCTGGGATGAGGGCGGCGCAGGCGCCGAGGTCGTGGCGGTCGATGCCGCGACCGGCGAGACGCTCGGCCCCGTCGACCGCATCGAGGCCCACACCGGCGAGGGCATCCTGCATCAGGCATTTCTGACGCTTTTGGTCGAGGGCCAGGGCGAGGACGCGCGCCTGCTGCTCTGCCGCCGCAGTCCGCTCAAACGACTGTGGGGCGGCGTGCTGGCCGATAGCTGCGCCGGCCATCCGCTCCCCGGAGAAGGCGTCGCCGCCGCAGCCGCGCGCCGCATCAACGAAGAACTTGGCATCACGCGCGAGCCCGACCAGCTCAAGCACCTCGGTCACGTGGTGTATCGCGAGGATCACGGCGACGGCCGCTGCGAGTGCGAATGGTGCGAGGTGTTCGCAGCCCATGTTGAGCCGGGCGAGCTGCATATCAACCAAGAGGAGATCTCGGAGGTGCGTCGCGTGGCCCCGTCCGAGCTCAAAGGCTACCTGCAGGGTCACCCCGAGCAGCTGGCCCCCTGGCTCCGCGAGGCACTCAGCGACCCATCCATCCGTACGGCCCTCGCTATGTAACAAAGGCACAGTCCCTTTGCCATATCCAAACCGTCACAACATTTGATGAAAATCTCGAAAACGAGGAAAAGCGTCGAATGTTGTGACGCTTTTTGTCCAGAGGATCGCTTCTCATCCAAAAATCCCGCTTGACTGTATTGCCGCAACACAGCGCAACGTAAGGGGTGTCCGATAACGGGCGCCCCTTTTTAAGTGGCAACGTGGCTGCGAATCCGGAGCGCCCCCAACAAGAAAGGTGGGGAGATGGAGCGGAAAAGAAGGCGTTTAAGATCACCAAGCGCGAAATTGGCTTTGTGCTGGGTATCGTTGTCTTTTTGCTGGTGAAGTTTCTTCCTTTGGCGGAGCTGAGCTCGACGGCTGAGCTCACGGTCGGCGGTCAGACCTGTCTGGCACTGACGCTCGCCACGGTGGCGTTCTGGGCATGCGGCGTGGCGCAGCCGGGCTTTGTGGGCCTGCTCTACTGCGCGCTGCTCGTTCTGTTTAAGGTGTGCGTGGACGACACGGGCGCCGCGAGCATCTCGCGACGGTCGCCTCCACGTTTAGCTCGTGGACTAAGGCCACTATGTGGCTCGTCATCGGCGCCTACCTCATCGCCAGCGCGGTCAAGGAGTCGGGTCTGGGCGAGCGCATTGCCTATGCTTTTATGCTCAAGTTCGTGCGCGATGCCAAGTCGCTCATCATCTCGATCTTCGCGCTCACCTTTGTGCTGTCGCTGCTGATCCCGCATCCGTTCCCCCGTGCCTTCCTCATCCTCGCCGTCGTCTCGGTCATCGCCGAGTCCGCCGGCTACGGTGACGACGACCGCGGCAAGCTCGGCTTCCTCGTGTTTGCCGCTGCCGCCCCGGGCTCCATGTTCTTCCTGACGGGCGACTCCACGCTCAACCCGCTCGTTGCGCAGTACAGCGCCGAGGCCGGCGGCATGAGCCCGTCGTTTGTCGACTGGTTCCTGTACATGAGCGTGCCCATGTTGGTCGCGCTGCTGTGCACCCTGTTCCTGGGCCTCTTCCTCTTTAAGCCCAGCAAGGAACTCGTCTACGATCGCGAGCAGATCGTGGCCAAGCAGGCCGCGCTCGGCAAGCTCTCCGTCAAGGAGATCCGCACCATCGTGTGGCTTGTCATCGCCATCGCGCTGTGGCTCACCGTCTCGGGCGATTACATCGGCTGGGTTACCCTGGCCATCGGCGTCTGCCTCGCCATGCCCATCATCGGCGAGGTCCTCACCCCCGCCAGCTGGAACGCTGTCGACATCAAGTCCCTCATGTTCCTGACGGCCGCCATGGCCGTAGGCTCTGTGGGCGGTGCCACCGGCATGAACGCCTGGATCGCCGACGTCGTGCTCCCCAGCTCCGTGCCCGAGAACATCTTCCTGTTCGCCCTGCTTGTCGCCGCGCTTTCCATGATCATCCACATGTTCATGGGCTCGGTCATGGCCGTGCTCGGCGTGTGCGTGCCGGCGTTCATCAGCTTCGCGGCCGGCTCCAGCGTGAGCCCGCTCGCCGTGGCGCTCATCGTCTTCACGTCCATCAACATCCACTACATCCTGCCGTTCCATAACCTGCCGATCCTTATCGGCGAGGGTAAGGACGCCGGCGGCTACACCTCCAAAGAGGCCATGCGCATGGGCATCCCCCTCACTGCGGTCGTCTTTATCGTCGTGCTGGTCGAGGCCGCCTGGTTCCACCTCTTTGGCCTGATGTAAGCAGTCGAGTGCTTGGCTGCAATTAGTCGAGTGCTTGAACTGCAAGCGCCCGAGCGCCCCATCTATGAGCGCCGTGGCCTCACTATGTTACCCAGCCCGGCGGTGCACCGCCGCCGGGCACTCTCCCGAAAGGAGCACGCTATGTCCACTACCGATGCTTCCCAGATCCACGACCTGCGCTCCGCGCTCGACTTTTTGCGCGAGATGCCGGGCCAGCTGCTCGAGACCGACACCCAGGTCGATCCGGATGCCGAGGTCTCGGGTGTCTATCGCCACGTCGGTGCCGGCGGCACTGTTATGCGTCCGACCAAAGAGGGTCCGGCGATGGTCTTCAACAACGTCAGGGGCTTTGACGATGCCAAGGTCTGCATCGGCATGCTTGCCAGCCGCAAGCGCGTTGCCGCCCTGCTCGACCTGGACGAGGAGCATCTGGGCCTCGAAATCGGCAAGCGCTTCGAGAACCTGATCGCGCCCGAGCAGATCGCCGAGGGTGCGCACGCCGACTGCCAGGAGGTCGTGTACAAGGCGACCGACGAGGGCTTTGACCTGCGCAAGATCGTTCCCGCTCCTACCAACACGCCCGTCGACGGCGGCCCCTACATCACCATGGGCCTCGCCTACGGCACGAGCCCCGACGGCTCCCAGTCCGACGTGACCATCCACCGCTTCTCCTGCGTCGACAAGGACAAGCTCGCCATGTGGATCACCCCGGGCAGCCGTCACCTTGGCGCCTTCTTTGACGAGTACTGCCAGCGCGGCGAGGACATGCCCATTTCCATCTCCATCGGCCTGGACCCCGCTGTGTACATGTGCTGCGGCTTCGAGGCTCCCACCACGCCGCTCGGCTTCAACGAGCTGCAGATCGCCGGCGCCCTGCGCGGCCACGCCGTCGAGCTCGCCGACTGCGTTACCGTTCCGCAGAAGTGCATCGCCAATGCCGAGTACGTGCTCGAGGGCTACCTCATGCACGATGAGACCATCAACGAGGACGTCAACGGTCACGGCTGCGCCATGCCCGAGTTCCCCGGCTACACCGGCGGCGCCAAGGTCTGCCCGGTGATCAAGATCACCGCCGTCACCACGCGCGTCAACCCCATCATGGAGAGCTGCATCGGCCCTTCGCACGAGCACGTGTCCATGGCCGGTATCCCCACCGAGGCTTCCATCTACAAGATGTCGAGACCGCTATCCCGGGCCGCCTGCTCAACGTCCACGCTGCTCCCTGCGGCGGCGGCAAGTTCGTTGCCATCATGCAGTTCAAGAAGTCGAGCAAGAACGACGAGGGTCGTCAGCGCAACGCCGCCATGCTCGCCTTCTCGGCATTCTCCGAGCTCAAGCATGTGATCCTGGTTGACGAGGATGTCGACATCTTCGACATGAGCGACGTGATGTGGGCCATGACCACGCGCTTCCAGGCCGACGTGGACCTCATCACCATCCCGGCTGCCACTGCCACGTGCTCGACCCGTCCAACGACCCGGCGTTTGACCCGAGCATCCGCGAGCACGGCATCGCCTGCAAGGCCATCTTCGACTGCACGGTTCCGTTTAACCTCAAGAAGAACTTCATCCGCTCGCAGTTCATGGAGATCGACCAGGACAAGTGGGCCGCAGAGCTCGCCTTCTAGTAAGTCGCCCTGCCGAGTAACAAAGTGAGGAGTTGTCATGCCTGAGTCTTCTGTCCGTCCCCGCCGCATTGTCGTTGGCGTGTCTGGCGCCAGCGGTGCCGCGCTGGGTCTTGAGTGCCTCAAATGCCTGCGCCAGGCAGGTGCCGAGTCGGCGCTTGTCGTCACGCGCGGGGGAGAGATCACCATCGAGCAGGAGCTCGGCATGACGCTCGACGAGTTTGCCACGCATGTCGATGTGTCTACGACAACAAAAATATCGGCGCCCCCATCGCAAGCGGTACCTATCCGGTCGACGGCATGATCGTGGCGCCCTGCTCCATGAAGACGCTCGCCGGCATCGCGAGCGGCTACAGCGAAAACCTGTTGCTGCGTGCGGCCGACGTGCAGATGAAAGAGCAGCGCCGCCTGGTGCTCATGGTGCGCGAGACGCCCTTCAGCGCCATTCACGTCGATAACATGGCGCGCCTGGCGCGCGTACCGGGCGTCATGCTCATGCCGCCCATGCTCACGTTTTACAACGGCCCCGCCACGCTCGACGACGCGGTGCATCACATCGCCGCCAAGGCGCTCGAGGCCGTCGGCGTGTCATGCGCAAACTATAAGCGCTGGTCATAGGCGCTTTTAGGGTAGGATACGAGAAGTGTTTGAGCCCGCTGCCCCTGTGGGCGGCGGGCTTTGTGCGCTAAAAGGATGTGTCGGGAGGACTTATGCAGACGGGCATGTATGCGATTAGCGAGATGGCGAGCTTGTTTAATGTTTCGCGCCAAACGCTCATCTACTACGACAAGATCGGCCTGTTTAAGCCCGCCGTGGTCAACGAAAAAGGCTACCGTTTCTATTCGCCCACGCAGATCCCGCTCATGCGCCTGATCTGCATGTTGCGCGACCTGGGGCTCGAGTTCGACGAGGTCGACCGCCTGACCTCGACGTTCGACATTGGCGAGATGACCGATCACCTGCGCTCGCGGGTGCAGGCGCTCGATGAACAGATCGCCGGGCTCAAAGCCGAGCGCGCGAGTGTGCAGGAGCGTCTGAGCTTTTACGACGAGGCGGTTTACTGGCGCGAGCGCGAGGGCAAGCCGGAGCTCAAACAGTTTGAGCGCCGCTACGTGGTCTTTGAGGAGTTCCCGGCCGATATCGAGCGCGGCCGCTCGATGCTGCACCCCACGCTCATGCGCGCGATTCTGCGCATGCGTGCGCTGACGGGCACGCGTCCCATGCGCGGTTGGGGCGCCATGCTGCGTCGCGAGGCGCTGCATTCCGACGACCCCATTGCCGCGCCGGCTCCTTTGCCGTGCTACCGCGCGGTGTCGAGGAGCTGCTGCCGAGCGATCCCGCCGAGCTGGCAGAAATCGGCATCGAAGTGCTGCCCGAGGGCACATACCTGTGCATGAGCCGCTGGGGCATGCCGTACGTACCCGAGGCATCCGCGCCGTCGTGGCCTGCATGGACAAGCACGCGCTCCAGCCCGTTGGCAACGCTTTCGACTTTTGCTACCTCGATACCACGAGCTACGACGAGTCCCACCAAGAGGACTTCTGCTGCATCCAAATCCCCGTCGCCCTTCAGATGTGACAAGGGGACAGTCCCTTTGTCACATCCACGCCCATTTCTTAGAAACTTGCAAAATCTGCAAGTTTCTAAGGTGGCATCTTATAAACTTGCAAATAATGCAAGTTTATAAGTTTTCGTGTCTGGACGGGCGCTAGGGAGACTCTATGAACATCGTTCGCCGAAGCCGCTATCTTGATCGACTCATTGCTTTTCAGGATACCGACCTCATCAAAATCGTGACGGGTATACGCCGTTGCGGCAAATCCACGTTATTGGACATGATGAGGGAGCACCTGGCGCAGCAGGGGGTGCCGGCAGAGCGTTTGCTGACCTTTAAGATGGAATCTCTAGAGTACGCGGGGGTTACAGATTATCTGACGTTTTATCGCATGGTTCGGGAGCGCGTTGACGGTGTCGATCGCCCCTATCTGTTCTTTGACGAGCTCCAGAATGTCGAGGGCTGGGAAAAGGCGGTTAACTCGCTCCGAATCGATTTGCCGTGCGATATCTATGTCACGGGCTCCAATGCCTTTTTGCTATCGAGCGAGCTTGCAACGCTTATCTCGGGCCGGTATATCGAGGTCAAGATGCAGCCGCTCACGTTTGGCGAGTATCTTGATTTTCGCTCGATTGATGCGGTCGTCGCCGAAGGGCTTGGTGAGAGGGTCGAGCTCGTTTCCAAGACGGGCGATCGCCTTAATTCAAACACCGTGCTCGAGCAGTACATAACCTATGGCGGCATGCGTTTCTGGCTCATGACGAGCCGAGACGCGAGGCGTGCCGTGACTACATCCGCAGCCTCTATCAGACGATTGTCGCGCGCGATATCCTATTGCGTGCGACGCGTAGAGGTCGCGGAGCTATCACCAAGCGCGACGTTCTCGAGCGGCTCTGTGCGTATCTGGCAGACAGCATTTCCAATCAAACCTCGGTCAACAAAATCGTAGGGACGCTCAACGAATCGGCGAGCGGTAAGACCAGCGCATCGACGGTGTCGGCGTATATTGACGCTCTGGAAGAGACGTACCTGTTTACCAAGGTAAAAAGGTATGACGTCAAGGGGCGGGAGCTTCTCAAGACAGGCGGTAAATATTACATAGCCGATACGGGAATCCGCAGCTACCTTGACGGATATAGAGGCAGCGATAGTGGAAGGATGCTCGAGAACGTTATCTACAACCAGCTTGTCTTTGAAGGATACGAAGTGTTTTGCGGCCATCTGCGCGCGGGGGAAATCGACTTTGTCGCAATCGGCGAGGGATCGGACCGTAAATATATCCAGGTTACCGAACGGATCGATGCCGAGGCGACAAGAGAGCGTGAGCTGCGACCGCTCAAACTAAACACGCTGGGAAAAATCCCTGATTCGTACGAGAAGATCTTGATTGTCAGGGATGGTGAGCATCCAACGGACATCGATGGCATCAGAATCGTAGGAGCGGTCGACTTCTTGTTGAGAAACAAATTCGCCCACGGCTAAACGTGTGACAAAGGGACAGTCCCTTTGTGATATTCCGTGCGAGCGGGCGTGTCATCTGGGGGTATAAGGCTGGCAAGTGTTTATTTGCGAGGCCAAGGGGGTGCCCCGTATGGATATCGATGGCTTTGAGTGGTGGTATAGCGAGGGTGAGGCTCCGGACGAGGAGTGGGACGAGCCTGCGCCGCGTGACGTGTCGATCGACGAGGACGAGGCTGGCAACGACGTCGCTGCCGACTCGGACGCCGCCCTCGACCCCGCCGAGCCCCTGACCTTCGAACGAGCTTGGGCCCAGGCCGAGGCCGACGAGGCAAAGGCCGATGCCACGGCCACGCTGGGCGAGCCAGCCGACATGTCCATCTCGCCGGCAAAGACCCCGCAACCGCGCCACAACATCGACCCCGGCAGTACGGCATCTTTCAGCATTCTCGACGTGCCCGCGCAGGTGCCCAGGCGCCCGCCCCCACACGTCGCCCCAACCTGGCTCGCGAGGAAGACGCGGCCCGCCGCTCACCGCTCGGCCCCATCCTCATCGCCTTCATGGCCGGCGTTATCGCCTGCTCGGCAATCGGCGGCATCTGGGGTCATGTCGAGCAGCAGCGCCAAGACGCCGCCAAGGTCGAGATGTCTGTCGAGCAATCGCTCAGCCGCACGCGCTCGGTGCATGTGTCGGTCGAGGTTAGGGACGGTGCGACATGGGACACCGCCCGCGGCGATAGCCAAATGCTCATCCATATCGTGGGCCGCACGCTCAAGGGACAAGCAATCGACGAGTATCAATACGTTAATTCCGAAGGTGACGGCATCGAGCTCAAGCCCGGCGACTACGAGCTCACCGTCGATGAACCGCCCGTCGCCACCGACGGCACGCGTTACCGTGCCTCAAAGCGCATGGTTCCGGTGAGTTTTAATTCACAGGCGCCCGATACGGTCGACAGCACGCCGCAGGGCGGGTTCGACCTTTACGCAATCGCTCAATAACTGCGCCCGCCGCTTCTCCTTGCCGCCAAGAGTGGCACAATAGCCCTCGACACTGTTGTTTACTTTTGGAGGAAGTAGCATGTCCACCGTCACCACCATCAAGCGCGGCGGCCTCACCGCGGCCATCGATTCCATGGGCGCCCAGCTTACGAGCCTTGCCCTCAACGGCAACGAGTATCTGTGGCAGGGCGACCCCGCCTTTTGGGGCAAGCATGCGCCCATCCTGTTCCCCATTGTGGGCTCGCTGCGCAACAACACGGCAACGTCTGCGGCCGGCACCTGCGAGATGCCGCGCCACGGCCTCGCGCGCATCGTCGAGCACAAGCTGGTCGAGGTCTCTGAGGACGCTCGTCTGTCACCTACGAGATCACCGACACGCCCGAGTCGCTCAAGGCCTTCCCGTTCCACTTTAAGCTCAACATGACCTATGCTCTGACCGGCGACGCCACGCTCACGCAAACCTTTACCGTCACCAACACCGGCGACGTGGACCTGCCGTTCTCGGTGGGCGGCCATCCCGCATTTAACGTGCCCGTCCCCGGTGCCGAGGACGAGGCGTTCGAGGATTACGAGTTGGCGTTTACCGAGGCTTGGACCAACGAGGCTCCCATCATCACACCCGACGGTCTTATGACGTTCGAGGGTAGCTACAAGGCTCCCGATAACTCGGACGTGCTGCCCATCACGCACCGCAGCTTCGATAACGATGCCATCATGTTCACCGATACTCCGGGCTCCACGCTCACACTGCGCGGCCGCAAGTCGGGTCACGGCGTCAAGATCGACTTTGAGGGCTTTAAGTACATTGGCGTGTGGTCTGCCGCCAACGACGCTCCGTTTGTGGCGCTCGAGCCTGGACCGGTCATACCACCATGGACACCGAGGACGACGTCTTCGAGCACAAGGTCAACACCATTACGCTGGCGCCGGGCGCTACCGACACCCGTTCCTTTAGCGTCACCCTGCTCTAGAGGTTCCGCCGTTCTAACGAACGGCGGACCGGTCGACGCTGCGCACCACCTAGAGCGACAATTTGTCATTCAAAAGGCAAGGCATGACCAGAAGGTCTATGCCTTGCCCTTTTCATTTAAAGGCTTTAGCCTGTGCGGGGCGCGCAGCGCGCCGCATCAGAAACCACCCGCTATGCGGGTGGGGCCAAACGGCTTTACAAAGCCGCCCCCTCGCCGGACACTTGCGATTGTTCAGGCCGCAAG
>ENA-OQDE01000693-OQDE01000693.1-human-gut-metagenome-genome-assembly--contig:-NODE-693-length-17830-cov-2.983788_pt1 | contig 17830 bp, 18 predicted proteins | sample MGYA00242768_ERZ504595 | MGnify/ENA primary metagenome ERZ504595 (study PRJEB26092, sample SAMD00036307) | human gut metagenome | host: Homo sapiens | study: EMG produced TPA metagenomics assembly of...
ATTTTATACATATGATTATACTTGAGCATCAGAGCCTTGCGTTTCACATGGTATTCTATACATAATAGAACAATGGTACATCAGATCTGATATTTTTCCTTTTCATGTTTTTGGGTATTAGTTAGTTGTCTTCTTGAATTTATTATTTGATAGTAGCGAGACGAGCATACATTTCTACCATAGCAGCCTGTGTTAATAACCATTTTCTATTATCTTGGGAACTTCCGGTGAAGTCTGTGTTGAATAAACCTTTTTCATCTCGTGCATGTTCCCAAGCGTAGTCAAGACTTTTATTGAAAGAGTTTAGATAGATTTTATTATGATCTATCTCATAAGTTCGATGAAACCTCTTAACATGACTGCTGTGAACCATACATCTCCTTTTTTTATCATCTTGAATGCATTTGTATTCTCTGGGGTATAGTTCATAAAGAAGTAGTTATGGCATCCTTTAGCAATGTTTTGGGCATCTGTTAGATATTCTTTTTTCCCGGTAAGTTGATAAAGTAGAGAGGCGGATTGCATCATTTGTCCACTGTTGTAAGCAAATTTGGCTTTTCCTATTTTTCCGTCTAAAGCGATATTATCGAAATATAAATAATCAGTAGAATCTTGTAGTTGGGCTTTAGTCCAGTTATACAGTTGTTCTCCTTTGTTCAGATAAGTTTTGTTTTGAGTAGCTTGAAAAAGTTTTAAAGCAAAGACTGACCCAGGAGCATTTGAGCAAGTATTCTTAGATGCTTTTTTTGCTCACACCAGTAGATTCCTCCGCCCAATTTATTATCAGTACCGCTCTCTATGAATTTCCAGATGAGTTCTGCTTTTTGCAAGTACTTGTTTTCCTTAGTTATCAAATATGTATCGGTGAAGTCGATACCTAGCCAAATATTATCGTCATAGAAACGGTCGGACTGTGGTGCAGTGTTGATATATGAAGCATAAGCTTCAGGAACTCTTCGTGTGTCGAAATATTCTTCTAATCCTACCAAAACTTTTTTATTGAGTAATGATTGATATATGGTATCTTGTGTTGCCTCAAATAAAGCATTTACAGCTGAAAATGTTCCAGAATAGGGCCATAGATAAGAATATTGATTGGGCATATTTTTTTGTTCTTCTGAAGCAAGGTATGTTGCAGTGTACTCGGCTATGTTTGAAGGATAATTTTCACGTAGTAGCTGTGTGCCAGGAATGGAATAATAGGAATATAAGGAATCTAACGTTTGCTTGGCTCGTGCCAACGCCGGTTCATTGCCTACTATAACTTGCTTTTTGGTATTGCAACCTGTTATTGTCAACACACAAATAAGAAAACAGAAAAGTATTTGTCTCGAATTCATGGCATTTAATTAAAGTTATAAGATATATTGTATATTCATTTTAAAAACAGGTAGTAATATTGACTTAAAACTACCTGCTTCTGTTTCCTGTCTTGAAATCTTTCTACTAAATATTGGGTTACCTATGAAATACTAATTTTTAGAGTGAGTTTTATTTTCCGAGTACAAAGTTATGGATGGATCTAAAAAGTAATATCTAATTTTGTGACATTAATGTATTGTGGTTAATGTATGACGCAAATAATGATATATATGTCGCAAAAATAGACATAATAAAAAGTGCTTGTATGAACGCTCGAGGAGTATATTAAAATGAATATTCTCATGAGTTGCTTTTACAAAGAAGTTCCCCCTTGCTACAAATAAATGTAACAAGAGGGAACTTTTTATAATAATCTCATCTATATTAAAATGACCCTCCTAAAAGGAGTTCATTCTTTATGTGATAGGTTTTATTTCTTCTTAGGTTTTCTGCGAGCCCATCCTTCTTCACTGAAATCCGGCTCTTTATCTTTAAAAAACTCTTGCCAGTCATCTTTCTTCTTCGGACCGCGAGCATCAGAGTATCCCCGATCAGCACGACTAGGCTTATCTTTTTTTGTTGACTTTGAGTCTTTTGCAGAAGCATCTTTCGGTTTTCTATCCTTATTCTCATAGCGCGGTGCACGTTCGTCGCTTTTGCCGCCGAATCGTTTACCTCCCTTGCGCTCATTTGAACCGTTTTCACGTCCTTTTCCGCTTTCTTCACCGGCGCCGGCAATCTCAACAACTACCTTGCGTCCGTTCCATTTAGCCCTATTCAGCGCCTTGATTACATTTGTCGCTTCCTTTTCCGGCACTTCAAAGAAAGAATAGTTCTGCATTAGGTCAATGCGTCCCAACTCGATACGTCCCCGTGTATTGCTGTTCAACAGTCCGATAAGATCACTAGGGAAGAAACTGTCTGTTTTACCCAGATTGATGAACAGGCGGTTAAAGCCCGGTGCAGCTTGGCGACTTCTTTTCTCGAAACCACCTTCTTTGCGATCACTCCGTCCGGTACGTTCTCCGCGGATGTCAGTCGGTACTTCTATTTCTGCACGGTTACGATAATACTCGGCAAAACGGTTAAATTCATGAGAAACCATTCGTTTAATCAAGTCCTCTTTGCTTAACCATTCCAGTTTACGGTAGATTTCCGGCATAAAGTCAGCAATCTCTTCCTCGTTTACTTTTACTTTTTCGAGATCATCAATAACCTTAATCAGCTGCTTCTGACAGATTCCTGCTGCTGTTGGCATTTCTCCGACAATGAATTTTTTGCTGATAATCCGTTCGATATCTCTCATCTTTCCTTTTTCACGAAGATTGATGATGGCTATGGAAGTTCCTGTCTTTCCGGCACGTCCTGTACGTCCGCTGCGATGTGTATAACTCTCTGTATCGTCTGGTAATCCGTAATTGATAACATGTGTCAGATCGTCTACATCAAGTCCGCGGGCAGCCACGTCAGTTGCCACGAGCAGTTGCAAATTGCGGATGCGGAATTTCTGCATAACAGCATCCCGTTGTGCTTGAGAAAGTTCACCATCAAAGAATCGGCATTGTACTTCTTGCATTAATTTGTCGGCAATTTCTTGAGTTTCTTTACGGGTACGGCAGAAAATAATACCGTATATTTGTGGGTAGTAATCGACGATACGCTTTAAAGCTTCGTATTTGTCCTTAGCCTGTACGGTATAAACAACGTGTTTAACGTTGTTGGTGCTTTCATTCTTGCGGCCAATAGTGATTTCTTTCGCATTGCGTAGGTAATTTTTGGAAATGCGTGCGATTTCCGGACTCATTGTTGCGGAAAACAATAGGGTGTTGCGCTCCTGCGGTACATCAGCCAGAATGGCGTTGATGCTTTCTGTGAACCCCATATTAAGCATTTCGTCGGCTTCATCCATTACCACATTGTGGATGGTAGATAGAGATACGGTTTTGCGCTCCATCAGGTCCAGCAGGCGTCCGGGGGTAGCTACAATGATGTGTACCCCTCGTTTGAGGCTGCGTATCTGGCTGTCAATGGAAGAACCACCATATACAGGTAATACTTTTAGTCCGTCAATGTATTTGGAATAGTCATTCAAATCTCCTGCTATCTGGAGACAAAGCTCGCGGGTAGGGCAGAGGATAAGCGATTGTGGAATTCTGTTTTTTACGTCAATCTGTTGGAGCAAGGGCAAACCGAATGCGGCTGTTTTACCTGTTCCTGTCTGTGCAAGAGCTACTACATCATTATTTTCTCCTAAAAGGTACGGAATCACTTCTTCTTGTACCGGCATGGGATTCTCGTATCCCATTTCTTCAATTGCTCTACGTATCTCCGGAGAAACGCCAAGCTCTTCAAATGTCTTCATTAAATCTCTGTATATCTTTTATTTCGGCTGCAAAGATAGAGAATAATTACGAATTACTAGTTACAATTTGCGATTTATTCCAGTAGGATGCTACGTAACTGTTCAATTTCTTCTGCAGAAAGTTCGATTCCTTTTTTCAGATAGGTCTGTACACTCCCATATTCAGCCTCAATTTGTTCTTTAGCAGCGTTCAGGAAGTCTTCTTTTGCAGAGTAGATGGTTGTAATGGCTTCTTGCGAATTGACCGATAGCTTATATGCATATTTGGAAGCTTTCGGAATATTAAAATAGTCATTACTCAAACGATAATCTTCCATAATGACGTCTTCGTTGACTCCAAGAGCGGCAAGCAATAAGGCGGAAACGACTCCTGTACGCCCTTTTCCGGATGTACAATGAATCACAACCGGATAATGAGTACGGTCGAGAAGAGCAGTGAACAACTTCTTGAATTCCTTTTGGTAGTTTATGACTAATTCCCGGTTCATTTGTTCTACCAAACGATAAATGGTGTCACTTTTTATCTTCTCCTCTTGAATTCCTTGCAGAATTTCTTCCATGTTTCCAGTAGGAATAGGGATATGTATGATGTTAAATTCGTTGTCATGTAGTTGCGGGTAGTTGTGACGTTCATTTTCAGAACGTAAGTCTATAATCGTCCGTACGCCCATATTCTTGAGTTCCGGCGTGAGCAGGGAGGAATACTGTCTATTTGTGCGGAACGGTATATCATTCCCCAGCGAAGAGATTTTCCGGTACCAGCAGATTCGTATCCTCCTAAATCGCGGAAATTCTGTATGCCGGGGATGTTAATGTTGCGGGTGGCCACTTTAACCCGGTATTTGTTATTAAATACCATCAAGTAGTAATAACGTTGAGACGGATCGTTGGTTACGATTGTCATTTTACCACTGGAAATGTTTGCCATTGCAATGGGAGAATCTTCTGGAATAGCTTCAGGAGAAGTAGAGGTGTATACTTTTACCTGTCCTTTTAATACCGGTGCTGTTTCCCATTTGATAATACAGTTTCCTACGTTATTTTCTTCACATACCACAGATATAGCAGGTGATGTGCCAGAACATGATGGGAGCACTAATAAAACAGTAAGCCAGCTTAACAGGTTTCTATACATAGTTTCTTTGTCTTGAATCGTATACTGCAAAGATAAGAATTACCCGAAGATGTGGTAATTCCTTTGCTATAATTAGCCAAAGTTAATAGTAATTTACGTGTTAAAAAAGGGCGCTTCTTCGTTATAGAAGAGCGCCCTGAATGAGAAGTAACCTAAGTTTGCTTTATTGAATATTGTTCAATAGATCTATTTTTCCTTCGTTGACCAACTTTAAAATGAGCTCACCAAATAAGGTGTTTTGCCATGCAAACCAGGCGCGTGTGAAGTTTTTAGGGTCATCCTTATGGAAAGATTCGTGCATGAATCCTGTTCCTGCATCTGTATCCATCAGCATTTTTATGCAAGACTTAATTTTCTGGTCGTCCTGACTGGTGAATGCCTTCATCATGATACTCATAGGCCATATCATATCATAACCGATGTGAGGTCCTCCAATACCTTCTCCTGCCTTTCCTTTGAAGAAGTAGGGGTTGTCTTTGCTCCATACAAAACGACGTGTGTTTTGATAAATAGGATCGTTGATGTCTACATCTCCCAGATAAGGCATTGCCAGCAGGCTTGGTACGTTGGCGTCGTCCATTAAGAGATGATTTCCGAATCCGTCTACTTCAAAAGCATAGATTGTACCATATTTAGGATGATTGTAAGTTGCATATTCTTTTAATGCGGTTTCTACTTCTTGTGCCAAATCTGTGCACTGTTTCGCCAGACTGGTGTTTTTGTTTACAACATTCAGAATTTCCGCAGCTTTCTTTAGAGAAGAAACAGCGAAGAAATTAGACGGTACGAGGAACTGTAAAGTGGTTGCATCGTCAGACGGACGGAAAGCTGAAACAATGAGTCCGACAGGATTTACAGGAGTACCTAGACCGTTATTGTTTAATGTGTCGAGTGCGCGTTCTGTCTTACGCTGGAATTTATAGGGACCCACTCCCTCTTTGCGCTGTTGTTCCTTGAAAGTTGTCAGTATGTTGGCGATGGCCTGTATCCATTCATTATCAAAGATGCTTGCATCACCGGTTTCTTTCCAATATTGATAGGCCAGACGTAATGGATAACATAAAGAATCTATTTCCCATTTACGTTCGTGCAGTTCCGGTTTCATATCGGTCAGGTCGGACATCCAATCTCCTCCCACAGCCCCATCATTGAAAGCATTGGCGTATGGATCGATATTTATACATTTAAATTGTCTGCGTATCACTCCTTCGAGCATTTTCTTCAATTCCGGGTCTTTATTCGCTAATTGTATATAAGGCCAAACCTGTGCTCCTGAGTCACGTAACCACATGGCATGGATATCTCCTGTGTAGACGAAAGTATCAGGCTTACCGTCTGTTGTACGGTAATGAACTGTTGTCTCAAGGGTATTTGGAAAACAATTCTCGAACATCCATGCCAATTTTTGATTAGTAAGTAACTTTTTCACCCTGATGATTTCTGCTTCCACGGCTTTTGATGTAAAAAGACGCTTGTTTACGGGTGGACGATTACTTTTATAAGCGGCAATTTCAGCTGCTTGATTGACCACATTGGTATGATCCTTAGCCAGGATAAGTTCTGTAGCTTTGGCAGGACCTCCCATTAATAGGGTGGTCGTGATGATACATATTCCGATATTTCTTTTCTTCATATCTCTATTGTTTTTAAGAGGGTTATTAAAAGTGATTATTGCAAATTGATTCCGCCTAGTCTTCCATACATTTCTATGAAAGCAGCTTGTGTCAAGAGCCATTTTTTCTCGTTTTTATCTGTGCCGCTCCAATCTGTCTGGAACAAGCCTCGTTCATCTCTGGCATGATGCCATGCGTAATCAAGACTTCTCTGGAAATCGGTTAGATAAGTCTTGTTATGGTCTATCTGATAAAGTTCAATAAAGCCTCTAAGCATAACGGCTGTGAACCAAATATTTCCTTTTTTCAGTAATTGGAATGTTTGTCCGTCTGGAGAGGTGAACTGAGTGAAGAAGTGCTTGTGACACGCTTCTGCTATATTTTGTGCATCTTCCAGATAACTTTTCTGTTTGGTAATTTGATAGAGTAGGGCAGCTGCCTGCATCATTTGTCCACTGTTATAGGCAAATTTGGCACGACCGATTTTCTTGTTGAGTGAGATGTTGTCAAAGTATAGATGATCTTTTGAGTCTTCCAGGTTCTTTTTAGTCCATTCGTATAACTCTTTTCCTTCTTTTAAATAGGCATCATCTTGAGTAGCTTGAAATAGTTTGAGAGCGAATACGGCTCCCGGTGCATTAGAACAAGTATTTTTAGATTCCTTCTTTTGTTCGCACCAGTAGACTCCTCCGCCGAGTACGTCATCTTTACCACTAAGGATAAACTTCCATATTAGTTTAGCTTTCTCCAGATAAGCTTGTTTTCCTGTCATTCGATAAGATCGGTAAAATCGATACCTAACCAGACGTTATCATCATAAAAACGATCGGAGAGAGGTTGGCTGCTGATATAAGATGAGTAAGCGCATGGTTCCCTTCGTGTGTCGAAATACTCTTCTAATCCGGGTAGTACTTTGTTTTCCAAAAGTTTTTTATACTTCTTATTTTCAGTGCTCTCCAGTAGTGCATTTACCGCAGAGAACGTGCCCGAATACGGCCAAAGGTAGGAATATTCATTGCGTCTTTTTGCTTGTTCTTCTGATGCCAGATAAGTTGCCTTATTGTCTTGGTCAAAAGGATAATTCTCACGTAACAGACAAGTGTTGGGTGCTGCATAGTTTTGGTAAAGAGCATCCAAAGTTTGCTGTGCTTTTTCTATGTTAGGATTTGCGTTTGCAATGGTGAAAGCACAAATAACATTAAGTAATAGGCCGTTCATAATTTTTTATTTAAGTGGTGTTTATATAAATAGTAATTTGAATGAGTTCGCAGGTTTTATTGTGACTCTACAAAAATACCTTATTTCGGTTACTTTTTAAATGGGGAGTGAGCAGATTGTAAATGATTGTTTGGGGTATGTTGTTGATAATCAGAGAATTTTTGATCGGAGAGTCTCTGATAAATGTAAATGATGCTGTATGATTAATACACTGTTATTCCCGGATTTGTTGTCCGATTCGAGCTACTTTTTCTTCAAATTCATTCCGGTCTCCATTTGCTTTGATCCGCATTTTTGAGCGGTAATTATAGATGGTCGATAATGAGTACTGTAAGAAATGAGCTATTTTCACACTGTCTGTAATTCCCAGTCGGATAAGTGCGAAGATCCGTAATTCGGGTGTTAAGAGTTTGCCGGGTCCTGGAATGATTGCATTTTCCGGTAAAAGCAATGCGTTAAAATCTTCGACGAAATTCGGAAAGAGATTCAGGATTGCTTTGTCGAAGTTATTATAAAATTCAGCCAGATCTTCTTCTGTATTGAGAGAGGAGTGGAGGAAAGAGGTTACTTTCTTTATATCTTCACTTTTGGCTATTTTGAGTGCTCTTTTCTTAAAATTGGCAATTTTACTGATATAACTGGTATATTGTTCCATATACAGCCCTACATATTCTTCTTTGATTTTATTGTTATCTGCCAATATTGAGTTCATTTGTTGTATTTCGTAAAGATGATAAGACAAACTCTTCATTAGCTTGTTCCACTTTACCTTTTTGTTTTTTCAGTTTGTACGGACAGGATGAATAGCAGAATGCAGACAATGCATAATGCAATGAGCAATGCCCTTATGATGATAAATTTATGTTTCTCCTTTTCTTGAAATGCCTTATCTATGAAAAGATACATATCTGAGGCTTCGATGGTGTTAATTCTCGCATTACATAGGATAGCGTCCTCCATTGCATTTTTCATATATTTAGATGCCCGGTCTATGTCCCCACTCTCAAAGATTAGTTTGGCTAATATTTTTAAAGAGAGGTTTTCTCTAGCTCCATTTAATACATCAGAAATGGCGGATATTGCGAAATACTTAATCGTATTCTCATGATCATTTTTACCTTGATAGGCAGATGCCAGAGAATATGCTATGATTCCGGCATTTCTTGAATAGGGTGTATAACTTTGATAAGTGCTGTCCAGTATATGAATAGCATCATCATACTTTTTATGGAAAAGAAGAGTTGGTGCGGTTATAAAAGCTCGTACGTTTGATGGGACTTCTTTGCATTGGAGCAGCGAATCGCGATATATTTGTGCTATCAGATCATTTTCTTGTGAATCGTCCTCGTTGGAAGCAAAAGCTTTCTGGTGATTGTAGATCGTGACTTGTCCGAGAAAATATTCAGCTTTGAGTTTAGGAGATAGTTGCTCTTGTTGCATCGAATTGGTAATCGCCAGAGCTTCTTTGAAAAAGCCCATCGAAGATAATATTCTTGAATAATCCAGTTTAGCTTCAATTAAAAGTTCTTTGTCATTACTTTCTTGAGCGAACCTGTTCATGTGGATGGCATAGGCTAAAGCGGAATCTTTTTGGAAAGATGAATACTCAAAACAAAGAGACTGTGCTGTCCCAACTTTCTTTCGAATATCCCTGGATTGTCTTAATATTATTTTCAGGCTGTCTATCTGTCTTTGCTTTTGTTGGGTATAACTAGCTTTGTTTTGTAGAGATTTATCTAATACTTTTAACAATGTTTTTACTTCATCGTTTGCTTTTGCTGGTAAACTGATGAAGATAAAGATTATCAATAGAGGTAAAATAAATCTTTTCATATATTAAGTAAGATTGCTTATTGAATATGGTTGTTTGCAAAGATAAGGAAATCCATATTAAGTTAAGGTTGACAGATTAACTTAATATGGATTTTATGAAAATAGGGATTTCGCTGGATGAATTACTTATATCCAAATCCTTATTTGTAATATCACTTGTATTTTTGTGCAAACTCCACCGAAACCGAATTGCTGAAACTTCGGCAAACTTCAGCTGCGAAGTCTTTCCCGCATTGGATTATTTTATCCCAGATCTCTTCATTCAAGTTATTTAGATCGCGGTATCGGACATCGTATTTGAGTAATCCGTAGATCAGCCCTGCATTGAAGTTATCACCAGCTCCAATAGTACTGACTGCTTGTAATGGTTCTATCGGATAATCTTTATTGACCAGATTAGTGCGTAACGCTACCTTTTCCGCACCTGCAGTACAGATGAACCGGGGACAGTAGAATTTGATTTTATCCTTGTAAATCTTGTCTATATCCTGCATGTTATACATATATAGAAAATCCTCTAAAGAACCGCGTACAATATCCGCATATTCCAGATTTTCAATAATGGTCGGAGCCAGTTTCATGGCTTCATTCTTGTGTGAAGAACGGAAATTCGGGTCATAATAGATAATGGCTTTCTTTTCACGTGCCTGATCTAGTAATTCGAGAATCTTCTCCCTCAGAACCGGATTCAGTGCGTAATAAGAACCCACCATGACAATGTCGTCTTCCTCTAGTTTCGGAAACAGAACATCCAGACGTTGCTTCGGGTAGTCTTTGTAGAAGATATATTCAGCATCACTCTGCTCGTTCAGGAAAGCTAAAGATACGGGTGATTTTCCATCCGGGAATACATTTACATGATCGGTTGGGATATGATTCTCACGCATAAACTGCAGGATAATATTGCCTACACGGTCATTCCCGGTTTCACTGATGAAGCGACGTTTATTCCCATTCGTCCCAATGAGACAATACCGTTGAATACAGAACCTCCCGGTACGGCGGCAGAAGGCTGGTCACCTCGAAAGATGATATCGAGGATGGTCTCTCCGATACCGATTACTTTTCGCATAGTGATCTTGATTTTTCTCCCAGATAACCGCCGTGGTGACGTTTTGAATATTCAGCGATAGTAAATCCTGTTTCCTTCATGGTTTGTACTACCAATATATCTCCGATCACTGTCATGGCAGTAGTGGATGTAGTAGGAGTCATCCCTAACACACAGACTTCTGCAGGCTTGCCGGTACTTAGACAGACATCCGATTCTTTTGCCAGCGGACTATCCGGATTTCCGGTGATAACGATAAACTTCAGATCCGGGTCCAGATTATGGGCTAAGCGGGTTAATTCCACAATCTCACGTGTCTTGCCAGAGTTAGAGATCAGCAGGAGTAGATCGTTTTTTTGTAAGATACCCAAATCCCCGTGTTGCGCCTCGCTGGGATGCAGAAAGACGGATGGAATACCGGTGGAACAGAAAGTCGTAGCAATGTTCATAGCAATCTGCCCGGCTTTTCCCATACCGGAAGTTACCAGTTTTCCCTTTTTCTGATGTATTTGTTCTACAATCAGTTTCACCGCTTTTTCATAAGCGTCTGTTACGGGGATGTTGAGCACAGCTTGTGCTTCCTGTTGCAAAAGTTGTTTGATGGAGTCTATCATATAGGATCAGTTTATTTTTTCTTTTAATTCATTTAATGTGTTTGCTACTTCGTAATAGGTTGAGAAAGGCTGTCGTGCAAAACCTTTGTCCTCCAGGGTGTGGAGCGCTTTTAATAGCTCGTCGTAAAAACCATGTTCATTGTAGAAAATGACCTTCTTTTGGTGATATCCGATAGAGGCAGCGGCTATTACGTGGAAAATCTCATCAAGAGTACCGACGCCTCCGGGGAGTGCAACCAATACCTCCGACTTCTCCGTTATGATATCTTTGCGGTCACTCAAGTTACGGGTATGAATTTCTTCATCTAACAGAGTGCTTACCTTGCCATTCTCTTCCAGTTTGGCAGGAACTACTCCAATAACCTTACCACCATTTTCTTTCACGGCACGAGCTATGCATTCCATTAATCCGAGGCTGGCTCCTCCATATATCAAGGTTTTGCCTGTCTGCCCCATCCATTTGCCTATTTGGCTGGCGCTTTCGAAGTACATTTTGTCAATGTTATCGGAGGCGGAACAGAATATTCCTATCTTTTCCATATACGTTGTTGCTGTTATAGTCCACAAATATCTGCAATTTTCTATAAACAGCAATAAGTTTTATTGTATTTTTGTGGCATTAATTCAATAAGGAAGTATAAAACGATGCAAGGTAACGAATATACATTGCCAAATGGCCTACGTATTATCCATGAACCAACCCTCTCAAAAGTAGCTTATTGTGGTTTTGCGATTGATGCCGGAACTCGTGATGAAGCGGAGAATGAGCAGGGAATGGCCCATTTTGTAGAACATCTGATTTTTAAGGGAACGGAGAAGCGGAAAGCCTGGCATATCCTCAACCGGATGGAGAATGTAGGTGGTGACCTGAATGCTTACACAAATAAGGAAGAAACTGTCGTCTATGCCGCTTTCCTGAAAGAACATCTGGAACGTGCGCTTGAGTTGTTGGGGGATATTGTATTTCATTCAACCTTTCCGCAGCATGAGATAGAAAAAGAAACAGAGGTCATTATCGATGAAATCCAGTCGTATGAAGATACTCCGTCGGAACTGATATTTGACGATTTTGAAGACATGATCTTCCGCAATCATCCATTGGGAAGAAACATTCTTGGTAAACCGGAACTTCTGCGGAGTTTTCGCACGGAAGATGTTCTATCGTTTACCCGCCGTTTTTACCAACCGGGAAATATGGTGTTTTTTGTTCAGGGGCAATACGAGTTCAAGAGAATCATCCGTCTGGTAGAAAAATACCTGTTGGATATTCCTGATGTGAAGGTAGAGAATCGCCGTACACCTCCGCCTCTGTATGTGCCGGAACATTTGACAGTGGCCAGAGATACACATCAGGCGCATGTTATGATCGGTAGCCGTGGCTATAATGCGTATGATGACAAACGTACTGCACTCTATCTGCTGAATAATGTCCTTGGAGGTCCCGGAATGAATAGTAAACTGAATGTGTCCCTTCGCGAACGCAGAGGATTGGTCTATAATGTCGAATCCAATCTGACTTCCTATACGGATACGGGAGCTTTCTGTATTTATTTCGGGACGGATGTGGATGACATGGATACTTGCCTGAAATTGACCTATAAGGAATTGAAGCGGATGCGTGATACAAAGATGACTACCTCCCAGTTGGCGGCAGCGAAAAAGCAGTTGATCGGGCAAATCGGAGTAGCGTCCGATAACTTTGAGAATAATGCGTTAGGGATGGCGAAAACATTCCTTCATTATCATAAGTATGAATCGTCCGAGCTTGTTTTTAAGCGTATAGAAGAGCTAACAGCAGAGATGTTGTTGGAAGTTGCCAATGAGATGTTTGCAGAGGAATATTTATCCACATTGATTTATAAATAATTGATTGACAGATTTGCTTTCATTGCCAGAATTCGTATTTTTGTAGCAGATACGTATGTGATAACAATCTAATAGTAGAAATTGTATGTTGGTGACGGGCAGAAAACTCCCTATCGGGATTCAGACTTTCGAAGATATCCGCAATGACGGATACTTGTATGTAGATAAGACCGCATTGATGTGGACTATAGCAAACATCGGTAAACCTTTTTTTTTAAGCCGTCCGCGCCGATTCGGAAAGAGTTTGTTAATTTCTACGTTTGAAGCCTATTTCAAGGGACGGCGTGACCTTTTCACGGGACTTGCCGTGGAACAATTAGAAAAGAAGTGGGAAGAATATCCCGTACTGCATCTGGATTTGAATGCCGAGAAATATGATTCACCGGACAGATTGGATGCTATTTTAAGCAATCAGTTAACTCAATGGGAAGTTATATATGGTAAGGGAGAGGATGAAACCACTTTGTCTTCCCGTTTTCTGGGTGTTATTCGCCGTGCCTCCGAACAAGCAGGCAGGGGTGTTGTAGTCCTGGTGGATGAGTATGATAAACCATTGCTACAGGCTATTCAGAATGTACAGCTTCTCGATTCTTACCGTTCTACCTTGAAAGCTTTCTACGGTGTGTTGAAGAGTGCAGACCGCTATCTTCGTTTTGCTTTTCTGACAGGTGTCACCAAATTTTCGCAAGTAAGTGTGTTTAGCGATCTGAACCAATTGAATGACATCAGTCTGAATTATGACTTCTCTACTCTTTGTGGAATCACCCGCGAAGAACTTCTAGCTAATTTTGAACCGGAGATTGCGGCTTTATCACAAGCGAATGATATGAGTACGGAAGAAGTTGTAGAAACAATGACCCGACAGTATGACGGCTATCATTTTCATCCTAATGGAGAAGGAGTGTTCAATCCGTTCAGTGTGCTGAATGCGTTTTTAGTAAAGAGTTCGGCAATTACTGGTTTCAGACCGGAACTCCTACTTTCCTTGTGGAGTTATTGAAAGAGAGCGATTATGATCTTCGCTTGCTGATGGATGGTATAGAGACAGCTGCTTCCGCTTTCACTGAATATCGTGCTGATAGGAAAAATCCTATTCCATTGATTTATCAGAGTGGTTATCTGACTATTAAAGATTATGACAGAGAGTTTAGACTTTATCGTTTAGGCTTCCCTAACGACGAAGTACGTTATGGCTTTCTTAACTTTTTACTCCCATTTTATACGGCAGTCACGGATGAAGAACGAAGCTTTTATATAGGTAAGTTTGTTCAAGAACTACGTACAGGCAATGTTGACGCTTTCATGCACCGCTTTGAAGCTTTCTTTGCAGATTTTCCTTACGAGTTGAATGACCAGACTGAACGTCATTATCAAGTCATCATATATTTAATATTCAAACTGATGGGACAATTCACGCAGGCAGAAGTACATAGCTCACGGGGACGTGCAGATGCGGTTGTACGAACCCCGAAGTTCATCTATATTTTCGAATTCAAGCTGAATGGGACTGTTGAGCAGGCCATGGAGCAGATTGAAGAAAAAGGTTATGCTTTTCCTTATACGGCAGAGGATCAACAAGTGATAAAAGTTGGTGTAGAGTTTAGCGCAGAGAAACGAAATGTAGAGCGCTGGATGGTAGCGAAAGAAATTTAATATAAAATTGATTATGAAAAACTTAATACGAAATGTCTGGGTTTGCTTGGGGCTGATGGTGCTTCCCTTCACAGCCTCCGGACAACAAAAGGATAACATTACCTATGTGCCGGCTCAAGAGCTTTTACTGGTAGCAAAGCAACTACCGAAGGCGAATACTTCCATCGGGTAGATACAGCCAAGTATCGTACAATGCCTCCCACAGTGAAGAAACTATTCACAAACTCTGCCGGTCTGGCTATCTCTTTTACAACGAATAGCCCCGTCATAAAAGCCAAATGGATGGTTCCTGATAATTACCAGTTACCCAATTTGACCAGAGTTGCTCAGAAAGGTCTGGATTTATATATCAAACGGGATGGAAAATGGCAATTTGCCGGAGTAGGGATACCGGGTGGTGTGACTACGGAAAAGTGCTTGTTGATAATATGGGTACGGAAGAGAAAGAATGTTTGTTATATCTGCCTTTATATGATGAACTGAAAGTCTGGAAATAGGTGTTTCTTCTGATGCACACATACGTAAAGGAGAAAATCCGTTCAAAGAAAAGATAGTGGTATACGGGTCCAGTATTTTGCAGGGAGCATCTGCCAGTCGTCCCGGGATGGCTTATCCGGCTCGTTTGTCCCGTAGCAGCGGATATAATTTTATCAATTTAGGATTGAGCGGAAACGGCAAGATGGAGAAAGAAGTTGCCGAGATGTTGGCGGATATTGATGCGGATGCTTTCATTCTCGATTGTATTCCTAATCCTTCTCCCAAAGAGATAACCGACCGGACTGTTGATTTTGTAATGACGTTGCGCCAGAAGCATCCGGATACGCCTATTATTGTGATACAGACATTGATACGTGAAACAGGTAATTTCAACCAGAAAGCTCGTGAGAATGTAAAACGACAGAACGAGGCCATCGCTGAACAGGTAGAAGTATTGCGAAAGAAGAATGTCAAGAACCTGTATTTCATAAAAGAAGATCAATTCTTGGGAACAGACCATGAGGGGACTGTAGATGGGACCCATCCGAATGACTTGGGATTCGACCGAATGTTGAAGAAGTATAAACCGGCTATCAGTAAGATTCTGAAGATCAAATTCAAGGCTGAATAACAGGAATGAAAGATTATAACAGAGACAGATAGAAAAAATAAAAGGTCAATTCATGGGGGTGAATTGGCCTTTTTCTTTTGCAAATGTGTTAAGTTGCTGTTGGTATTTTATAGTTTCCTTAAACCTTTATCTTCTAAGTATTTGATTAATTCTTGGGGACGATCAGTTTGTATCATAGTTGCCTTATGTTCCAGTATCCATCCCCAATGCTTATCTTTACCTTCTAATAGGGCGTTTTCGTCATCATGTCCACCGCATAGACTATCCCATAGAGTATTCATCCATACCCGGCTACCAGATTGTACAATTTTATCAATAACCTTTAAATTTGAAGTCTGTTCGTCTTTGAAGCAGAGTTCATAGGCTATTGGCGTAAAGTCTTTAATAAAACTTTCGGTCGCTTTTATATCTTCTTCTTTCCATAAATGAATGATAGGCATATAGAGCATACTGGTATTGGTTCCATATTCCTCTTGAACTTTCTCGACAGGATACCTTCCTTTTATAATCACTTGTTTTTCCATTCCACATTTTCGAATGATGGGAAGAATCTCCTTTATATATGTTCCGCCTTTATCTATATTGACCAGAATACGATCTTTACATGTCATTAACGCTTCTTCTAAAGTGGGTATGGATCGGCGGGTCTTTATACCGTTTCCACTTTTCAGCACAAATTGTTTTAGTTCTGTTGTCGTATAGTTTTTAATGGCGCCTTTTCCTGTTGAAGTGCGGTCTAGCGTTGCGTCATGCATACAAATAAAGTTGTTGTCTTTGGTTTGCTGAATGTCAAGTTCAACCATGTCTGCTCCCATAGCGATGGCATTCTCTATACATTGTATGGAGTTCTCCGGAGCATTCCTCCAGTCGCCACGGTGAGCTATAACAAATACATATTGAGAATTCTTGTCGTGAAGATTCCTCAATAGTTTATCAATCTGGATTCTGCTTCAGCAGATAATGAAACCAGAAGAACTGATAATAGAAATATAATTTTCCTTGTCATACGTGCTTTTCTTAAATAAAATGTTTTGATCTATATTTGGTACCTATGAAAAACTATCCTATAAAGTTATCTTAATCCTTTTTCTTTTAAATAAGAGTTGACAAGATCAGAGTAATCAGTTTGCACAACTTCTATTTTGTTATCTATAAAAGTTTGAAGGTGCGAATATTTACTATTCAGTAGATCGCTATCCCAATCTAAATGATTGGCATAACCTACTAACTTGGCATCTTTAATAGCTCCCATTAGTTCAGTGAGAGATGCATTGTCTATTCCGAATTGTACCATTTGTACTTTACTGTAATATTTGGCGAGGACTTTTACTTCTGCCGCAGTGGATACCCATGGAAAAGGAATGGCTCCAGGTTAATAGTATTCATTTCTTCAATATATGATGTACTGGAACCAGTATAATAGCAAACCTGGTCGATCATCCCTTTTTCTGCAACCGTTTTAATGATTTTACCTAAAAGACCCTTCTCTTTTACATCGACACAAACATAGATTTTGCCTTTCGCAGCATCCAATACTTCCTCAAGTGTAGGCACTTTGTATTCAGTGATACCTTTAGAACCTTTTAAAAAATATTGATAAAGAGTTTGATAAGTCATATTGGCTACAGCACCAGTTCCGTTTGTTGTAGCATTAATGGTTGTATTGTGCATATTTACGATTACTCCGTCAGAAGTAGCTCTAGGGTCTATTTCAATCATATCGGCACCGACTTCTATTGCATATTGGATAGCGGGAATAGAATTTTCAGGAATTCCGTCACGTATTCCCTTATAGGTGTTGCTACGATGAGCGCAAGTCCACATTTTCAGACTTGTGTTGCTGGAAAGATTCTTTAAGTCGGTTGTTAAACTTTTAGTTGTCAGGTTCTTCACCTGGGTCCTCCGGGTCTTCATTATCATCCGGAGGAGTCGGCTGATTTTTGTTTTCATATTCATCATTGGAAGAGCCGCAACTGGTACACATTACTTGCCCGGATACAAGTAAGATGATTGCC
>ENA-OQDE01000694-OQDE01000694.1-human-gut-metagenome-genome-assembly--contig:-NODE-694-length-17778-cov-4.646252_pt1 | contig 17778 bp, 21 predicted proteins | sample MGYA00242768_ERZ504595 | MGnify/ENA primary metagenome ERZ504595 (study PRJEB26092, sample SAMD00036307) | human gut metagenome | host: Homo sapiens | study: EMG produced TPA metagenomics assembly of...
GATACAGGGATTCTCAGCATAGAGCACATTGTGATAAGGTCTGCGCCGATGTGTCCGTAGGAGATTGCACCGTGTTAGCACCCCAATTGTTCATTACATCATAAGCTGTCTTGAACGGTCCTTCTTTGCCATCGCATCTTGGAGCGAACCATGTACATGGCCATGTGTAGTCTGTACGTTTCCACAGTTTATCAGATACTTCTTCCGGAAGAGCTACTGTCCATCCTTCAGCGATCTGCAGAACCGGTCCAAGTCCTTTCACAAGGTTCAGACGGATCATTGTTGCAGGCATCTGAGCTTTTGTTTCATAACGGCTGGAGTATCCGCCTCCACGGAAGTATCCGTTGTCAGCCATACACCATTCTGTGTTTTCCATGATTGCTTTCTGGTCTTCTTCTGTGATATCCCACCACTGTTTCATAACTGCTGTTCCATCAGCTTCTTTTGCTTCTCCGTTAGCATCAAGGCAGGCAGCACCGGAGTTGATTAGGTGAAGGAAACCGCCGGCTTCTTTTGCCACACCCTCAAGGTCATATCCTGTAGCTTTCTTAACAGCCTCCGGGCTCCAGTATGTACGAACATCAGCGAAGATCTGTGCTCTGTTTGTAAGAAGTTTCATGAACATCATTCCAAGTCCGTTAAGAACATCGTTCTCTGTAGCCAGAATGTATGGCTCACGTGCTCCGTTCCAGTCAAAGGAAGTATTCAGCATAGCTTCTGCAAAGTCACCGTTCGGATAAAAGTCTGTCCACTGTCTCTGTCCCTGGAAACCGGCTGCCAGAGCATTGTGTCCGATTGCTTCTTCTGAGAATGCAGGATCAAGGTTGTCACAGCCATTCATCAGTTCTTTGATGATAACTGCCATCTTAACAACAAACTCGAACTGCTCTTCTTTCTTCTCAGCTGAGACTGAAGTTCTTCAGGGTTCTTGTCCCAGCCGATCTTGCAGTTTTCTTTTGCCCATTTCAGAGCTTTCTCAAATTCTGCGTGATCATAGATACCTTCTGTCATACGACGGATGATCTCTACCTCATCAACAGACTCAACTCTCATTCCAAGATAAGATTCGATAAAATCGGAATCAATGATAGATCCGCCGATACCCATTGTTACAGAACCGATCTGCAGATAGGATTTTCCTCTCATAGATGCTGCAGCAACTGCTGCACGGCCGAATCTTAACAGTTTTTCTTTAACGTCTTCCGGATAGATGTGTCATCAGCTTCCTGAACATCATGTCCATAGATACCGAATGCCGGAAGTCCTTTCTGTGCATGTGTTGCAAGTACAGATGCAAGGTATACAGCACCAGGTCTTTCTGTTCCGTTGAATCCCCATACAGCTTTGATTGTCTGTGGATCCATATCCATTGTCTCAGCACCGTAGCACCAGCATGGTGTAACTGTAAGAGTGATATCTACGCCTTCTTTACGGAATTTATCTGCACATGCAGCGCTCTCGCCAACACGTCCGATGGTTGTATCAGCGATTACAACTTTAACCGGTTCGCCGTTGGAATATCTTAAATTCTCTTCAAATAATTTAGCAGCTGATTTTGCCATATTCATTGTCTGATCTTCCAGAGATCCACGAACATCCAGTGCTCCTCTACGACCATCGATAGTAGGTCTGATACCAATTACCGGATAGCTGCCAATTAATCTGCTCTTTGCCATAATAAAATTACCTCCTGATAAGTAGTTGTCAGTAACTATTCAACAGTCTGCTGTTATGAGGACACTGAACAGTTACAGGTACTATAAGCTTCTTGCAGGAATCCTCATTCCTGCCTTACCCCCAAGGTTACTATCTGTTTCACAAATATCTAACCTTTTGTTACTGATATCTATTATATAATTGCATTAGGGAAATTACTTGTGTTATAATAGCAAAAAATAGTACAATATTCACTTTTTCTGTTTTAATCATAAAATTTCTGTAAATTTTGTAAGGAGGAGAGTTCTTTTGCATGATTTAGACCATAATGAAGACCGTCCAAGAGGCACTTATGAGTTTCCATTTGAGTTTCATCACATCGATCATACACATCCCAGATATGTCATGTCTTATCACTGGCATGTGGAATATGAAATAATTCGTATTCTGGAAGGTTCTCTTACTGTCACTTTAGACGAAAAAAGTTTCACAGCAGTTAAGAATGATGTCATTTTTGTACATAGTGGAATCCTTCATTCAGGAATTCCCCATGATTGTGTATATCAGTGCATTGTTTTTGATATGAACACTTTTTTGAAAAACAATCCTGTATGCGGAGAATATATCCAGAAAATCCTGCATCAGGAAACAATGCTTTTTCCACATTTTTCAGATGAGCATCCACAGATTCTGAACTGTATTTCTGTTCTGTTTGATGCCATGTATGAAAAAGATACCGGATATGAGCTGACTGTATTTGGACAATTTTACCACTTTTTTGGTTTGATTTTCAGTAATCATTACTTTATCGAAAATCCTACCCGAACGCGCAGAGACTATAAACGTATTTTACAGTTGAAGCAGGTTCTGGAATTTATCGAAAAAAATTATGCCAATCCTATCACACTTCAGGAACTGTCTGCTTCTGTCTCTATGTCACCGAAATATTTCTGCAGGTTCTTTTCGGAAATGACCCATCAGACTCCTGTGGATTATCTGAACAGACAGAGAATTGAAGAAGCCTGTTTACAACTGGCGGCTACTGATGATTCAATCACAGAAATTGCTTACAGGAACGGATTTAATGATCTGAGTTATTTTATACGTACTTTTAAGAAATACAAAGGCATGACTCCCGGGAAATATAAGCGAAGATAAATCAGTACATCGCAAAAAGACCAGAACAGCTCTCTTCAAAACTGTTCTGATCTTTTTAATACTCCTTCGCAACTGTCTGGTGCCTTCAACAGCGGACTGCCAAATAGTTGTCATCCATCTTACAATATTTCATTTAACACAGACTGACCATACTCTGCCAGACTATGGTCTTCTTCTCCTGTACCACCGCTGATTCCAAGTCCACCGATAATTGTATTTCCGGACTTCAGCGGAATACCGCCGCCGAAAATAACGATTTTTCCACCATCCAGCTTGTCAACGCCATAAAAGGTTCCTCCGGGCTGTGCAATCTTCGAAAGTTCCATTGTAGACATCTTCACTGCCACTGCAGTATAGGCTTTCTTCATTGCCACATCGAAGCTTACAAGGAATGCTCCATCCATCACATGGACCGCAACCGGATTTCCTTCCGGATTGCAGACCGCGATTACCGCACGCTGCCCTCTGCACACAGCTTCCTGCTCCAGTCTCTCGATCAGTTTCTTCGCTGTATCCAATGTTATCCTGCTCTGAATTCCCATTCGTTTAAGAACCTCCTGGATGACGGCTTCATTGATATCTGCCGTCTTTTTTAATACATCTGTATTACTGTCGGACGGTTCCGGCAATGCATCTGTATTATTATCAGACGTTTTCGCCAATGCACCCGCATGATCATCAGACAGTTCCACTGAAAGATCAGAGTAATACTCTATATATCTCGCCAAAATATACAGATAATCCGAAAGGCGGTTAAGAAATCTCTTACTCTCTGTATCTGCGCCAAACTTCACGCTGACCTGTGCAAGGCAGCGCTCTGTTCTTCTGGCAACAGTACGTGCAATATCTATCTCTGCAGCCAGTCGGCTCTTTCCTGTAAGTTTCTCCGGAACAGGCTTTTCGCACAGTGCTTCCAGTTTATCTGTTTCCGCCTCCAATACTGCTGTTTCCTTTTCACTGACTTTACAGTCACGATCATATGGGTTACTGACTCCCGCTGCGATCAGATCAAGATTCTTTTGAATACGTTCAAGAAGCTGAAGTATTTCTGACTGACGGAGCATACTTTTTACAAGTTCAATATGACTATTCAGTTCATCAGCCTCACCCATAAGGCGGATACGGTCATCAGACTTGGAAATATTACCGGCATGAGCCATATCTGTAATTCCTCTGTCTCCTCTTTTTGTATAAATACTCATCTCTTCTCCATCTCCTGTATCTGATTTCAGCGGCAGTCAGCATCTGCCGGAAATTATTGTCTTCATTTTCAGAATGACCATAATTTCGTATAAATCTTTATAATATCTTCTTTAGTCGGAACTCTCGGATTATTCACTGTGCAGGCATCTGCAAGTGCTGCGTCTGCCATCTTATCAATTGCTGCAAAATATTCTTCCGGTGCAATTGTTCCCAGTTCCTGAATCGTCAGCGGAATATTCATCTCTTTCTGCATAAACTGAATCCAGTTTACCAGAGAACGGACCGTCATTACTTTATTATAATTGCTCAGTCCGAGAATGTGCGCAACATTGGCGTATCTCTTTACAGCCGGAAGATACTCTTTCTGGCTCTTACTGTGCTTATTGATATCAGAATTAAATTCTACGATATGCGGAAGCAGCATAGCATTTGCCCTTCCATGCGGAATATGGAACATTGCTCCCAGCTGATGAGCATGCTGTGAGTGATTCCAAGACCTGCTGTATTAAAGGATAAACCAGCCAGACAGGAAGCTACATGCATTTTTTTACGCGCATGCATATCACTGCCATCCAGATATGCTCTCAGCAGGAATACTCCGCAAATTTCAATCGCTTTCTCCGCAAGTGCAGAAGAGAATTCATTATGTGCAGTACTTACGTATGATTCCAGCGCATGTGTAAACACGTCCATACCAGTATCCGCTGTGATGGCCGGCGGAACACTCCTTACAAGTTCTGCATCCAGAATTGCTTCATCTGCTGTAAGGCTCTCTGAGATCAGCGGATATTTTACATGTGCTGCAGTATCGTTTACTACTGCAAAAGAAGTAACTTCTGATCCGGTACCACTTGTCGTCGGAATTGCGATCAGACCTACTTTTCCGTAATTGTTGATCTTCAGTGCAAATTCTCTGATTGCCTTGGAAGAATCAATCGCAGAACCACCACCGACTGCAACAACTGCTTCCGGCTGATATTCCAGGAACTTCTTTACCCCTTCTGCAATCTTGTCCACAGGTGCATCCGGCACAACATCATGGAAAATATCGTATTCAATACCTGCACTGTTTAAAGGAGCAGTGATCAGATTGATCATTTTACTTTGTACCACAAATGGATCTGTTATAATGAGAACCCTTTTATACGGGATCTCTTTTAATCTGTCTAACGCGTTATCCCCAAAATGGATCGCGGTTTTCATCTCAAAAGTATTCATTGTATCATACTCCTATTTTCTTTATCAGACAGGATACAGGCATTTTACATTAAATTTCTCAAAGTGCTTCTTCCAACGTTCTGTCGGTTCTTTGTCCGTCACTATAATATCTACTTCTTTCATGCTTCCTGCTACGGAAAACGCTGTCTGATCAAATTTAGAACTGTCAACAACCAGAATTTTCTTTCGTCCGGAACCGATCATCGCTCTCTTGGTAGATCCAAAAGCTTCCTGAGATTCCATAATTCCCCATTCCAGATCCAGTGCCTTACACGAAAAGATAACCTTATCTACATAATAAGAACGTATGGATTCGTCTGTCTTTGATCCAAGAAAAGCCAGATATCCTTCTTTCATTACGCCTCCGGTGGAGATAATGTTCCACCCGGATACATCAGCTAACTCCAGAAGTATTTCCATGGAATTGGTAATTACGGTAAGACGTTCTTTTTCCTTTAATGCTTTCGCCACAAAAACTGCCGTAGTACTCGCATCCAGGAAAATATGATCTCCGTCTTTCACAAGGGAAGCTGCAAGTTCAGCCATTTTCTGCTTTCCTGTAACATTCTGGTTCTTACGTACATTAAAAGGCAAATCAATGCTTACATCCTCATTGATCACAGCACCGCCATAACTTTTTATCGCAAGTCCTTCCTTTTCAAGTTTATCCAGATCACGGCGTATGGTCTCTTCAGAGACATCATAAAGCTGGCTCAGCTCGCTGACCACCACCCGCTTTTCTGCCTGTAATTTTTCGAGAATCAGATTTCTTCTCTCCAGTGCAAGCATATCTTTGCCCCCTTTTTTTGAGAAATTTTTTTATGAGTATCAGGGTCAGAAACTTCTTATCCCGGATATTATAAAATACTGTCGATCATTCTTCTGTCAGGATGTGCGATAACGGAAGAATCCAGGTACATACCCTTGGCAGCTACAAGTTCTTTTGCCCTGTCAATGGAAGCCTCTACCGCAGAAACTTCACCGGTGATCATCATATATGATTTTCCGCACATACCTTTGGCAATACGAAGTTCTATCAGTCTACGATCGCAGTCTTAGCTGCCTGGTCTGCTGCTTCGATAATGGAAGCTGCATCATAAGTTTCAAGAATTCCCAGCGCACTGATATCTTCTACCTGAGTAGTTCCGTAAATTGCCGGGAAAATGGATTCATGCGGATTGCCCAGCACAAAGCTGTCAATGCATTTATCCTCATATGTAGTTACTGCCGTATCAACGGCGGCCTTTACCGCACTTAAGTCACCGGTAATAATTGCAATATATTTACCAGGACATACGGTCTGTGCCTCGACGATCTCTACCTCAGATGTTTTTACCATAGCATCTGCTGCAGTAACGCCTGTAGATGTGGTTTTAAATTCAATCATTCCGATTGCTTTACTCATTTTGTGCACGTCCTTTCTACTTTACTGCAATAATAATGTAACGGTCTGTTACTTCTGTTACTTTACCGCTGACAGAAGCATGAATACCAACGCTTAAGCTGTGCCGGCTGTGCGATCATCTGCTCTTGTTACCTCATCACCGGCTTTGACCACTGCCTGTGCAGGTGCTCCGATGTGCTGGCTCAATAATATCCTCACTTCTTAACCTGTACAAGTTCTTCTTTCAGAGGAGCATCCTTGTCATATCTCGTAAGACCAAGTCGCGCCATCAGGCGTTCTTCCGGACCTTACGGTATTCTCTGGATTCCTGTACCGGTTTCGGCTGTACACCCTGCGGAGGACGGATACCTGCTTTTCTCAGACCGCCCTTCATATCTGCGAGAAGACTTCTCGGTGCAAGACTCTGCGGACATGAGTACATCTCACATACACCGCAGGAACTGCAGAAAGAAGCATCTATATATGGATTCAGGTCTCTGAAATCATTATTTGATGCAGCTCTCATAAATTTCGCCGGATCGATCGGATGTCCCAGATTATGTCTCGGACATAAATCTGTACAGGTATTGCACTGGCAGCAGATAGATGCTGCACGTTTTAAATCTATGGAAGAAGTCCGCTGCTTCTTCGCTACAATCAGATGGTCTTTTGGAAGGACCAAAATCGCATTTGTTGTCTTTGTCACCGGATCTGAACCATTTCCGATACGCCCCATCATCGGACCGCCTACGAAATAGACAGGATCCTTCACTGTTGTGCTGCCTGCCTGTGCTACCACTTCCTCCAGGTACATCCCAGGGGAACTCTCACTGTAACAGGATCACTTACCTCTGCAACAACAGATACATATTTATCTGTAACCGGCTGCTTCTCTTCCACAGCACGATATACATTGTATACAGTTTCAACATTAAATACGGCTACTCCCTGCTCGATCGGCAGTCCTCCCGGCCGTACTACTCTTCCGGTTGCCTCATAAATAAGTACAACCTCATCTCCCATCGGATAAACTTCATCCAGAAGATGCAGCCTCATGCCAGGAAATTCTTCAATATGCTGATTTAATGCATGAATTGTCTGTACATAAGACTTCTTGATTCCAATAATTGCCTCAGAAGCACCAACCGTCTCCTGGATCATATGGAATGTTTTCATAATTTCATATGCGTGTTTTTCCAATAACTGTCTGTGTAATTTCAGTAATGGTTCACACTCTGCACAGTTCATAAGAATGGTATTAGCCTTGTCTGTAAGCTTCATATAAGTAGGAAATCCGGCTCCACCGGCACCTACCACACCATTCTGCTGTATAATATCCTGTAATTCTTTGATTTCCATGGCGTTACTCCAATCCTGCACCGTCATCAATAATACCGACAATTGTGGCATCTACCGGTGCTGTTTCTACGCCGCAGCCTATTCTTGCTGCGCTTCCCTGTGCCACCAATACATATTCACCAACTCCGGCTCCGATCATATCGATTGCAACCAGCTGGCTCAGGTCGCCTTTCATATGATGCACAGGCTCGATAATCATAAATTTACTTCCAATCAGCTTCTCACTCTTTCGTGTGGATACCACACTTCCTACAACTTTGCCTACGATCATATGAGCCTCCAAATTATTTCTGATAATAATATTGGGGGCAAATACTTCTGCCCCCAATTAACGCTTAAGGGTTTCTGTTCAAAAGCCTTATCGTGCAGGCACGAACGGCTTTTTGACCTTTGGCCCCCGATATTATTTAATTATTGTTACGGTAGTGCCTGTAGCAATCTTTGCTGCATTTGCTTCATCTGTATCAATATGCATTTCCAGTGTAAAGCTGTCGTCTACACGGATCTTGACCTGATTGAAGATGGTTCCTCTCTCATTATCTGCCTTTACTGATACGATATCGCCGTCCTTCACACCTGCAGCCTGTGCATCTTTCGGAGACATATGTATATGGCGCATTGCCACGATACATCCCTCTTTCAGATAAACGGCTCCTTTTGGACCTACGATTGCAATTGGTGCACTTCCTGCAACGTCTCCGGATTCGCGAACCGAACATTCATTCCAAGCTTAATGGCATCTGTCGCAGATACCTCAACCTGTGAAGCTTTACGCACCGGTCCAAGGATTCTTACATTCTCAATGGCACGAAGTTTCAGTCCCACAATGGTAACTGTTTCATTAGAAGCAAACTGACCTCCCATCAGCTCTTTCTTCTTCGTAAGCTGATATCCGGGTCCGAACAATGCTTCTACATGTTCCTGTGTCAGGTGAATGTGTCTTGCGGAAACCCCGATGGGCACCATGAATCCATCGCCTTTTTTTCATTCTGATTGATTGCCTGAATGACCATTCTGGTAATCAGTTCAATATTATTAGATTCCAAGAATACACCTGCTTTCTGTCTAATATGACGGATTATAACCATCCGGCAGTCTGCTGTACAGATACCGGACAGTTACGATGGATTACTATTTTAATACAGGCAGGATTTTCTCTACATCTGTATGTGGTCTTGGGATTACGTGTGTAGCAACTAATTCGCCAAGTCTGGATGCTGCCGCACTTCCGCTTTCTACTGCTGATTTAACAGCTCCTACGTCTCCACGTACCATAACTGTTACAAGTCCGGATCCGATCTTCTCTGTTCCTACTAATGCTACGTTAGCAGCTTTGCACATCTGATCTGCTGCTTCGATTGCTGCTGTAAGTCCTCTGGTTTCTACCATTCCTAATGCTTCCTGTGTCATAACTTTCTCCTCCTTATGAGATACTGTTTCCTTTATCTGTTCTTTCTGGGATTCTGTTTTATTTGCTGTTTCTGCCGCCGTATCTGCCGTCTGAGCTTTTACTTCCGGTTTTGAAGAAGTTTTTGCTTTCGTTTTTCTTGGAGCGGCTGCCTTTTTAGGGGCATTTTTATCTGCTTCCGGTTTCTTCTCTTCAGCCATTATTCATCCCCCTGATTGTTCTTCCAGCGACTTGCACTTAATTCCACCATTCTGACGATTTCTTCGTGGGGACGTGCAATTACTGCATAACTTACCGGTTTCTTGATCGCACCTGTCGCTGCTGCATTTACTGCTTCTGTAACGGCAGATACATCGCTTCAACTATAATAGTAACCAGTCGTCCGCCCAGCTTACGTTCCCATGACGCCAGCTCAACGTCTGCAGTTTTGCACATGATGTCCAGTGCATCGATTGCTGCAACGACACCAGTGATTTCTATAAATCCATATGATTTACTCATGAGCGAACTCCTTTTTTATACTTCTCAATCTGCTGGTCAGATGCTTGGAAGGATTTTCTCTACGTCTGTATGAGGTCTCGGAATTACATGAGTAGCAACTAATTCGCCAAGTCTGGATGCTGCTGCGCTTCCGCTTTCTACTGCTGCCTTAACAGCTCCTACGTCTCCGCGTACCATAACTGTTACAAGTCCGGATCCGATCTTCTCTGTTCCTACTAATGCTACTTCAGCTGCTTTTGTCATTGCATCAGCTGCTTCAATTGCTGCTGTAAGTCCTCTGGTTTCTACCATTCCTAATGCTTCCTGTGCCATTTCTGCTTCCTCCTGAATCTACAAATAAATATCTGATTATATTTTAACTGATGCCCAATGGATATGCAACTGCTAATCCTTATCCAGGGCGCTGATCTTCAGCATTTTTTCCGTTCCCTCTTCCGGGTTCGGGATCACATAATGCTGTACCACACCAGTCATTCTGTTTGCAACTTCCATGCCTGCTTCCACAGCCGCTGTAACATCAGTTACACTTCCTCTGAATTTAATGCAGACAAGGAGCGGTACCGGCAGGCTGTCAGCATTGGCTGGTTTGTTTTTATCAAAAACCTCCAGGCGGACATTTGCTGCCTTACATCCGGCATCGCCTGCTACAAAGCTGTCGCCAGCCCGAATACCTCTAAAATTCCTACAGCTTCTGCCATTTCTTTTCTCCTCTATTGCCAGGCTTATTATTTGTTGCTACTGTTCACTCCGTTCACAGCAATACTCTTTGCGGGATATTACCGGTGAACAGTAACTATTTGTTTACAACTGCGATCTTAAGTCCTGTCATTGCCAGGTTTGTCTGAAGAGCTTCATTGATCTGCTCTAACGGGAACTTATCTGTGATCAGTTCAGACATCGGAAGACCAATTGCTTTTGCTCTCTTAAGGAAATCAAAGGTTGTTACATAATCTCTCAGAGTATATACCCAGGAACCAACCAGGTTGATCTCTTTGGAGCAGAGGTCAAAGTGCGGATTAATTGTAGCATCTCCACCATTGATGAAGAAGCCAAGTTCACAAAGACCACCACCATTGCGGATAAATTTATAAATGTTTGCATGAGCTTTCGGGTTTCCTGTGCACTGGAATGCGAAATCTGCAAGATGTCCGCCCTGAGCTTCTTTTACAGCTTCTGTCAGTGCTTCGATTCCCTTAAAGTTCATGAAGTTAACGCTTGTGTCTGCACCCATTCTCTTGGCAAACTCAAGACGTTTTTCATTTCCGTCTACTGCGCAGATATGTTCAATACCCATAGTACGGAGTACTGCGATGCAGATCAGTCCGATCGGTCCACAGCCCTGAACAACTACTCTGCTGTTGAAACGAAGGATTCCTGTTGTTTTTGCTCTCTCTACTGCATGTACAAGCACTGCACATGGCTCAATGAGAATTCGGGAATCCAGATCCAGATCACTTACATTAAAGAATGTAGTTCCGAAGTTTCCGCCTCTTAAGAAGATGTAATCAGAGAACCATCCGTTGAGATGTACATCATCGTCAGGAAGAAGTCCGTATACATCAGCTCCGCCTACGTTCTTCTTGTTCAGGTCAAACATTGTAATATCAGGATCATCCTTGAAGATCATGCAGGTAACAACTTTGTCTCCAACCTTTACAGGTTTTCCTGCTGTGTCAACTTTAACATTCTTACCCATTGCCACAATCTCACCTGTACCTTCATGTCCAAGTGCTACCGGGATCAGGTTAAACGGATCTCTCTTAAATTCGTGTGCATCTGTACCGCATACGCCGCATCCTTCAACTTTAACCAGGATATCATCATCTCCGATTGGCGGGATTGGATATTCTTTGATGTCAAAATGCTCTTTCTCAGTTAATACAGCTACTCTGGCTGTCTTCGGGATTCCAGTTGATGCTGCCGGTGCAGAAGCTGCTGCCGGTGCATTTCCTGTCATGCCGGAGAGAACCTGTTTCACGATTTCTTCTATATTTACATTATTCATGTCCATGTTCTTTCTCTCCTTATATCAATTCTTATCGAATACAGAGACTGTCTGCCATTACGCAGCGTCTTCTCTTGGTGAATGTGCTTGCGCATGTAAGGCCTTCACCTGTACGGCTTGCAATGGTAAATGTACAGTAGCCTTCACCGCCAAATCCCAAAGCTGCATAAGACGGTGCATTCTTAACAAGAATTGCTGTATCAATTGCTTTCGCATATTTTGTAATATTATCAATATTCTTTGAATGAATATGTGCGGAATGACGATTGCCATGTTCTAACCAGACTGCCTGCTCTACTGCATCATCAAAATCTCTTGCTCTTACAACACCGAGGATCGGCATCATCAGCTCAGTAGTGATCAGAGGGTGTTCCTTTGGCCCCTCAAATACGATACAGCGGATATTTGCAGGTACATTTACTCCGATCATGGAAAGGAGTGTTCTTGCATCCCGGCCTACGCATTTACGGTTCAGCTTTCCGCCTGCCAGAACAACTTCCGTAAGTTTGTCCTGCTCTTCCTTAGAAGCAAGATAGCAGTCATTCTCAGTTACAAGATAGTGCATCAGCTCATCTACGATAGAGGAAACTGCTACGATCTCTTTCTCGGCAATACATGGAAGATTGTTATCAAATGTACATCCGTTTACAATATCTGTGGCTGCTTTGCGGACATCAGCGGTTTCATCAACCAGTGCCGGAGGATTTCCGGCGCCTGCTCCGATACCACGTTTACCGGAAGAAAGAACTGCAGTTACAACTCCAGGTCCGCCGGTTGCAGCGATAAGCGGGATGTCTTTATGTTTCATCATCACATTGCTTGTCTCAAGTGTAGGTTTCTCTACAGTAACTGCAATGTTGTCAGGACCACCGCACTCTAATGATGCTTCATTTAAAAGATTGATTGCATAAATGGAAGTTTTGATCGCTGCAGGATGAGGATTGAATACAACTGTATTTCCTCCTGCAAGCATTCCCATTGTATTACATAAAATTGTTTCACTTGGGTTAGTACATGGAGTGATCGCACCGATCACACCAAAAGGTCCCATCTCGATAAGGGTTAATCCTCTGTCTCCGGACCATGCAGTTGTTGTAATAACTTCTGTTCCGGGAGTCTTGTCAGCTACAAGATGATGTTTGAGGATCTTGTCCCCAACATTTCCCATACCTGTTTCCTCCACGCCCATACGAGCCATTACTTCTGCGTTTTCTTTTATTTTCTTACGGATGCAGGTAATTATTTTTTCTCTCTGATCCATGGACATCTTCTTTACGATAAGCTGTGATTTCTTCGCCGCTTCGATCGCATCATTCATTTCTTTGAAAATACCATGTTTACCAGTCGGAGCGTCTGCTATCTGCATTTTTGCCATTACTTCCTGTACAATTTCCTGTACCATATTCTCATTAATTGGCATGAGACTGTCCTCCTTGATTATCGGTCATCTATACTCTTATTTCATTCCTAACTGAGCCATTACCTGTTTTGTGATCTCAGCAACTAATTCAGCTTCAGATTTGTCTGCTGTTCCTGCTGCCGGCTGGGAATCTCCGCCGCCTACGAAATCATACTGATATCCAGGGAATTTCTTGAATTCGCCGTCATGACATGCGCCGCCGCAGTTATGGCAGTTATGGCCATCTTTATTCAGGCAGAGGTTTGCAGGATGCTTGCCTGCCATACCGAATTTACGGCGGATTTCATACAGTTTCTTAATGTTCTTCTCATCAAATTCCTTAGGTCCGCCAAGAACTTTTGACTGATACAGAAGCTGTGCGTAGAACTCAACAGATTCCATCTTCATGTAAGCTGCGTTTAAGTCTGTGCTCCATGTCAGTGCTCCATGGTTCTCAAGAAGAACTGCATCGAAATATGGAAGGTATTTCTCAAGATTATCCGGAATCTCCATTGTAGATGGTGTACCGTATTCAGCGATCGGAACGCATCCAAGTGAGATAACTGCTTCAGGCATGATCGGCTGTGTCAGCGGAATACCTGCAATTGCAAAAGATGTTGCATAAATCGGATGAGCATGCACAACAGAACCTACGTCCGGTCTCTTCTCATAAACTCTCATATGCATTTTGATTTCAGAGGATGGTTTGAATCCCGGGTTAGCCTGGATCACATTTCCTTCTCTGTCTACTTTACAGATATACTCCGGTGTCATAAAACCTTTGGATACACCTGTAGGTGTGCAAAGAAATTCGTTGTCGTTCAGTTTTACAGAGATGTTACCATCGTTTGCAGCTACCATGTTGCGGCTGTAGATTCTTCTTCCGATGTCGCAGATCTGTTTTTGATTTCATATTCGTTTACCATGCTCATTTTCCTCCTTAAGGCATTGATATAGTTTTTGACGTTTCTACCTGTGATTTTACACTATCGGTCATAAAAAGTCAATACATTTCCGTTGTTTTATGTTGTTTTCACGGGTTTTATTGTGTTGTTTTGCTTGTTTTTTCTTCCGATAATCGTATCAGATGCAAAAAATACCTCATCCACCGATCTGACAGTCCAGACCGCAGACCGCATGTACTGCCTTTTTTAATGTTTCCATATGTTCTTTGGACGGTGGTTCCACATTTCCCATCAGATATGGTCTGCCAAGTCCCTCATATTTATCCTGTCCAAGTCTGTGATACGGAAGAAGATGAATCTTGTCCACTCCGGGAAGTGTGTCTGCAAACCTTGCAATCCCCTGGATTTCCTCCACTGTATCATTAAATGTGGGTATCACCGGTACACGGATTACCAGCCTGGTTTTACCGGAAAGCGCCACTTTTCTGGCATTTTCCATCATCAGTTCATTAGAACGTCCTGTAAATTCTTTATGTTTCGCAGGATTTGTATGTTTAATATCCATTAAATAAGTATCCAGATACGGTAAGATTGTCTCAATCGTCTCCCATTTTGCACATGCCATACTCTCGATCGCAGTAGAAATTCCTCTCTCTTTGGCAGCTCTCAGAAGTGCTCCTGCAAATTCCGGCTGACAGAGACATTCTCCGCCGGAAAGAGTCATACCTCCGCCCGAGCGGTAATAGTATACCCTGTCTTTCTCAACTTCTTCAATCATCTCCCTGACTGTCACATCACGTCCGATGACCTTGTCTTCTCCCTTCACTTTCATTGTCTGGATCTTATATTCCTGAGATTCCGGATTGCAGCACCATTTGCACCGCAGGACACAACCTTTCAGAAATACGATTGTCCTTATACCCGGTCCATCATGAATAGAATATTTCTGGACATCAAACACTCTGCCCTTTGTATCCAAATAGTCCATGCTTTTCCTTTCTTATTCTGTTATCCATACATCCTCTGCCTGTCACTTTTACTTCCTGCAAAAAACGTCTGGATCAGAAGCCTGTTCTGTACGACGATGATATCATCCTGAAGGGAACGGGAAAGTGTCGTAAACAGTGCACTGTAGCCTGCCACGCGTACTACCAGATGTTTATATTTCTCAGGATGTTCCTGTGCATCCAGCAGTGTCTGCCTGTCAACTACATTAAACTGCATGTGCATTCCCTTCTGGTCAAAGTATCCGCGGATCAGTGCAACGAATTTCTCCAGTCCCTCTCTTCCTGAAAGTGCGGATGGGTGAAATTTCTGATTAAAGAGTGTTCCGTTGGATACAATAAAATGATCCAGTCTGGATACGGAAGTTGCCGCTGCCGTAGGTCCCTTTACATCCTTGCCCGCAGATGGCGAAACGCCGTCTGCAACAGGTGTGTGTGCATATCTTCCATCCGGCGTCGCTCCTGTCTGTCCGCCCAGCGGTACATTTGCAGATACAGGATACAGACCTGCCTGGAACTTTCCGCCTCTTGGATTGTTATACTTCTGAAGCGGTTTGGAATATGTATAGGCAACTTCTCTTGCAAAATAATCAACTTCCGGAATATCATTTCCAAATTTCGGAACTTCATCGATCATATCGTGGATTTCTTTGAATCTCTGTGTCTTCTGTTCACCCGGTTTCATTCCCATGAAAGTTTTCAGAAGTCCTTCTGCAGTGGAAGCATCCACATTTCTGCCTGCTTTCTGCATTGCCTTCATGATCATCTCTGTCATATCACCGGCGGACTGCGCATCCAGTCCTTTATCATAGTTCCATGCAAGAGCTTCCTTAAGTTCTTTCATAGATACTTTCTTATCCTCATAGACCAGTTTGCGGATTGCAAAAAGTCCATCTGCCATATTGGCGATTCCAAATCCCTGAGGACCTGTAAAGTTGTAAACAGCTCCACCTTCCTGGACAGACTTGCCTTCTTTCAGACAGTCATCTATCATACAGGAAAGGAATGGTAACGGACAGCGTTCCGCATGAGCTACATCAATAGCATTATCTGCATTCACCAGCAGGGAAATGCAGTATTCCATCTGTTTCTTATATGCGTCAAAGAATTCATCAAAGGTCTTCATCTGGGTGACATCGCCTGTGGGGATTCCCACCATCTCACCTTTATCCATACCATTCGAAAAAACAAGTTCCAGAGGTCTGCACATATTAAAGAATGCGGCATCATGCCACCCTTCTGTCTTACCGGCTTTCTGCGGTTCCACACATCCGATGATATTGTACTCTCTGGCATCCTCCAGAGATAAGCCTCTGTTCTGCAGTGCCGGAATAATCACCTCATCATTGTAATATGCAGGAAGTCCGATTCCTGTTCTCGTAAGCTCGGCTGCCTTTATCAGGAATTCATGCGGAGAACCATTCCATACTCTCACAGAAAGTGATGGAGCCGGAAGATGCACATGCATAGATGCCTGAATACACATAACAGAAAGATCGTTAGTTACATCCTCTCCCTCTTTATTCTGACCACCTGCGATCAGATTCTGGAAAAGGCTATATCCTGCAAATCCTTCCGCTGAAGCCGCATCACGACATTTATTCAGGTCATTTAATTTAACCCAGATGCAATCCATCAATTCCTGTGCGAACTCTCGGGTAATAGTTCCTGCTTCCATATCCTTCTTATAATATGGATACATATACTGATCAAAGCGACCCGGTGAAATAGAATGTCCACTGGATTCCATCTGAAGAAGCTGCTGTACAAACCAGAATGACTGACATGCCTCATAGAAATTCTGTGCACCCTTTGCCGGTACCCTGCTGCAGTTCTCTGCGATAACAAAAAGTTCCTGTTTTCTTACCGGATCACTTGTCTGTGCCGCCATTTCCCGCGCAAGTTTTGCATATCTGCCTGCATAATCGATCACCGCCTTACAGCTTAAAATCACTGCCTCAAGGAAGTGAGACTTTCTTGCATAATTACCGTCACCGACACTGCATCCATCCAGCTCTTTCTGAGCCTTCTCCATGATTCCCTCAAAACCGGTTTCCAGTACTTCCCAGTATTTAACTGTTACATGTCCTACACCATTGTAAAAATAGTTCCCAGGTGTAAAAATATTGTGTTCAATTGCCTTGATTGCTTCCGGTGCCATATAGGAAGTTGCAAGTTCACTGGTTGTTTTCCCTTTCCAGTACTTATCTGCTCCTTAAGTTCGGCTTTGGTCTCCTCAGCAATCTCAAAAGGATCCGCAGTTCTGGTCGCAACTGTATCCAGTTCAGCTTCCAGCCACTCATAAGAGAACTCCGGAAATGTCTGACATCCCCTCGGCGCAATCGTACTGCTTCCGACAATCAGTTCATTGTCACGGATAATGATCGGAATGTTATGAAGAATATGCGCAAAAGCCTTTGCTCTGCGTGTGATGATCGGTTCTCCTTCTGTTTCCTTATAAGATTCTGTGATCAGCTTTGCTCTGGCTGATTCGATCACCGGCATATGTTCATACAATGCATCTACCAGTTCTGAATTCTGGGAGACTTGGGAATATCTGATGTTTGAAATTTTTCCA
>ENA-OQDE01000695-OQDE01000695.1-human-gut-metagenome-genome-assembly--contig:-NODE-695-length-17741-cov-10.168105_pt1 | contig 17741 bp, 17 predicted proteins | sample MGYA00242768_ERZ504595 | MGnify/ENA primary metagenome ERZ504595 (study PRJEB26092, sample SAMD00036307) | human gut metagenome | host: Homo sapiens | study: EMG produced TPA metagenomics assembly of...
CACGCCCCAAGGGGCTTTCGCATACCCGAAACACTCACGACCCAAACCCACACACCCCCACAAAAACACCCGGGGCTTCTCGCACTCATGAGACCCACGTCCGGGACCATTCCCGCCGGCCCCGCCGTCGGGGCCGAAGAGAGACGGCGCGGCGCGTTCCCATTTCCGCAGGAATCCGGAAAACAGCACGTCCGTGACCGTGGAATCCCGACGCCCGGGCCTCCTCCCCCCCGGTCTGCTGTGCGGACGGCTCCCCCCCTGAGGGGAGCCAGAAACTGGCTTGGTTATGGGGTCGCTCTACACTGGCTTCTGCTATGCATTACTTCACCCCTAAACGTTGCGCTACGTCGAATAAAATCATGTATCACGATAAGGCGCAGGTTCAGCGTGCCGCTGATCAAAGCCTAATCGAGCGCGGAGTTGAGCTATGGGTGTACCGTTGCGAATTTTGCGGATGCTGGCATCTCACGCATCGCGATCCGCAATCCAGTTACCGGCATGTACCGCTGAACCAGCAACTCAAGCCACACAGTCGTAAAAAGGGCTACAAGCCACGTAGACGTTAGCGTCAGAAGCTCCACAGGCCTCGCCAACGCCGTGTCTGAGACAGGTTACGGTCCAAACACGTCAGGTCGTAGGCTGCTAAGCGTTCAGGGCGCTCGGACACACTTCGTCCAACACTTACATCACCTTGGTGTTTTCAAGGTTGCGGATAACCCAATCGTTGAAGCGAATTACCGGCTTGCGCAACATAAGTCCCAACAGCAATGAGGGGACAAGGAACAGTGCCAGTTTGCCCATGGAAACCCAGTATTCCATGCCGAATGAGCCTGCCATGGCCGAATGCATCGCATCCACGCATAGGGGAACAGTAGCCATTTAGAAACGACCTGGAAGAACGTCGGCAGTGTTTCAATGGGGAATGTGCCGCCGGAACCGGCTACCTGCATAACCAGCAGTACTACGGCAATGGCTTTGCCGATATCACCGAACGACAGGGTCAGCGTATACACAATATTCGAGAACACCAGTGCAGACAACCACCCGACCATCAAGAACTGAATCGGATGCTCACACTGCACGCCGAGATAGAACATATCGCCCAGGCACACCAGCGTACCTTGCAGCAAAGCAAGGAAACCGAAAATCATGTATCGGCCGAAATATTCGTGGTGCAAGCGTAAACCGAACTGCCGCGCATTGCCGGGAGCCTCGGCACGCGGCTTCTTCAGCACATCCAACGCGGCGGCCGGTCCGGCAATCCGCCCGGCAATCATGGCCTCGCGAAGACCCACTTCCGAACCGAGCGGCAGATCATTGCCCAACCCTAAGATACGAGCCTTCTCATGGTCGGAAATCGATACTTTCAACATGGCGACCAGAATGATCGCACCGACCCAAATAGACAAAATCGTGTAGAACGGAGCCATCGCGGAACCATAGTTGGCAACGGGATAGAGCGCGATGCGGTCGACCGCTACGGGTGCCGCCAGCATGGAAGCAATGGCATCGGGCTTCGCAGAGGAAATCACAGACAGGTCGATGGTGCCGCCATTGGTGATAGAGGCGAGTTGGGAAGACAAGTTGTCGAGTTTCTTCGCCGAACGGGTCAAAGCGCTAGCTGCGTCAGTCAAGGCCGACTGGATGTCCGTCAGGCTGTCTGAAACGCCGCCAGAAAGACCTGACACGCTGCTTACGGTCGATGCAAGCCCGTCGATTACGGAACTTGCCTGCGTGGTCACTTCGTCCATGGACGAGGTCAGATTGTTCAGTTGCGGTTTCAGCGTGCTCTTGTACGTGTCTGAAGCCTGAGTAATCGATTGTTTGGCGGCAGCGATTTGTGATTTCAGATCTCGACGCGCTGTATCGGCATCGGCAGTACCGTTTGCTATGTGCGTGGCCGCATCGCCCAACGCGGTGGCGGCTTGCTGCATGCTCTGCTGCGCCTTTGTGGCTTGGTCTGCAGCCGCGTTCAGTTGAGCGGCAACGGTATCTCCGCCCACGGGCAGTGAAGCCGCTTGTTTGGCGAGATCTCGTAAAGCGGCGGCATACTTTCCAAAGCTGTCGGCCTGAGCCTCCACTTTGGATTGCATATCGGTTAGCTTGTTTGATATCTGTGAGGATTGTGAGCCCACATCGGCAAAAGCGGCATCGATTTGCTTGGCAATGGTGTCGTAGGATGAACCGGCCTGCTGCAATGCCGTACCGACGCCATCGGTGGCTCCGGACAATGCCTTGTCGAGCTGGAGACGCCGTTGCGGGTCTGTTTCAACGCCTTTTTGGTTGTGGCCGCAGCTGAGCCTGTTGATCCCAGCAGCTTATCGGTGGAATCAATGATGCTGTTGGCGGCCCCGAGCAGATTGGCATAGGAATCCATCTGCGACGCAGTGCCGGTCAAACGAGACGACATGGTGGCAATATGACTGGAGGCGTTGTTGACGTACTGCTCCATTTGCGGGCTTTGCGCGTAATCGGCCACGTTGGAAACCAAATCCAGCGCCACGCTCGCCAAGGTCTTCACAAATGTCTGGTCGATGGTCGTGGCCACGGTGGTAGCACCCTGGTCGGTGATATGCGGAGCGATCGGATTGATTTTCTCATTGAGATAGTATTCGAGCTTGGCGTGCTTGATCTTCGGTGAAAACAGCGTCATCATATCGGAGCTGAAGCTCTTTGGAATAATCAGCGCGGCATAGTATTCGCCTGAGTTCACGCCATCGATGGCCTTAGCACGATCCACAAACTGCCAGTCAAGGTCATGATTGGCCCTGAGCGTATTGGTCACGGTTTCGCCGACGTTGATGGTGATCGGCATCAGATCGGACTTATAGCCCTTATCACGTTTGCCACGGCGACCTTCAAGGCCTTGGTGTTGCCGTACGGGTCCCAGCTGGCGGCGATGTTGTACCAGGCGTACAGTGCCGGCACAATCACCAATCCCATAGCCACGATTACGGCGATCACATTGCGGGTGGCTTGGCGCACGTCACGTACGAATATTTCCCAGATAAGCTTCATCGTGCGCCTCCTTGCCCAGACTGCCCAGACTGACCGGACTGCTCGGACTGTGCGGTGTGCGCAGTCGGCTCGGCGGCCTGATCACTGAACGGTGTGAGTCGTTCAGTGGTTTCGCCGATATCCGGATTGCTGCCCATCGCCGCTTCGTGACGTCCGTGGCCGTGGAAACGCCGCCACGCATATCCGTTGAGCATCACATTGCGGAACTCGTCGGCACTCATGGCACTGACGCCAAGCTGCATGGCGTAGGTTTCGCGTGCGTATTCAACCACAATGAGATAGGCGTCGATAAGAATAATCGACAGAATCCAGGAGGTCAGCATGGCGATTTTCTCTTGGGTGACGAACAGCAGCACCAGGAATACGAACGGGAGTACGGTCAGCAATGTCAGACCGGCAACGATCATCTTTGGGTACCGCGCGAAGAACCGGTGCGCGCGATGGGCGATGATATCGCGCAGTTCCTTGCTGTCGGACACCGTGCGGAATACGGAGTTCAAGCTCACCTGTTCGTTCACCATGCTGTTGTGCTCGGTGATCATCAGGTCGGTACCTCCCAAACGATGGTCGAACAGCGCGTTCAGGTTCATCGCATACCGGCGTACGACAAGTCCCACGAAAAGCGCCGCCGGCAGATACCAGAACAGGTGCAGCATGTCGAGCCAGTAATGGTTCGCGTACAGGCCGGCGATCGGGCCGCGCATCGCGTTGATGCCGTAGGTAAAGGGCAGCCATGGGTGCAGTTCGCGGAAGAAGTTCGGCATCATTTCAATCGGATACAGGCCGGAGGCACCGGGTATCTGCACAATGACCAGAATTACGGCGATGGCTTTGCCGATATGGCGGAACGCCACGGCCAGCGCGTAAATAATGTTGATGTAGACGAACGAACAGAAGATTCCGGCCAAGATGAACAGCAGCGGATGCTCGCATTGGATGCCGAGCACCAGATCGCCGATGGTGGCGATGATGGCTTGCAGGAATCCGATGGTGACCAGCAGCAGCCAGCGGCCAAGATATGCTTGCGTAGCGTGATACGGCGAATGCCTCGCGGTCGACCTCAAGCTTGTAGATGGCGATTAGCACGAAACCGCCTACCCACAGTGCCAGATTCGTGTAGAACGGGGTGACTGCGGACCCGTAATTGTCGGTGGCATACACGACTTTCGTGGTCAGGGTGACGGGATTGCCCATGAAGTCGCCGAATCCCTTGTCATCCAGATGCAGCGTATCCCGGATTTTCTGGTAAGCGGCGGAACTATCGAGCGTGGCGATATCGGTGCGTACGGTGGCGACATCGCTGGCCACCTGGCGCAGCGAATCCTGCGTGCTGCTGATGGTGGTTTTTGTTTGGTTCAGGGTATCGACAAGCTGGTCGAACAGTCCGTCGGCCTGATCCAAGGTGCCGGATAACGAAGTCAACGTGCCATCCAGTGTGCCATTCAGGGCGGCGAAACTGTTCAATGATGAGGTGAGCGACGGCATTACGGTGCCGGTCAGCGAGCCGCGCGCGGTATTCAGCGCCGCGATGCCGCCGGTGGTGGTGTTGGTCATGGCTCCGGAAAGATTCGTGGTGGCGTCTTTACCGGAGTTGATGAACTGTGTGGTGTCGGTATGGAAGGTGTTGAGCTGTGTCTGCTGTTTGCTGATCAATGAGTCGAGCGCATCGATTTGTTTCCAGATGTTCTGGCCGACTGGGTCGGTGGTGTCTTTGCCGATGCCGGCTTTGGTCAGCGCGTCTTTCAGATCGCTGATTGACGTTTGGGTGGCATTCAGTGGGGCCGAAAGTGTGTTGGTGATGGTGTCGACGGAGTTCTGCGCGCTGTTGAAGGAGCCGGTGATGCTGCCGGCGGCGTTGTTGACGTGAACGGCCAGTCCGGAGAGTTGTGCTGAACTGGTGTCGAGCGCGCCGACCAGTGTGGTGGAGAAGGCTTGTGACCCGGCCTGTGTTTCCGTCAACAGTGTGCCGGACTGGCGGGAGGCCTTCTGCGCGGCCGCGACGGTCTGCTTGAGTGAGGCGGTGGTCTGTTTGGCGTCGGCGAGAATCGTGTCTGATTGGGCCAGCGTGTCCTGTAAGTCGGTGAGTGAATCCTGAACGGTGTTCAGCGTGGACATCACCGTATTGAGATCATTGATCGTATCGTGCTGGACTTTGCCGGTGGCTTGGTCGAGATCGCCTCCCGCTTCGGAAACGGCCGAGGCAACGGTGGTGGCTACCGTGGTGACGAAGGCGGAGTTGATCTGCTCGTCGATGGTGGTGGCACCGGTGTCGGTGATTTTCGGCGCGATCGCGTTCTTCTTCTCGTTGACGTAATACTTGATTTTTGGCTGTTTGGAGGTTCCGGTCACCGATTCGACCAGGCTGGTGCTGAAATCCTTGGGCAGCACGATGGCTGCATAGTATCCGCCGGTCTCCACGCCGTGGACGGCCTGTTCCTCATTGTCTACGAAGCGCCAGCCGAGTTCGTCGTTCTGCTTGAGTTTCTTGACGACCTGCCGGCCCGCATCGAGATGGCCGACCAGATCGTTGGTGGTGCCTTGGTCTTCATTGGCTACGGCCACTTGCAGATTGCCGGTGGCTGAATAGGATCCCAGTTGGCGAGAATGTTGAACCATGCGTACAGCGAGGGCAGCATTGCTACGCCGAGCGTCACCACAACGGCAACGGGATTGCGTAAGATACGTCTGCAATCGCGTAGAAAGACTTGCCAAACCGTCCGCATCCAGTCCCTCTTTTCCGGTTCGTAATCATTGCGGCCACATGCAGTCTATTCCCACCACTGGTGCGAATACTGCTGGTTTGGCGGGTTTTCTTGCAAAACTGGCCGTTGGTTGTCCGCATAATGGGACTGATATGTGAACGTTTGTTGATGGTGCGACACCGGCGGGATGGTTGTGCAATTTTGCCGGTATCCGGTGATGAAATGTTGAGGTGTTGGAACTGAGTCGTCGCAGTGCTGAGACCGAGACGACTCAGTGACGAGCCTATCCGAGGCTATCTCGTTGGTTCTGGTCTCACTGATCCAGACGGAAGCCCTGAGCGGCGGCCTTGTCGAGCAGTGTCTGATGGCTGACATCCTGCCGACTGATCGTGGCGACCTGATCGCTGAAAGCGTCCACCGGACGGTCGGCTTGGCGCAGATCGTAGTACCGGTGAACTTCCTCGTCGAAGGCGGGCAGCTGGTCGAGTACGCCATCGGCGTCAGCCGGGTAGGTGTTCTCGAAGAACTGCATCGTGCGCGGCATGCGCGGCTTGACGGTCGGGTTCTGATCGGGCTTGCCGATGGCCAGACCCAGCACCGAATACGTGTATTCCGGCAGATTCAGCACGTCGATAAGGCCGGGGATGTTGTTGAGCAGAGAGCCGAGAATCACGCAGCCCAGTCCCAGCGAATAGGCGGCGGTCTCCATGGCGTGCAGGGCCAGCACTGCGTCGTTCTGAGCTTGGGTGAAGCGATAGCTGTACTTGAGATGGAATTCGTCGGAAGCGGGATCGATACCCTTGCGTTCGGCGATGCGTGCGTTGCGGTGCTCGTCGATGACGAACACGTACAGCAACGGCGCGGTGGCGATATACGGCTGATGGCCGAATTCGGCGAGCTTGGCTTTGGTGGCCGGGTCGGTGATACGGATGGCGGACCAGTCGTTAAGGAACTGGCTGGACGCGGCATGTTGGGCGACGGTTTCGAGCGTGGCGCGGGTATCGTCGTCGATGGCCTCGTCCTTGAACTTACGGATGGAGCGGCGGCCCAGAAGAGCCTCGATTGTTGCGTTGGTAACCATGGCTTTATTGTCGCACGGCAGACGCCGGACGCCACGGTGGATTACCTCACAGTGAAATGCCGATATTGTGTGGCGGAACTGTGCTGGACTGATGGTTCCTGTCGATTGACTGATGGTTCCTTGACGAAATTCCAGCGATGAGTCATCAGTCAGCCAACAGAAACCATCATCAACCGGGGGATTAGCGGCTGGGCTTGCGATGGCGGTGGTCGACGAACGCCTTGGAGCCCCGATCCGACAGCTGCGAAACCACTGCGCCGAGTGCGGCCGAAACGGCGGCGAATGTCAGACTCATTGCCAGACTTTGCGGCGCGTCTGCCGCCAGTCCCTTGCGCAGATTGCGTTTGCTTGTGCCCTTGTCCCATATCATCTGGAATGCTTTGCCGGCAACCAAGCCTGCCAGCGCTGGGACTGCGACTTGATGAGCTTGTCGCCCAGAGAATCAGGTCGTTGAGCCGGTCCTCGCGCAGCCTGTTGACCTTCTCGTCGATGCGGTGCAGGCTGTCGACCGCACGGTCGGCGCTGGAGGGGAAGTCGGTGTTCGTTTCGTCGCTCATGACTCTCAGTCTAATAGCATCTCAATCATCTCAGCGCAAAAGATGGGCGTTAATGGTGGAGTCATGAACGAGCGCAGACTAGAGTGGAGGCATGAGCGAACAGAACGTGAACGGCACCGTTGCCGTCGAGAACTCTCGTGGCGGCAACGGATTTTTGGTGTTGCTGCGCCACGGCCAGACCGTGTGGAGCGAATCCGGGCAGCATACCGGGCGCACGAACATCCCGTTGACCGCGGTCGGCGAGCAGCAGGCAGCGGATGCCGGAAGGCGCCTGCGCGAAGCTTTCCCCGAAGGATTCAGCCAGGGCTGTGTGTTTTCCAGTCCGCTGAAGCGGGCGTGCCAAACCGCTGAACTGGCCGGTTTTGCGGACCACGGTGTGTTGGACGGCATCGCTGAATGGGATTACGGCCGAGCCGAGGGGCGTACGCGCCAGCAGGTGAGTGAGGCCAGCGGTTTTGAATGGGATGTGTGGCGTGACGGGCCGCGCTCGCTGACGCCCACGCTGGAGGGCGATTGGGTCGAGACCTTACCTTCGGGCGAGCAGGTGCCGGTCCATGCCGGGCCTGGCGAGACGCTGGAAGAAGCAGCGGCACGCGCCAAGAGCGCCATCGATGAGATTACGCCGCTGCTGAAAGACGGCCATAATGTGCTGTTGGTGGCTCATGCGCACATCCTGCGCATCCTCACCTCGCAATGGCTGGGCGTGGACCCGCATTTCGCGCGGTTGCTGCGTTTGGATACGGCGCACTACTCGGTGCTCAGCGTCTATAAGGGAGATAACGTCATCGAACGGTGGAACGCCTAGCCCCGGTTGCGCTGTGATTACGCTGGCCTGCCTGCTGCTGCGGGCGGGCCTTTATTGTTTGTGGTGGGAATTGCGGTATGTCGATAAATGATTTGCAAACGATAGCGTCGCCGTGTTGTTTTTTTGATGGGTATAAGTGGCAATCGATTGCATGAAAGATATGTTAGCGCTCTCATGATTGCGAACGCTTGCATTGCGATAATGAGGCAAAAATGACTGAATTAATGGGATATTTGTTGACAATGGCCTGAAAATGATGATTTATGACGCGCCGATATTGCTATCGTTTGCAAAAAGAAGCAAACCGTTGCACAATAGTGCATGTCGATAGTCATAAAGGTGCGTGTTAGCGTACCTGTCCTGACCGGGGATGGCCGGGTCGACGATGAAAGAGAAAGGTTCGATGATGAATCGTACAGTGAAGTCAGCGGTCGCAGTGGCGGCCATCGCTGCAATGTCCCTCGGAACCCTTGCCGCTTGTGGAAGCTCCACTTCCGGCGACGACTCCAAGGGCAAGGTCTACTACCTGAACTTCAAGCCGGAAGCGGCTGATCAGTGGGCCGCTCTGGCCAAGGAGTACACCAAGGAGAAGGGCGTTGATGTCAAGGTCCAGACCGCGGCCTCCGGCACCTACGAGCAGACCCTGAAGTCCGAGATTGCCAAGACCGAGGCCCCGACCCTGTTCCAGGTGAACGGCCCGGTCGGCTACCAGAACTGGAAGAAGTACACCGCCGACATGTCCAACACGGATGTGTATAAGGAACTCACCAACCAGGACGTGGCCCTGAAAGACGGCGACAAGGTGGTCGGTGTGCCGTACGTGATGGAAACCTACGGCCTGATCTACAACAAGGACATCCTTAACAAATACTTCGCGCTGGATGGTGCCAAAGCCACGTCCATGGACGAAATCGACAACTTCGACACCCTGAAGGCCGTGGCTGACGACATGCAGTCCCGCAAGGACGAGCTTGGCATCAAGGGCGCGTTCACCTCCGCCGGCTTCGACTCCAGCTCCGACTGGCGATTCAAGACCCATCTGGCCAACCTGCCGCTCTACTATGAGTTCAAGGACGACAACGTCACCGAGCAGCCGGCCACCATCAAGGCACTTATCTGCCGAACTACAAGAAGATCTTCGACCTGTACATCACCGACTCCACCACCGACCCCACCCAGCTGAGCGCCAGACCGGCGATGATGCGAACTCCGAGTTCGCGCTCGGCGAGGCTGCCTTCTATCAGAACGGCACCTGGGCTTGGACCGACCTGCAGAAGGCCGGCATGAAGGCCGAATCCGTGGGCATGATGCAATCTACACCGGTGTCAAGGGTGAAGAGAAGCAGGGCTTGGCCACTGGTTCCGAGAACTACTGGTGCATCAACGACAAGGCCTCCGACGCCGACAAGAAGGCCACCGAGGACTTCCTCTCCTGGGTGATCACCTCCGACACCGGCAAGAAGGCCATCTCTCAGGACATGGGCTTCACCACCCCGTTCAAGACCTTCGATGATGTCAAGTTTGACAACCCGCTGACTGAAGCCGCTGTTGAGGATCAGAAGTCCGGCAAGACCCAGGTTTCTTGGAACTTCACCATGATGCCGTCCGAAGAGTGGAAGAACAAGGTCGGCCAGGCACTGCTCGAGTACGCGCAGGGCACCGGCAAGTGGGATGCCGTCAAGACCGCCTTCGTGGACGGTTGGGCTTCCGAATACGAGGCTTCGCACTGAGTCTCATAGAGTCCCATAGCCGATAAGTAACAATCCGCGGCGCCCCTGCCATTTCCTTCTCCGGGGGCGCCGCTTTGTATTGCTGAGTCTCGCACAAAATCGTCCGCCGCAAAAAGTGTGAGGCACGCACCCGCTCAATCACACACTGTGTGTCCATAGATTGGCGATTTTTCGCCATTTCCCACAATGTGCGATTGAGCGTTATTGTGCGGTTGCCTCACACTTTTTCTATGGTGGGCTTTGTTGTGTGAGCCTACTTAACGCGGGAGGTGGAGGAGCGGACCTTCAGCTGGGCCGGGAACACGATGTAGGGTTGCTCAATCGGCTTTTCGTCAATGAGATCGAGCGTCATGCGGGCTGCCACGCGGGCCATTTCCACCGGATCCTGGCGGATGGTGGTCAGGCCGATATCGCCGGTGTAGAAACTATCGTCGTAGCCGATCAACGAGACGTCGCCGGGCACGGAGAATCCATTGCGCTCCAGCTGGAACATAAGCGGCAAAGCAATGCCATCCTCTTGGCATGCGATGGCGGTGGGCATCTCGTCTTGGCTTATGAGTTGGTTGACCACGTCGCTGATTTCATAACGTCCATCGTCATCGACCTTGCAGACGATAACCTGCGGCTCGATGCCTTCCCTGCGGCAGCAGGCGGTGAATGAGTCGAATCGGCTTTGCACGGAGAAGCTCAGCGACACCTCGCGATTGGTGCTGATGTAGGTGATGCGGCGATGTCCGAGATTGATAAGATGGCGGGCGGCCAGCGTGGAGCCCTGCACATCGTCGATATTGACGGCGGCGGTAAAGCCGCGGGCTTCGGGTTCGACTGAATTGATGCCGACGATCGGCACGCCGACCGAAGCCAGTTGCGCGATTTCGTTGTTGTCGATATCGAAAGACGCCACAATCACGGCATCGGCGTTACGGCGTACCGGCAACATCTCGAAGAATTCCTTGCGCTCCTCGATGCTGGAAATCTGGAATACCGAAATATCGTAGCCCTGCGTGTGCAGCACCTCGTTGAGCCCCTCGATGACCGAGGCGGTGAACCACAGGCGGATATGGCCGCTCATCAGTACTGCGATGCGCAGGGAGCGGCCGGATTTCAGGGCCGCAGCCGAGCGGGAGAGTGAGAAATTGAGTTTGTCGGCGATGGCGAGCACGCGCTCGCGGGTCTTGGCCGACACCAGATCCGGCCTGGTGAAGGAACGTGAGACGGTGGAGATGGAGACGCCGGCCTCGCGGGCGACATCCTGAATGCTCGTAGCCATTGCAGCCCCCTTGCGTTGAATGGAAAATCGCAATACACATGCACAACTGACTCCAGTGTACATGCTGATTGATTGATCTGCGGCGATGACAACGATTGTATTACAAACGTTTGCAAAGTGTCTATGTCGGCGTTAGATTGGCTTTATATAGCCATTATCTTAGGTGAAAGAAGATTGCTGGAGCCGGAGTGTGCTCGAACTTGAAACGCCTAAAATGACAACGTTTGACATATAATGATTCGACGTTTACTATGAACATAGGCTTGAACGAGAACAGGCCGTGCATGCGGTTCTCGATCGGCAAGCTCGCATTGAGTTGAACTCCGCAGCCGGCGCACGATGCAGTGTCACAACGCAGCGGACTCAAGGAGGAGGAAAAGTCATGATCAGCATGGCTGGCAAGGCGATACGCAGATGGTGGGCGCTGTTCGCGCTCCCCACATTCGCCGCATTCATCATCGGGTTCCTGGTGCCCTTCATCATGGGCGTCTACTTAAGCTTCTGCGAATTCACCACCGTTACCGACGGTGAATGGGTGGGGCTTAAGAACTATGGCAAAGCGTTGAAAGACAAGGAATTCCTGCACGCGCTCGGCTTCTCCACCGCGTTCACCATCGTGACCACCATCGTGATCAACGTGATCGCCTTCGCCATCGCCTACATGCTGATCAAGGCGATCAAGGGCTCCACGCTGTTCCGCTCGGTATTCTTCATGCCGAACCTTATCGGCGGCATCATCCTGGGCTACATCTGGCTGCTGCTCCTGAACGGCGTACTAGCCACTGGGGCCGCGCCCTGACCTATAAGGCGTCCTACGGGTTCTGGGGCTTGGTCATCCTGGTGTGCTGGCAGCAGATCGGCTACATGATGATCATCTACATCGCCGGCCTGCAAGCCCTGCCCACCGATGTGCTGGAGGCCGCGGCCGTGGACGGCGCCAACGGACGGCAGACCATGTTCCGCATCATCATCCCGCTGATGATGCCGTCCATCACCGTGTGCTCCTTCCTGACCGTGACCAACGGTTTCAAGCTCTACGATCAGAACCTCGCATTGACCAACGGTGCGCCGAGCAACATGTCTGAAGGTCTGGCGCTGAACATCACCCGCACCTTCTACGGCCGTATGGGCTGGGAAGCGTCGGCCAGGCGAAGGCCGTGCTGTTCTTCATCCTGGTCGCGGTCATCGCCCTGATTCAGAACAAGCTCACCACGAGCAAGGAGGTGGCAGCCTGATGAACGAGAACAAGCCTGTGAAGCATGGCGCATTATGGACCGTGCTGTTTGCCGTTGTCTCCCTGTTCTGGATTTTCCCGATCGTCCTGGTGCTGATCAACTCCTTCAAGCAGAAGGCGTACATCTCCAAGAACGCGTTCTCCCTGCCTGCCGGCAAGGCGTTCGTGGGACTTGAGAACTATGTGCGCGGCATCGAGACCACGCAGTTCTTCGCCTCCTTCGGCTGGACGTTGCTTATCACCGTCGGCTCGGTGGTGCTGATTCTGGTGTGCACCTCGATGTGCGCATGGTGGATCGTGCGCGTGAACAACTGGGCCGCGAAGCTGCTCTACACCCTGTTCCTGTTCAATATGATCGTGCCGTTCCAGATGGTGATGTTCACCCTCTCCAAGATCGCCGACATGCTGAAGCTCAATACCCCGTGGGGCCTGTGCATCGTGTACCTCGGTTTCGGTGCCGGTCTGGCCGTGTTCATCTTCACTGGCGTGATCAAGGGCATCCCGCAGGAGCTTGAGGAGTCCGCCATGATCGACGGCGCGTCAGTGCCGCGCATCTTCTTCCAGATCGTGGTGCCGATTATGAAGCCGTCGATCGTCTCGGTGGCCATCCTCGAAGCCATGTGGATCTGGAACGACTACTTGCTGCCGTACCTGACGCTCGACCTCGGCAAGTACAAGACCGTCTCGGTCGCCGTGCAATACCTCAAGGGCGGCTACGGTTCCGTGGATATGGGCGCCATGATGGCCTGCCTGGTGCTGGCCGTCATCCCCATCATCGTCTTCTACTTGGTATGCCAGAAGTATATAGTCTCTGGTGTCATGGCGGGAGCCGTCAAGGGCTGACGACTCGCGTCGTCAGCCCATGGCTGGAAGCCAGTGGGCTTCCAGCAGGCTCCAGCTGAGCCGCGACAGCGGCGAAGCCAATGATGAGCCTCGTCGTAGGCGAGTCCGTAATTGCAGGGCCGAAGGCGGAGCGGTCAAGGGTTGAGCCCGACAATTTGGCTCCCCTCCTGAGGGGAGCCAAAAGCTGTACAAGGAGTAGTTGATGAACTGGCTGGCACCGGACTCGAAATTCATGCGCGCGTGGAGCAATCTTGTTGACGGCGTATGGATCAACATTCTGATGCTGGTCACTTCGATTCCGATCATCACCATCGGTGCGGCCCTGACTGCCGGCCATGATGCTTGCCGCCGCTCCATCGAGGGCGAGGGCAAAGGCGTAACCGCCAACTACTTCAAGTCATTCAAAGCCAACTTCATCAAAGCCACACTGCTGTGGCTGCCGTTCTTGGTGGCGCTGATTGCACTGGTCTGGTCATGGATCGTCCTGCAGATCACGCCGCTGCTCATCATCAAATTCGCGCTGACCATCCTCTGGCTTATCGGTTTCGAATGGGTGTTCGCGCTTCAGGCACGCTTCGAGAACACCGTGGCCGGCACCTTGAAGAACGCCTTCATCTTCGGCATCTCCCACATCGCGATGACCGTGGCCCTAGTCCTCGTGGATGCCGTGTTCGTGGCGCTGCTGGTGGCCAGCTGGTTCTACATGCCCGGTGGACTGTTCCTCCTGGTGATCCTTGGTTACGGCACCATGCTGATGCTCCATATCCCCGTTACCGAGCGTGTTTTCAATCCATATCTCATTGACTAGGCGGGTTCTCTCGCGAATATGCGGCGATCTTCGAGGTCTGAGCGCTCTCTGTCCACGCAAGCGCGGTAAAGATAACAAATTGATAACAGTTTGGGGCGGCTGGCGGAGCGGGGTGCCGATTGAGGGGGTATTAGTGATTGGCTTGGAAGGGGGCTTTTGACATACGGGGGGTGTTCGGACTGGGCGGTTGCCCCCGTAAGTGCTTATATACATAAGGAATCTGGCACACTGAGTCTCAGTGCCGTAATGGTATCATCGCAAATAATGTTTGCGTTCACGTAGAGGCGAACGAGACACCCGACAAGTGGGTCGAGGCAAAGGACAAGGAGAGATGCGGTGAAGCATTGGAAGAAGATGGCAGCATCGTTGATTGCAATATCAACGATGGTGGCAGTAGTTCCGACGACGTATGCCATGGAATCGGAAGATTCCCAACACAGACAACCGATACCGCGACAGTGCAGACTACTAAGGCTGCTGAACCGACGCTGCTCGCCAGCTGGGACTTCACGGGCAAAAACGGCACCACGAACAGCGCGATTGCCGATTCGACCGGCAAGTACAACCTGACGCTGAAGGACGGCGCCAAGATCGAACAGTACGGTGACCGCAGCAACAACGAGGCGCTCTCACTGCGCGGCGATGGCCAATACGCCCAGATCGATGACCAGCTGTTCAAGGATGCGGGCGACTCCTTCACTCTGGAGTTCGCGTCCAAGACTCGTCACGACGACAGCGGCAAGTTCTTCTCGTTCATCGTCGGCAAGGACGGCTCGAACGACGCCAACACCACCGATCAGGCCAACGCCAACAAGTACCTGATGTTCTACAACAGCAAGACCGCCATCAAGGGCGTTATCTCCAACAACAACTGGGGTAACGAACAGGGATCCAAGGTCACCGTTTCCGGCAACGACAACAGCTGGGCCGATTACAAGATTGTCGTGGACGGCACCAACCTTGCCGTGTTCCGCAACAATGCCCTGATCATTTTCAAGGCCAACACCGGCATCAAGATGAGCGATCTCGGTGCGACCACCGCCTACATCGGCAAGTCGTTCTACTCCGTCGATGAGTACTGGAATGGTGCAATGGATGATATCAAGGTCTACAGGGGCGCTGACCTGACCATGCCGACCGCCGTTGCGATTTCCGGTACCGGTGTGGTGAACAACAAGCTCACCCTGATTGAGAAGGACTCCACCAAGCTCACCGCCACCGTCACTCCGGACGACGCCGTGAGCAAGAACGTCACCTGGTCCTCCTCCGATGAGTCCGTGGCCAAGTCGCCGCAGACGGTACTGTAACCGGCGTCAAGCTGGTACTGCCACCATCACCGCCACCACTGAGCTGGGTGGTGTGAAGGCCGAACTGCCCGTCACCGTTGAGCCGATGAACGCCCAGAACGCCGCCGCAGCCGACCTCGATGCCGCGATTGCTGCGCTGAAAGTTCCGGCGGCCGAGAATCTGCCGCTAGTCGCCAAGGGCACCAAGAACGGCTCGGCGATTACGTGGAAGTCCTCGGACGAGAAGCTCATTACGTCCACTAACGAGAAGTACGAAAACAAGACCACTGGTGCCGATGACCCGTATCGTGGTGCTGGCATCATCAATCGTCCGGCCTACGGCGACGGTGATTCCAAGCCGGTTACGCTGACCGCCACCGCTTCCTACAACGGCGGTGAGAAGGTCACCAAGACCATCGAGGTCACTGTCAAGGAGAAGACCCGCATCGCGCCTGACACCGGCTATGCGGCCGTCACTTTTGAGAGCGACAGCAACGGTGGAGAAAAGGCCTGGGTGGCTTCCACTGAGAAGAACGATTTCTTCACGTTTAAGACTCGCAACAATGGCCAGGCGGTACTTACCAATGATGCAGACACGGGTGGCTTGCGTGACATGTTCGTGCTGCGTTCCCACGAAGGCGACAAGTACTACCTGATTGCCACTGATCTCAAGGTCTCGTCAATGGGCTGGAGCCAGAACCAGGTTAACGGTTCTCGGAAAGTTGAGGTCTACGAGTCCACCGATATGATGAACTGGACCCGTACCAACGGCGACGGCAACGGCGGCATCACCATCAACACGCCGAACGCCGGTATGACCTGGGCGCCGGAAGCTTACTGGGATGATGACCTGAACGCTTACGTGGTGTTCTTCTCTTCCCGCATGTTCACTGATGACACCCGTACCACTCCGGTCAAGAACGACAAAACCGGCAATAGCTCCTATGCTCAGGTGCGTTACGCCATCACCCGCGACTTCGTGAACTTCACCGAGCCGCAGATGTGGCAGGACACCGGCTACTCGCGCATTGATTCCACCGTGCGTAAGATCGGTGGCTACTACTACCGATTCACCAAGAATGAGCAGGGCGGTGCCGCTGGCGATTACATCACCACTGGTAAGAGCATCTTCCTTGAGCGTTCCAAGGTGCTGACTGCACCGACCACCGAGGCATCTCCGGGTCAGGACCGAACACCGGTTGGCAGCTGCTCGAGCAGGCGTTGCTGCCGTTCGAAGGACCAGAGACCATCAAGCTCAACAAGGATGACGAACTCAACACGAAGGACGACGACGGCTACATTCTGCTGTCCGACAACTTCGCCTACCGTGCATTTATGACCACGGGTGCCGAGCTTTCCAAGACCACGTGGGACAACCCGATGACCAAGCGTTACCCGGACTTCAACAACGAAAAGAAGCCGGTCAAAGCCGAGCCGGGCGCTCAGGCTACATCACTCAGGGTGCTAACGGCGGTCTGCCGGACAAGGTGCGTCACGGTGCGTTCGTGAACGTGCCTGAGTCTGTGCTCAAGGTGACGAAGTCCTGGACCGCTGCCAACCCGACGCACATCGAGCTGTTGACTCCACCACCAAGGCCGTGTACAACGCCGGCACCCGCGAGCTCACCGCCACAGTGACCGCCGCCGATAAGGCACGCTCGCCGGTTCGGTGAAGTTCTCTGCTGGCGACTGGTCCAAGACCGTGAAGCTCGACGCCGAAGGCAAGGCCACTGTGACCCTCCCGGCCAGCGTCTCTGGCACTGTTGCGGTTGCTTACGACGGCTACACCGATGGTTTGGTCAATCCATCCGATACTACGGTTGACGGCATTGAACAGGGCAAGGTCGATTTGGCTGAGCTCAACAAGCAGATCGCCGCCGCCGAAGCGCTCAAGGAATCCGACTACACGGCCGATTCCTGGGCCAAGCTTGCCGCCGCGCTGAAGACTGCCAAGCCGCGCTCGCCGCTGAGAATCAGGGCGAGGTCGATACCGCCGCAGCCGACCTTAAGACCGCAATCGAAGCCCTGCAGAAGGCTCCGACCAATCCGGGCGAAGGTGACGGAGATAAGGCGACGGCAATAAGCCGACTACCCCGACCACCGGCGACAAGACCAACGTCAACAAGCCCGGCAGCGCGCTGAGCAATACCGGTACGGCCGTGCTCGGCCTGGGTGGTGCCGTGGTAGCACTCGCCATCGCCGGCATCTCCCTAACCCTCTGGCGCAAGCGTCGCGCCTGAGCTGCTACGGCAACCAAGCCCCCCTCTGACGAGGGGGGGCTGTGGCGGGTTCTAGTGATCGTTGCAACACCTGACCTACCGCAAGGAGGGTCAGGTGACCAGAAGCCACCGAAACGAAGACCGTGGCGGGGAACACCGTTGGACGTTCAACGGCGTCGAATATCCGACG
>ENA-OQDE01000696-OQDE01000696.1-human-gut-metagenome-genome-assembly--contig:-NODE-696-length-17733-cov-3.034874_pt1 | contig 17733 bp, 23 predicted proteins | sample MGYA00242768_ERZ504595 | MGnify/ENA primary metagenome ERZ504595 (study PRJEB26092, sample SAMD00036307) | human gut metagenome | host: Homo sapiens | study: EMG produced TPA metagenomics assembly of...
ACTTTTTCCATCCAATACCTGTGCCTGTTCTTTTGTGACAGATCCATTTTTCATTTTCATATGTGATCATTTCCTGCTTTCGCTGCACACAGGATTGTGCAAAATCTTTGCGATAGTTTTCTTCAAAATGGTCTTCATATCTGTCTCAGAAAAAGAGGCGCATATCCATTTTTGATCAGCATTATCTGTTCTTTCCGTGGCAGATACCATGTGCGATACACCTTTCCGAAAGGAATTCAAATTCCTTTTTATCTGAACTGGTCTGCGGATTTTTCGTATAGTCCAGATATTCTTTTACAATCTGATTTACCTCTTCCTGATCCAACAGTACCTCCTGTGTTTTTTCACTTCTCTGACCGCATCTATTCCTGTGATACGATTTCCTCTTTTATCGTATGTCTCCAACTGCATGATGGACATATAAATACAAAACAAAATAAAAACACTGCACGCAAGTACTGCCCCCTGAACCATTCTGCTCTGCCAGATCTTTTTCCATTCATATCGTATCAATCTTCCCATATTATTTCTCCCATTTCCCTGCATTCTCTCTTTTTTGTTCAAAACATTTTAAGTATAGATCTTCCAGTGTTGCCTCTACCTGTCGAGCTCCCTTTGCCGGTCTGCTTTCAGATATAATTCTGGCATCTACTACCTGATCATGAAAATGCGTATTTACAACACAAAATGTCTCTTGAAACCAGTTCCATTCTTTTTCAGTTATCGTCAATTCCCATACCGAATCATTTAAATGAGAAACCAGTTCTTTTGGTGTTCCATTCAAAATAAATTTTCCCTGTTTCATAATCAGAATCTGATCTGCAATATACTCCACATCTGAAACAATATGAGTGGAGAGCAAAATAATCCTGTTTTTTGAGAGATCCGAAATTATATTTCGAAAATACGCCCTCTCCTGTGGATCCAATCCACTGGTTGGTTCATCCAGAATCAACAATTTCGGATCATTTAAGAGTGCCTGGCAATTCCAAGCCTCCGTTTCATTCCGCCAGAAAATGTTTTAATTTTACGGTTCGCTTCATCTGACAGATTCACCAATTCTAACAGTTCTTTGGTTCTTTTTTTTTGCATATTCCGGAACAAGACCTTTTACAGAGGCGACATACAAGAGAAACTCCTTGGCTGTAAATCCAGGCGTGTAACCAAATTCCTGGGGAAGATACCCGAGCAGATCGCGAAATTCTTCTCCCATTTTGATATGATTGCGTCCATCCAGCATGATCTGACCTTCTGTTGGCCTTACAATTCCACAGATAATCTGCATCAATGTCGTTTTTCCAGCTCCATTGGCTCCCAAAAATCCATACACACCTTCTGACAGTTCTGCATCCACGTGATCTACTGCCAATTTGCTTCCAAACCTCTTAGATACATTCTCCACACATAATTTCATTCTCTTTTCCTCCCATTCTTTTCAATAACACTTTCCATTTCCAGACAACTCCCACACCTGTCACTCCCATCGCCAACAGCCAGAATATCAACACATTACTTCTATATAAATTTTCATAACTATTCTTCAAATACATCGCACCCAGCATTAGAAAAATCCCCCATGCTGCGCAAGCCTGAAACCTGTAATCAGGTGCTGCTTTTTCCAAGATTCCGGCACATCCAAAACACATTACATTAAACGGTACTGCCATATATAAAATCCCCTGTCCTACAGACACCCCAAAATCCGGAGTCAGAAGCAGTATCAGGAACATCAGAATCAAATCTAAAATTCCAAACGCCAGAAGCCTGACAACCAACACTTGATCCAAAGACTTTTTCACAGTCAACGAAAGTTCTTTCATTCCGGGACTGCACAAATCGCACAATTCCTGAACGCCTATCAAACTCAGCAATGGACCTGATATAGAAAAAACGATCCAGTGCCTTCCATCTATATTCTCTAAAACAGAAATAGAAACATCACCAGTATCAATGCTATTTTCATTCCCCAGACACCCGGTCTGATAAATCTTTAATTGATTCCAGAAGAATTCTCGTGTGTCATTCTCAATTTCTTTTGGGAATATTCTATTTTTTTGCTTCCTTGACCAGTTGTTCTACCTTTTTCTCCTCATAAGCCGGCACTTCTATCTGCTGTCGATATCGATTCCACATATTTCTTCACCCCTTACTGTTTAATTTTTCCTGCATCTGTTTTTTCGCCTGTTTCAGTCGATATCTGACGGTTGATACAGGCATCTGTAAAATCTGAGCAATCTCTTTCAGTCTCAAATCTTGATAATATCGGAGAATCACAATTTCCCTCTCTATTTCTGACAGTTCTTCCAGAGCCATTGTAAGATACATCTGATTCAGCACCCTCTCCTCCGGTCCTTGCTCCTGCAGAGTGTGTTGAATCTCATCCGGTACGGATTCCACAAGGAGTTCTTGTTTCTTTTTATGAAAATCCTTGATTGTGTTTCCTGCTACTACATACAGATAATTCTTAAGCTTCCCCCACTCTTCGTAACATTCCATGTGCTCAAGAAATTTTAGAAATACCATCTGCGTCAGATCTTGAGATTTTTCTTATCACCAACGTGATAATATATGTATTTATAAATCGCTTCGTAGTTTCGTGTATTACCTGCTCTGTACTCATTTCCTCTCCGCTGAAAATCTTACGAAGCATTTTTCTGTCATTCAATGTTTCATCACCTCCGCCTTCTTACTGTATAACGATTCAGCCCTTAAAAAAGCAACTTTTTATCTTTTTCTCAGCTTTTTCTTCAGATCCGGATGCCATTCTTTCCCAGATATGGTATGATTGACAGTATATTGTACAAAGGAGATTACATTATGAAACGTCCATTTACCCAACTGGAGAAAAAACAGTTATTGATCTTTACTTTGATTGCCTTTGGTATTCCTTATCTGATGGGAATCCCGATGGCGTTCGGATATCAACGGGGAACTTCTCTGGATTTTTTTGCAAATGCCCAGATGTATTATCCGGCTGCCGGAGCCATTGTCGTCTTTCTTCTGACAAAAACAGAGTTTCCGATGCCCCGGCGGTTTTTCTATGGGTACCTTGTACTAACTGTACTGTTTGCCATCAGCTCTGTACTCAGTGTACTTATACCGGATGCCAACCTGTGGGTTATGGTCATCAATATGCTCACAATTGCCGGCAATCTGGCTCTCTGGGTTTTGTTTCTTCTTGACAAACGTGAAGTCCGCTTTATCTGGGGACTGACCTGGTCCGGGCCTGACAGCAGAAGACACTTTCTGTATGTAGTTCTGTTTTTCATGCTGTTTACAGGAAATCTTCTGATTTCCAGCTTCACAGACAATACTGCAGATTCCTTCCTCGCTCTTTTTGCTTCTCCGATGTTCTGGCTGTCACTGCTTTCTTTGTTTGTCAGCTTTTTCCTCGTCTTTTCCGCCTTTTTCGGAGAAGAATATGGATGGCGTTACTTTTTGCAACCGATCCTGCAGGAGCATTTTGGAATGCGAAAAGGAGTTCTCATCCTTGGTGTATTCTGGGGATTGTGGCATCTCCCGCTGAACCTGTTTTACTATGCACCTGATACAAGGCTTCAGAGTATTGCCGCACAGCTTATCACCTGTATTGCACTGAGCGTATTCTTTGCTTTTGCTTATATGAAAACAGACAACATCTGGATCCCTGTCATCCTGCATTTTATGAACAACAATATTGCAGGACTGATCAGTGGAGGCACTGTTTCCGGAGCTGTCATAGAATGGAAAGCGGTTTTGATACATCTTATTTTCTATAGTATCTTCTTCCTTCCATTTCTGGCATCCAAAGTGTTTCGGGAGTCAGAGACAGAAAAGAAATGATTGCATAAAATGAACATGGGAGATTGCACAAAATAGTTGCGTATCTCCCATGTTTCCATTTATACCTTTTCATTATTTTTTACTATGTGCAGCGTACCCCTTTTTAATTGAAAAACAACATCTGCCTTTTTCGCAATTTCATTTGAATGAGTAACAATGACTGCACATTTGTTCATCTGGTGTACACTGTCTTCCAGTATTTGCATAATGGACATTGCAGTTTCTTCATCGAGGTTTCCTGTCGGTTCATCAGCCAAAATAACGGGTGCTTCTGAAGCCAATGCCCTTGCAATCGCTACACGTTGTTGTTGACCGCCGGAAAGTTGTAACACATTCCGTTTCATTTCCTCTTTCGTCAATCCCATTTTTTCTAAAACCGGTTCCGGTGGTAATTTACTTGTCAATTTTACGTTTTCTAATGGTGTCATATAATCAATGAGATTATATGCTTGAAAAATAAAGGAAACATGGTTCCGGCGATGATTTGCGAATCCTTTTTCAGTAATATCTTCTCCATTAAATAATATCTTGCCTTTGGTAGGACTATCTAATCCACCCAACAAAGAAAGTAATGTTGTTTTGCCACAACCAGACGGTCCTAAAATCGCATATATTTTTCCCAGTTCCATTTCTGCGCTGATATTACTAAATATGTTCTTTTTCTTGTCATAGCTATAACTCAAATTTGAAAACGATAATATACTCATAATCACATTTCTCCTATTCCATTTTTGTTAAAATATCTTTCGGTTGTAAACGAATGACCGTATAGGAAGCAACAATAACCGCAAGACAAATCAGAATAACACCAATGCCAAATACTTTAAGCATATCTGATGTGGCAATCTGAACGGTCAATTTGGATATATTTTCTCCCAATCTGCTGACAATGAATGAACCGATTTGATTGGCAAGTCCAAAAGATAATGCCGTTGACGCAAACATAGATAGTATTGCAATCCATATATTTTCTGTCAGGAACTGTCCGACAATTTCTGCCTTGCTTCGACCAACTGCAAGTAAAACAGCAATTTCTTTCTTACGGTTTCTCGTCCACAAAACAAGGAACAATACAATAACAAGCATGCCAATTGCAGTAATTGTTAATACAGCCGTATCAACCATACTTCCAAAAGAAGACAATGGGGTGGATACTAAGTCAAAATCTTCTGTGTTGACATCGAAAGTAAATGTTTTGCCTTTTACTTCTGGAAGGTTTTTGATGGTTTCCATAAGCTCTTTGGCTTCCTCTGGAGAGTGCGTATAAATATCAAGATTGTCATATCCCTCCAATTTTTCATTTACTCCGTCATAAAACTTTTTCAGACCATCCATATCAATATAACCACTGTTTGCAGGAATCCCATCCGGTGTGATCGCTTGTTTTGTCGTACCCTCTGTACCACTATAAATTCCTACAATGGTAAAGGTACTTTCCGTTTTTCCTGTTTCAAACTCTTGAAAAGTAATTTTATCTCCTACAGAAAGATTGTTTTTGTCTGCCAATTCTTTTGAAATCAAAACTGTGCAAGAGTCATCAGGATTAATATGTCGTCCTTCTTCCAGTTTATATGTTCCATTTAAAAATTTTATATCTAAAGAAGAATCCAATACTGCAGTATAAGGGATTGACAAACCTGGTGCATTCACCATGCCCGGAATCGGCTCGAAATTTTCCGGAATCCCCCAATAGCCACCATCCATTTTAGCGTTATAGCTCACAACATTGGGAAGTTTTGAAATTACACTTATTATTTTTTCTGTAATACGGTCGCCATTATAGGTATATCCAGAAGCCCCATTTCCGAAATCCTCAGCCGGGCCAAAATTATTCTGATTGTTCATGTCAATTTCCATACGAAGGGAAGCACCTACAGTTTCCTTTATCTGCTTTGTTCCTTGCAAAACAGCTTTCTCGCTGGAAACTGCAATCAAAACAGTTGCAGACAGCAGAGTAAATGTCAAAAACAGAATCAGCGTACGTAATTTCTGTCTGACACAGTATTTTAAAGCTCGCTTAAAAAAGTTCATATAAATCCTCCTAATTCATTTTGGTTAAAATCTCTTTCGGTTTTAATGACAGGATCGCTCCACTGCACACAAGCACTGTCAAAAGAACACCCAGATTTTCTAAAATGAGCAATATGACAAAATGCAGGAAATCTGGCTGCAAGTAGTTCTTATGAATCGTTGATTGTGTTATGAAATCAAACAGCAATGAATTTAATGTATCTGCAAGCGGAAGAAAGATAATGATTGCCAATAGAAAGCCAATCCACAGCAGGATCATTGCCTCTATCAGAAATTGCCCGATAATCTGCTGTTTCGATTTTCCCACGGCAAGTAAAATGCCGGCTTCCTGCATTCTTCCACGAATCCTGAATGTCAGTATCAGCATGAGTACCAGAAATCCCAATACTGCAGCAACCGCAAGCAGTGCGACAACGACCTTTTGCATACTTTGAAACTGTTCTGCAATCTTAGAATACTTGAAGTCATTCGCATTGATGATATGGTTATTCCAGGCAATCGAATCAATCCCTTTTGTTTCTGATACCATCTTGTCAAGATGCAGTGGGTCGGCAATGAAAAAAGAAATCTCGCCTCATAAACACCTTGTTCCTACTCCTGCAAGTTGATTAACAGTTGACTATCTGAAAAAATAAGATTTTCGGCTTTTTTCGCTGTCGGATTTAACGCATTATCGGAAGCATTTTTTATATCGTAGATTCCTTTGATTTCCACTGTTTCATATGCACTTTTTTCTTTCATCAGTCTGTATATACACCATCGTCTGAACCAGTTTTGCATGGGTAAGGGTTATCTTATCTCCAACAGCAAGATTGTTTTGTTCGGCAAGGGCTTTACTGATAAGAATTTTACCGTTGTCCTCTGATCTGATATGTTCCCCCTCTGCCAGTTCGTATTCCTCATCCAAAAGGCTTGGCACAAGCTGGAATCACGCACTGCTTTTACAGTTCCCATATTGCTTTCTTCACTGTGTCCTGTCCCTGCGAGAAATGACAGGTTTTCTCCCTTTACATAGCCGGAGTGTTCTGTATTGTAGCATTTCAGTTCTTTTCCAACGATAGAAATAACCCGCCGAATGGACTGCTCATCCATAACAGGTGTCCCCTTACTGGAAACCTGTCCGTTATTCACATCGAACTGTTCATAAGGTCTGATATTGAAAGAAGCTCCAATATCGGAACGCAAATCCTCAGAAACCTGCCGGATTCCCAAATAGACCGCACTTCCTGTCAGCAAGGAGAATGAAATCAATAGAAATACGATTCCAAGCAATAAATTTTTTCCTTTTTTGCGGGTCAGATAGAGAAATGCCCGCTTTCCTACATTCATAAAAACACCGTCCTCTCTTTATATCTGCAGTATAAGAAAGGACGGTTTCACTCTGATTTAGATTCCATTTAATTTTAATTTAGATTATGTGAATTTAATGTGATTTTGAAGCAGACACTGTCTTGCCGGTTTTCAATCGTATATGACAGCCCATGCTGTTCCAAGATAATTTTTACAAGATATAGTCCCAATCCGCTTCCGCCAGACAGTTTATTATGTGATTTTTCTACACAATAGAATGGAGTAAACAGCTTATCCAAATCTTCATCCGGAATATTTACACCACTGTTTCTGACAAGATGAGAATCAAAAGACAGTTCTAACCCAAGTTTGGCACCAACAGGAGAGTGACGTATTGCGTTGCTGATGATATTATGGACTGCTTTTTCCAAAAGCAGCTCATTTCCCATCATCATAACATCTTCTGAAATATTCTTCTGAATACGGATATGTTTTTCATTGGCCAGTGGGATAAGATGTTTATATACACGTTTCAGAATATTGGAAAGAGAAAGAAGCTCCGTATGATTCGTTGTATTCATTTCCAGCTTTGATACCGACAGAATTTCCTTTACAAGCTGTTCCATATTTTCAATTTCTTTTAATGTTTCCGGAAGTATCCTTCTTGTGTCCTTATATCTCCCGATTTCCATAATCATACTTTCCACCTGCCCCTTGATTATGGTAATCGGGGTTTTCAATTCATGGGAAGCTGTCGCAAAAAAATGCTGACGCTGTTTGTTCAGTTCGTCAATATGCCCCATATCCCGCGTCAGTCAACAACTCATATAAAACAGACTGTATTGCTGTTTCATCTTCCATAATCAATATACGTTCTTTCATGTAAGCACCACCTGAGAATTTATAGATTAAAGCAATTCTAACACAAAATGATTTAGATTTGATTTAAAAAATGTCCGAATAACCTATAAAATGAGGTTATTCGGACATTTTCATAATACCAGCGGCAATCACCGGACTTTTTCATACAGGTCACTGCCATAGCCCCTGGTCCGATGTGACAGGCAACGCTCAGAGAAAGCGGACCTTCTACAATTTCGTATTCCGGAAACTTCTCCGCGATCTCCTGTTTCCATTCCTGTGCCTCTTCTTTGCTGCAAGTATAAGCCATTCCCAATACCATGTCTTCTCTGACCTCAGAAAAGCGTTCTTCCAGATCCTTTTCAATAGCTTTGAGCATGGTGCGTTTCGCGGCTTTCCATCCTCTTACTTTTGAAAATGCATCCAGTTTTTCTCCCTGAATCTGAAGCACCGGTTTCAGGTTCAATACCGTTCCGAGCGCTGCGGCAGCAGGTGTAACACGTCCGCCCTTCTTCAGATATTTTAACGTATCCACGGTAATATAGATACTTGCCTGCAGCTTTTCAGCCTCCAGTATCTCCTTGATCTCAGATGCAGATTTTCCTGCATCCCGGAGCACGATCGCATCTTCCACCGATTGCTTCTGTGTCACAGAAATTCTCTGGTTATCCACTACACAAACCTTTCCCTCGTATTCCTGAGACAGAGACTGTGCCGCATGACAAGTGCTGCTCAGTCCGCTGGACATTGGAATGTGCACGATCTCATCGTACTCTTTCAGCAGCTCGTCCCAGCATTCCATGACTTCACCCGGAGATGGCTGAGACGTGGAAATATCAGAATCTTCTCCCAGACGCTTATAAAATTCCTCCTGCGTCAGCGTAATATCTTCCAGAAACAACTCCCCGTCAATAAAGAACGGCATGGGAATCACATGAATTCCCATCGTTTTTCCCATTTCCTGCGTAATACCACTGTTGCTGTCCGTTACGATTGCAATTTTTTTCATCTTTTCTCCCCTGTTTCTAGTTTTTAAAACTATGAATCGGTGCCGGAATTCTTCCTGCCCGATTTACAAATGCCTCACAGCCGAACTCATTCACCGGCATGATCGGCGCATAACCCAGAAGTCCGCCGAATTCGACAGTTTCTCCCACATCTTTTCCGATCACCGGAATGAGACGGACTGCAGTCGTCTTCTGGTTGACCATACCGATCGCCATCTCATCTGCAATGATTCCGGAAATTGTCGCTGCAGATGTCTTTCCCGGAACCGCGATCATATCAAGACCAACTGAGCAGACACAAGTCATGGCTTCTAATTTTTCCAGTGTCAGTGAACCTGCATTCACTGCATCGATCATTCCCTGATCTTCACTGACCGGAATAAACGCACCACTGAGTCCTCCTACATAAGAGGATGCCATCACACCGCCTTTTTTCACCTGATCGTTGAGAAGTGCCAGTGCGCCGTTGTTCCCGGAGCTCCGACTCTCTCCAGACCAATCTCTTCCAGGATCTCTGCCACACTGTCTCCGATTGCCGGAGTCGGCGCCAGTGACAGATCGATGATCCCAAACGGGATTCCCAGACGTCTGGACGCCTCTCCGGCTACCAGCTGTCCTACTCGTGTCACCTTAAATGCCGTCTTTTTGATTGTCTCGCAAAGCTCTTCAAATCCTTTGCCGCGCACCTTTTCCAATGCTTTTTTCACAACTCCGGGACCGCTGACGCCGACATTGATCACCGCATCCGCTTCTGTCACTCCAAGGAATGCACCCGCCATAAACGGATTGTCATCCGGCGCATTACAAAAGATAACAAGTTTTGCACATCCGAAAGAATCACGCTCTTTTGTCGCTTCTGCTGTTTCTTTTACCATTTCTCCACAAAGACGTACTGCATCCATGTTGATTCCGGTTCTGGTGGAACCTACATTGACAGAACTGCACACTCTCTCCGTTCTTGCCAGTGCCTGCGGGATCGAACGGATCAGATTCTCATCACTTTTTGTCATTCCCTTGGAAACCAGCGCAGAGTATCCTCCGATAAAATTAACTCCAACTTCCTTAGCCGCTTTATCCAGTGTTTCTGCGATGGTCACAAAATCTTCCGGACACTTACATGCAGCACCGCCGATCAGAGCGATCGGTGTAATAGAAATTCGTTTGTTTACGATCGGAATTCCAAATTCTCTTTCAATATGTTTTCCTGTTGACACAAGGTCTTTTGCAGTTACTGTGATTTTTTCATAAATCTTTCTGTTCAATTCATTCAAATCCGAATCAATACAGTCCATCAGGCTGATTCCCAGTGTGATGGTACGAACATCCAGATTTTCCTGCTCGATCATCTTATTGGTTTCGGAAACTTCATACATATTAATCATGGTCTTTATCCTCGTCTCTGCTTATTCTTATAATCTGTGCATCTTTCAAAAATCTCTTCTTTCTGGCACTGGATCTTTACCCCGATCTCTTCGCCCATCTGCTCCATCTCATCACAGATCACTTTAAAATCTTTTTCGATTTCTGAAATATCTACAACCATCATCATATTGAAATATCCCTGTACGATCGTCTGGGAAATATCTAAAATATTGATCTTACTTTCTGCAAGGTATGTACACACTTTCGCGATAATTCCCACAGTGTCTTTTCCTACTACGGTTACGATACATTTTTTCATGGTTTTTCCTCCTCAAGTTAAACGGTGATAATCTCTGAAATACTGTCCCTTTTTGCCACTGCCATATTCAAGTCTTCCCCTTTATATGCATTATCCCCTAATGTCACTTCCAGTTTGACAGTCTCATATGCCAGACTTTCATAATTATTTTCTTTGCTCAAATGCCCCAGAACAATATGTTTCAAATTATCATGTAGTATATCACAAAGGAGACGTCCTGACAATTCATTCGACAAATGTCCTTTATCTCCCATTACTCTTCGCTTCAGCGGATATGGATATGGTCCCACTTCCAACATATGCAGATCATGATTTGCCTCCAGAAGAACTGCATCCAGATTCTGGAGATGGGACACCGTGTATGCATCATAGATTCCCAGATCTGTCGCTACTGCCACAGATTTGTCTCTGCACTCCAGACGGTATCCGGTCGGTTCGTTGGCATCATGGGAAATTGCAAACGGATTTACCCTGATATCCCCCAGCATAAAGGATTCATCACTGTGTATCACATGATACAATCCTTCCGGCATGGCTCCCAGTCTGGAATACGCCTGAATCCCCGCAATCGTTCCCGGAGTTGCATAGATCGGGATCTCATATTTTCTGCTGAACACTCCAAGTCCCTGAATGTGATCTGAGTGCTCATGAGTGATCAGAATCCCGTCTAACTCCTCCCCTTTGATCTCCAGCTCCTTTAAACCGGCATCAATTCTTTTTTTACTGATTCCGGTATCGATTAGTAAATGTGTATTGTCACTGCCTACATAGATGCAGTTTCCACTGCTGCCACTGGCAATGCTGCATAATCTCATAGTATCTCTCCTCGTATAATATCTTTTAGATACATAAATGTACCTCGATAACTTAATAAATATCTGTTCAATAGGCTTAGCAAAGCCCATGATATAATTGTCCCAGTGTCAATCAGGTAATAGTTCTTTTTCTCCTTGTTGAACCAGTAATGGTTGCTTCATAGATAGTCTGTTCCCCTGACATGGACGTTAGCTTCAAACCGGCTGGCTGTTTGCTTAAGTACATGGACGACCATTTAGCAGTATGGTTTCGCATCTGTCCATCTTAAGCTGGATTCTTATATGCGAGGGTGTCGATGCTCCATGATCATGGGTTTTACCAAGCCGATTGAACACTTTATTCTACAACGAAAGAAGGTGATCACAATGAACACTCTTTACGTCGGTATTGATGTAAGCAGCAAATCCAATGTCGTTTACTTAATGCTCCCGAATGGGGATAAGCACAGTAACTTTTCTGTTGCTAATTCTCATGAAGGTTCTACCCAGTTGGTAAAAAGAATTCTTTCTGCTTTAACTTCACATTCCCTTGACACGGTTCTGATCGGTCTTGAAGCAACCTCTGTTTATGGAGACAATCTCGTGTACTTCTTAAGGGAAGATGCCACTCTGGCACCGTTTAACAGAAAGATTCATGTCCTCAATCCTAAGCAAGTGAAAAAGTTTCATGATGCTTACAATGACTTGCCAAAAAATGATTATGTGGACTCTTTTGTTATTGCTGACTGCCTGCGTTTCGGTAGAATCAACAAAGAGGTATATCTGGGAGACTATCGCTACAAAGCACTCCAGAACCTCACACGGGCACGTTTCTTCGCTGTTCAGAATCTTATCAAAGAAAAGCAGCGATTCATGAATGTGCTGTTCAAGAAGTATTCTACGATGACACAGGAGAAGGTATTCAGCGATACCTTCAGCACTACTGCCCTTGCTGTCTACGATGAATTTGATTCCGCAGAAGCACTGGCAAATATGGACTTACATGAGCTTACTGACTTCATCATTGAAAAAGGAAAAAATCGTTTTCCTGATCCGGATGCAGTAGCCAAAGCCATCCAGAAAGCTGCCCGCAGTTCCTACCGTTTGCCCAAAACGGTGAATGATTCTGTCAATCAGGTGCTTTCTATATCCATAACCTCCATGAAGGCATTGGAATCTCAGATCAAAGAGTTCGATAAAGCTATCAAAGCCCAGATGGAACTCTTGCCAAATGTATTGATATCCATTCCAGGTATTGGACCTGTATATTCAGCCGGAATCATGGCTGAAATTGGTGATATCAATCGTTTTGATAATCAGGCTGCACTTGCTAAATATGCAGGTCTTGCCTGGAAGCAACACCAGTCAGGTAGTTTTGAAGCCGAAGTTACAAGGCTCATTCCTTCCGGCAACCGATTTTTAAAGTATTATCTGTATGAAGCTGCATTTTCTCTTGTAAGATGCGACAAAGAATACAGCGACTTCTACCACCTCAAATATAAAGAGGTGAACAGATGCCAACACAAACGTGCACTCGCATTAACTGCCCGTAAATTTGTGCGTTTAGTCTTTCGACTGCTGAAAGACAATCGCCTATATGTTCCAGCAAAGTAGATTCCATCTGCTTGCTGATGAGCTATGCCCTGCTCATTTTTTTATTTGGTCGACAGGGCTTAGGTGGGTGTTTTTTGTCTTCATGAGATTTATACAAAAATATATGATTTTTTTATTATCTATCTCTTGACATCACACCGCTGGACTATATTCAAAAATTTTGTCGATCGAAACCTCAAATACTTCTGCAATTTTAAATGCTAATTCAAGAGAAGGTGTTTCACAATCCCCCTTTTTTCACCCGAATCTTTATACCATCTTTATACGAATCCATTTCAGCTTAATACAGATTTTATTTGCAATGTCCTACAATAGGGAACAGCAAGGAGGAAAAAAATATGATGGATTTAATTGCACTAGGAATTTTAATTATTTGTTTTGGATGTGTAAAATTATTTGCGAATTTTTGTGAATCGCTGATCAATTCAAAAGAAAAATAGGAGGATATAAAGATGATCGTTCTTGGAATTTTAGTTTTATTACTTGCCGGATATCTTGTGTATGCGCTGATACATCCGGAGAAATTGTGAGAAAAGAGAAAGGACAGCAACAGGAGGAAGAGAGATGTTACAGATTATACTCACACTGGCAATTTTCTTGATACTGGTCATTCCGATGGGAAAATATATGTATCACATCGCCACAAAGCAAAAAACATTTGCGGATAAGGTGTTCAATCCGATCGACAATTTTTTATATAAAATTTGCGGAATCAAACGAGAAGACATGGGCTGGAAAAAGTACGCGATGTCTTTAGTACTGGCAAATGCAGTAATGGTATTTATCGGCTATTTGATTTTACGATTACAGAATTTGCTGTTTTTAAATCCGAACGGAGCTGATGGAATGGAGGCAAGTCTTTCCTTCAATACGATCATCAGTTTTATGACAAACACAAACCTGCAGCATTATGCAGGAGAAAGCGGTCTTTCTTACGGAAGTCAGTTGTGTGTGATCATTTTTATGATGTTTACCTCAGCTGCCAGCGGTTATGCAGCATGTATGGCATTTTGCCGAGGAGTTTCCGGAAGAAAGATGGGAAACTTTTATGAAGATGTGATCCGCGTGACGACCAGAATCCTGATTCCGTTTTCGTTTGTAATCGGTCTTCTTCTGGTAAGTCAGGGAGTGCCGCAGACATTACAGGCAAATGAAACGATACAGACAATCGAAGGAAAGATGCAGGATCTGGCACTTGGACCGGTAGCCGCACTGGAAGCAATCAAGCATCTGGGAACAAACGGAGGTGGATTCTTCGGTGCAAACTCAGCGACACCGTTTGAGAACCCGACTGTTATTTCTAATATAATAGAAACGATTTCCATGATGATACTTCCGGGCTCTTGCGTTGTAGCATTTGGCCATATGATCCATGACAACAGAAAAGAAAATGCAGCGAGAAAAGCAGTTGCACCAAAACAGTTTGGTAAGCCAATGCTGATGGGAAGACAGGCAGCAGTGATTTTCGGAGCAATGTCCATCCTTTTTGTAGTAGGACTTGTAATCTGCTATTCTGCTGAGATGGCAGGAAATCCGGTGACTCATTCACTGGGACTTGCACAGGCAGGAAATATGGAAGGAAAAGAAACTCGCTTTGGAATCGCGCAGTCTGCAATATTTACAACGGTGACAACATCCTTTACAACAGGAACTGTTAACAACATGCATGATTCACTGACACCGCTTGGCGGTCTTGTTCCAATGCTCCACATGATGCTTAACTGTGTGTTCGGCGGAAAAGGTGTGGGTCTGATGAATATGGTTATGTATGTGATCCTGGCAGTTTCATCTGTGGCCTGATGGTAGGACGTACACCGGAATATCTGAATAAAAAAATCGAAGGCAGAGAGATGAAGCTGGTGGCGCTTGTGATTTTGATTCATCCACTTTTAATTCTTGGATTTTCTGCATTGGGTGTGGCAACACAGGCAGGAACAAGCGGCATTACGAACCCGGGATATCACGGACTGAGTCAGGTTCTGTACGAGTTTGCCTCTTCTGCGGCGAACAATGGTTCCGGATTTGAGGGACTGGCCGACAACAGTGTATTCTGGAATATCACGACCGGGCTGGCAATGTTCTTTGGAAGATATTTTTCCATTGTAGCACAGCTTGCAATCGCAGGATCTCTGCTGGCGAAAAAGAAAGTGAACGAATCAATCGGTTCGCTAAAGACAGATAATGTAACTTTTATGATCATTCTTGTATTTATTGTATACATTTTTGCCGCTCTGACTTTTTTCCCGGCGCTGGCACTTGGACCGGTAGCTGAGCATCTGTCCTTATGGCAGTAGAAAATGAGCGGAAAGGAGAATCCAACATGGCTAAGAAAGATAAGACAAAATTTATTACAAAGGATATTTTACGATCCTCCATTCTGGGCGCATTTCAAAAACTGGATCTGCGCTACATGATAAAAAATCCGGTCATGTTTGTTGTAGAAATCGGATTTCTGTTCACTCTGGTCCTGACAGTGTTTCCAACACTGTTCGGCGGAAGTGAAGAATATCGCGTGTACAACGGAGTTGTAACAGTCGTACTGTTTGTGACCGTGTTATTTGCAAACTTTGCAGAGTCCGTTGCAGAAGGAAGAGGAAAGGCACAGGCAGCTTCTTTGAAAAAGACAAAGCAGGATACAAAAGCAAGACTGCTTCTGGCAAATGGAGAAGAGAAAGTGATCAATGCTTCTGAACTGAAAAAAGGAGATATCGTGCTTGTAAAGACCGGAGAGGTGATTCCGAACGATGGAGAGATCATCGAAGGTGTTGCATCTGTAGATGAATCTGCAATTACGGGGGAATCCGCCCCTGTTACAAGAGAGGCGGGAGGAGATTTTTCCTCTGTGACAGGAGGTACGACAGTTGTTTCTGACTGGTTAAAGATTAAAATCGTGGCAGAACCCGGACAGTCTTTCCTGGATAAAATGATTGCACTGGTAGAGGGCGCATCCAGACAGAAATCTCCGAATGAGATCGCGCTGAACACACTGCTGATCGTGCTGACTTTGATTTTTCTGATCGTGATTGTATCTCTGTACCCGTTTGCACAGTATCTTGGAGTACAGATGCCGATTTCCTGGCTGATTGCTCTGATGGTATGTCTCATCCCGACAACGATCGGCGGTCTGCTTTCAGCCATCGGAATCGCGGGAATGGACCGTGTGACCAGATTCAATGTAATTGCCATGTCCGGAAAAGCAGTTGAGGCATGCGGAGATGTGGACACGATGATTCTTGACAAAACAGGAACCATTACATACGGAAACCGCCTGGCAGCAGAATTTTATCCGGTCAAGGGTGTTGCAAAAGAAGATCTGACAGATTATTGTGTGATGTGTTCTTTGATGGATGCCACCCCGGAAGGAAAATCTACAGTAGAACTGGGAAGAAATTTTGGGTGTGCGATCGACGATGGCGCAGCAGACCAGATGGAATTTGTAGAGTTTACTGCACAGTCTAAGATGAGCGGTGTGAATTTAAAAGACGGAACCAGAGTCAGAAAAGGAGCTTCCGAAGCAATCAAGACTTTTGTGAAAGAAGCAGGCGGAATCATCCCGTCGGATCTGGAAGGGATTGTAACAGAAGTTTCAAATCTTGGAGGAACTCCGCTTGTTGTATGTGTAAACAACAAGATTTTAGGTGTGATCTATTTGAAGGATACAGTAAAACCAGGACTGGTGGAGCGTTTTGAAAGACTTCGCGAAATCGGAATCAAGACAATCATGTGTACCGGTGATAATCCGCTGACAGCAGCAACGATCGCGAAGGAAGCAGGGGTTGACGGTTTTATTGCAGAATGTAAACCGGAAGATAAAATTGAGGCGATCAAAAAAGAGCAGGCAGAAGGAAAAGTGGTTGCCATGACAGGTGACGGTACAAACGATGCTCCGGCGCTGGCACAGGCAGATGTTGGTCTGGCAATGAATTCCGGAACACAGGCAGCTAAAGAAGCAGCAAATATGGTGGATCTGGATTCAGACCCGACAAAGATTCTGGAAGTGGTGGAAATCGGAAAACAGCTTTTGATCACCAGAGGATCTTTGACCACATTTAGTATTGCGAATGATATTGCAAAATATTTTGCCATTATCCCGGCCATGTTTACGATGGTACTTCCACAGATGCAGATCTTGAATATCATGCATCTTTCTACGCCGGCAAGTGCGATCCTTTCTGCTTTGATCTTCAATGCGATCATTATACCGTGCCTGATCCCCATTGCCATGAGGGGCGTAAAATACAAACCCATGAGTGCGGAGCGTATGCTCCTGAAAAATATGGCATTTACGGTCTGGGCGGTATCATTGTGCCGTTTGCCGGAATTAAGATCATAGACTGTCTGGTGGCACCGCTGTTGGCAGTGCTGGGAATGTAGGGAGGAAGATTCCATGAAATCATTTTTGAAATATTTTAGAAGCGCCCTGGCTCTGACTGTTCTGATGCTGATCCTCTGTGGCTTTGCCTATCCGGCAGCCTGACCGGGCTTGGGCAGCTCATATTCCCCCATCAGGCTAACGGAAGCCTGATCACGGCGGAAGGGGAAAAGACAGATGACCCTGAAAACGCAGTGGGTTCAGCCATTGTAGGGCAGGATTTTTCCGGGGATTCCAGATATTTTCAGTGCCGTATATCCG
>ENA-OQDE01000699-OQDE01000699.1-human-gut-metagenome-genome-assembly--contig:-NODE-699-length-17669-cov-2.730361_pt1 | contig 17669 bp, 18 predicted proteins | sample MGYA00242768_ERZ504595 | MGnify/ENA primary metagenome ERZ504595 (study PRJEB26092, sample SAMD00036307) | human gut metagenome | host: Homo sapiens | study: EMG produced TPA metagenomics assembly of...
CTTCTTTACTGCACCGACACAGATAAGTTTTTCCTTTGCTCTTGTGAGTGCAACATAAAGCACACGCATTTCCTCGGCAATAAGGTTTTCTTCAATTTTAAGCCTGTTGCAAGGCGTGGGAATGTGTTGTAAACAACACCATTGCTCTGAGTCTTGATGCCGAGTCCTGCCTTGCTGTCGAGAAGAATATCGTTTCTAAGGTCAGTTTTATTGAATTGGTGGGTTATGTCGGCAATAAAGCAAACCGGAAATTCAAGTCCCTTTGACGCATGGATACTGAGAACTCTCACGGCATTTGCAGAGTCGCCTCATTTTGTGATGATGCGTCAAGGTTTGTCTTATTGGCAATAAGCTTGTCGGTATATGAAATAAAATCAGAAAGCGTTTTATAGCCGTTGCTCTCAAAACTTCTTGCATATTCACGCAACAGCTCCAGGTTTTTAAGTGCCGAATCATTACCGCTGACTGCAAGCGAAATAGACATAAATCCTGTCATTTCACACGCCTTTGAAATGAGAGCATCAACGGAATTTGTACAGGCACAATCACGCAGAATTTTAAGTTCATCAACAAATTTTCTTGCCTTATCGTTTGTTTTTGCATATTCGCAGACAGAAGAGTAAAGCGAAGATTTTCTGCTTTCACAACGCATTTCGGCAAGCTCATCGGGAGTGAACGCATACATAGGACTGCACAAAACCGACAAAAGCGGAATATCAATCCCCGGGTTGTCAATTACACGCAAAAGGTTGAGCATAATTTTGATTTCAACTGCATCAAAAAAACCAGACTTATTCTCGCTGTAGGCAGGAATACCGCTGTTGTTCAGAGTGTTGACATAAGTTGCGGCCTTTCCGCTTGGACTGCGAAGAATTATTGCAAAGTCGCCGTAACGGGCTTCACGCATTATATCTCCGTCCTTAACTCTAAAGCCCGAATTAATCATATCGTGAATTTTATCCGCTATGTACTTTGCCTCAATTTCTTCTTTTTCAAGGTCTGAATTTTCGGATTCAATCAATGAAATTTCAAAATTGCAATCATCAGACTTTGGAAACTCAGCACCGTTTACCAGCCTTTCATCGGAATTATATTCCATTTTTGCGGATTCCTTGGTCATTATTCTTTCAAAAATAAAATTGACCGCATCACACACCTCAAAACGACTGCGGAAATTTCTGTCAAGAATTATAGTTGCAGGATATTCGGGATTTTCTTCATTGAATCGTTTATATTCATTTTTGCGTTCAATAAAAATTTCGGGCTTTGCCTGACGAAATCCGTAGATACTCTGCTTTACATCGCCAACCACAAAAAGATTGCTTTCATCATTGCTTACCGACTTGAAGATAAGGTCTTGAACATCATTTACATCTTGAAATTCGTCAACCATAACAGCATCGAATCTGTTTGAAATCTCCTGAGCCTGAACGGTTTTGGTATAGCCGTTTTCATCATCAGGCTTTGCAAGAAGTTTTACAGTAAGTGATTCAATATCGGCAAACGAGAGAATATTTTTCTTCGCTTTGAGTTCTGAAAGCTTTTTGTCATATGCACGAACAAGTGTAAACAAGGTAGATATGAACCTATGAAGCTGTGACAATTCAAGCCTTGCATCTTCCTCACTCCAAAAAAACAATGATTGGAGTTTCTTCACCGTTTCTTTGACCTCATCTCTGTTAGATGAAACAGAAATTTTAATCGGATTATCCTTGTATCCTTTCGGACTTTTCATTCTTCCTGTTTCAAAAGAAAATATTGCCTTCCTGATTTCATCCCATGATGAAGAAACAAATTTTAATTGAACAAGGGTAAAATATGCCAAATCACCGACAATCAGGGGTTCGACTGCATCCTGAAGTTTTTCGTCATCTTTTAATCGAAGAATAGAATTTTCAGTCAGATTGATTCCGTGAAGCACGGCACTCAGAGCATAGTCGATTATAATTTTGCCCCACACAGTTTTTTCAATATCGGTTTCAGAATAGTTTTCGAGCATATCATCAAGCCATTTATCGGGGAACGGCTGAGTTGTAAGAAACTCGGATATTTTAAGGACTGTTTCACGCAGTTTTTGGTCGCCTTGTTTCCCTTTAAAAAGATCAAGCAAAGAATAAAAGCAGTCATCTTCGCTGTCATAAAAGCTTTCAAATGTATTCTCAAGTGCCTCTTGTCTGAGAATTTCAAGCTCACCCTCATCGGCAATACGAAAATCTCTTGCAACATCGAGCGTATGAAAATATTCACGGACAATATCTCCGCAAAAGCTGTCTATTGTAGAGATATTTGCACTGTACAAAAGCTGTCGCTGTGCAAGCAAATGAGCGTTATACGGATCATCTTCAAGAAGTTTGTTGACTGCCGCCTGTATTCTTTCTCGCATTTCGGCAGCCGCCGCCCTTGTGAATGTTACGATAAGAAGGCGGTCAACATCAAGGGGATTTTTCTCCCGTGTAATAAGCTTTATTACACGCTCTACAAGCACGGCAGTTTTGCCCGAACCGGCGGCAGCCGATACAAGCACAGAACCGTCTGTTGCATAGATGGCATTCTTCTGTTGCGGAGTCCAATTTCTTGACATTACTCTTCCTCCTTTCCGTTAATTTCGTTTGTAATTTCTTCGATAACGGCCTTGTTATCGACAGAAAAACAAGTTATCGGGTTACTCTGTCTGTAGGCACATACGCTGTCGTAAGGGCAGTATTCGCATGAATCGTGACCGCCTTTGAGCGGTTTCGCCTCAATGTTACCGTTATAGATATTTTTGCCCATTTCAGCGATGAGCATATCAACCTTTTTAAAGATTTTACCGAATTCTGCAAGTGTTGCAAGGCTTGTTGAAGAAACAGGTTCGCCTGCTTTAATTTTTACAGGAATATATGTTGCGACGTCTGTCTTATCCATTCCGTGAATTATTTCTGTATCTTTGAGCAAAAGTCCGTTCATCTTGAGCTTTTTATTAAGTTCATCGGGCAGCTTGTCAATTGATTTCAGACTGTCTGACGAAATATACGGAACGGTTGCAGGCATATACAAAATCCCGGCAGGTACAATTTCTCCGTATTTGTCACCGCCAGAAGCCTCGATTGAATGGAGATACAAAAGCATCTGAAGATTGATTCCGTAGAGAATATCGGAAAGTTTAAACTGTTTTGTGCCTGTTTTATAATCAATAATACGCAAATATGTTATATCGGCTCTCTGCATAATATCTACTCTGTCAACACTTCCGCAGACTGCAATTTTGTGACCGTCGGGCAGTACGATTGTATATGACGGAATATCCTCGCCAATTTTAAGTTCACAATCGGCAACAAAAAATTCACTCTGGGAAAGCTCCTCCATAATATGTTTCATCAGATACATCACATTATCAAGAATTGTCTTTAAGCGGTATGTGAATGAATTTGACTCAAGCTGTTCTTCGCCGAAATATTTAACTGCATATTCCGCAAGATATGCACAGACAATTTTTTGGAATTTATCTTTCTTCAAGGCGATAAATTACTCTTCCTTAGTATATTCGCCGAAAAAGCGTTCAAGTATGTAATGAACAATCGTTCCGTACTGCATGGGGTTGATTTCTGCTCTTTGTCTTTCCCGAACATTCAAGCCGTAATTACAAAAATAGGAAAATCTGCAGAGATTGAATTTTTTTCAAGCTGTGAAGCTGAAATATTGAGATTTTTGCCAAAAAGCTTTTCGGCATTTTTCTTGTCAAATATCTTAAAGGGAACTTTGTCCTTTGCATTTATGAGCGAATCAAGCTTTGCAGAATATTCAGGATTTTGTGCAAAAATTTCAAGCAATGATTCGGGCACTTTTTGCCTTTTCCGATCATATCGGCAACTGTATCAAAAGCAGGGCGGAGTGCGTACATACTTTCTTTTTTACCGTCAAAATCAAATTTGTCATATGCAATGATATTTTTAAATACCTTTTTACATTGCAGAACAATTTCAGACGCTGATAGGTTGTTCCCATTATATCCGATGAATAAAAAGATACGGAAAGAAACTCACTTGCAGAGGTCATACAGGAATATGCCATAAATGTTTCAAGGTTATTGTGTGCGGCAAAATCGTCACCGAGTTCAATTTCGTTCATTGCAAGCATCTTTAACTCAAACGGTGAGAATATGCCTGATGTATGCGGTATTGCCGGGAAAATTCCGTCAACACAGCCAATGAGAAATGACGCTTTCTGCTTAGAAATTCGTACCCTTTGAGCGGTTGTTATCGTTACGCAATCTATTGTTCTCGGAATATCGGACAATTGCATTGCGTTAATCTGTAAGCTCAAAAGCTCGTAATAACGCTTTACAGTCATTGTTTTTGTACCGATTACAGCGGCGGTTTTGTCAAGAACAGCCATAAACATATTCCAAACTCTTATCTGCTCCGCACCCACCGATTTATCGTACGAGCGTTCAAATTCCGCATACATTCTGCGTAACGCATCGGGAACTTTAAGTTCTTCAAGAAGGGCATAGAACAGCTTTGAAATTTCAAGTCCGTTTTTATCCTTCGCATTTTCTTTGAAAAGGAGTAACGGTTCAATAACTGATTCACGCAGATTTTCAACCTTTGCAAGAACCTCTCTGTCATAATCAGAAAACCTGTCAGAATAGCCTTTTGGATTCTGAACAAATTTATTTTTAAAAGCCGAGCCTGAAACATTCCATACAAAAAGGTAATTTTCAAAAAGGCTTATTTCTTCAACAGAAAATTCAGTTAAACCCGATTTCAAAAGTGCAAGCACATCTTCTCTGTCAAAATCGTAAATAAGGCATCTGAAAATTGAGTTTACAAGCCTTATTACGGGTTTTACATCAATATCTGCGTGTTCATCGCTGAAATACGGGATTTCGTATTTTTCAAGAATTTCGGACAAAACACCTCTGTACGGTTCTGTATCGTGACAAATTACGGAAATGTCGGAGTAGAGATAACCTTTTTCTATAACAAGGTGCTTGATTTTACCGGCAACATATTCGCACTCGTCATACATATCAACGGCATTATAAACACAGATATTTTCAGGAACAATTTCAAGTGATTCAATGTGCGGTCTGAAAATATTCTGTTCAAGCAATGCAAGGTTATCGTTTTTAAAGCGGTGCAAATTGGTAAGCTTTATCGGAGCTTTAATATCAACGCCGTCACGCTTTGCATATTCCTTGAGAATTTTGTATGTATGTTGTGAGGTTGCAAAAACTTCCTCAGAACCGTCCGTAAGGGGATCAAGAGTAAGGGTAAAATATGTAGCGGTACAGTCACGAATAAGGCTTCGTACCACCTTGAGCTGTTGCATTGTAAAGCCTGAAAATCCGTCAAAGATTATCGTATAATCCTGAGAACATTATTCTTTAAGAGAATATCATTAAGCCTTGTCAAGTCATCCATAGGATCAATATAGCTTTGACTGACAAGAGCGTCGAATGTATCGCTTATGAGGGCGGTTTCGTTGAGTTTTGTCTTTAAGGTTTCATCGTCAACAAGCATTGACGCACTTCTGAGTTCATCGCTTGTAACCGAACTTTTCTTTAAATCGGAAACAGTCTGCAGCATAACATCAACAAGGCTTTTGTTGCCCTTTGATGAAAGCAGACGGAGTTTTCGGTAAGTTCTTCAAGCGCAAGGCTCATTACAACGGCTCTTGTACCCTCGTCAATAACATTATCGGCTGAGTTTCCCGTCAACTCAAAAACATATTTGCAAAGTCTTGAAAAACCGAATACAAGAACTTTCTCGGCTTTTTTTGCGCCGAACACATCAAGCAAGGTTTTTTCACATTCAAATGTGCTCTGGTCAGGCACAATCAGCATTACGGGAAGATTGCTGTCGGCAAGCTCGCCTGCAATCTTCAAAGTCTCGGTACTTTTTCCGCTGCCGCTTTTTCCGAGAATAAATCTCAACATTTCATCACTTCCATAAATTTAATTTACAACAAAGTAATTTTATTTTAAATATCTGTACAAATAATAACATATTCCGTGGGTTATTTAAAGAACTTTGCGGTTGTTAAACAAAAATCTTCTGAAAAAGTTCTACTATGAAAAATTTATATTCCACCTTATCATCAGTTACTACGCGGTATTCGTCATCCGAAAGAACATCTTTTGCCCTGTCTTTTCCCTCATCTGCAGTTGAAATGCAGATTGACGGTACATTACGCACCACCAATTATGCCCTTTTGCATTGCCGATTGTTATGCGAAGTGCGTCGTACATTCCGGCAGGCAGAGTGTAGCTTTCGTAATGGCGGGTATCAAAGTGCATATTGACAATTTCAGCTTTTACAGGATAGTTATAGCCGTTTTTGTACACCTCATTTTGTGCAATTTCTTCTATAGTTTCAAGGTTTGCTTTTACAAATTCTTCGGCATCCGACTTTGAATTTGCCGTATCAAAAAGAATTTTTGTTCTTTCAAGAACCTTGTCACGCACCTTGAGCTTCAGAGTCTGATCTTCTTCCGTGTCTGAATTTGCAAGTATGTGAAAACGAAAAACATTGTTAGGGATTTCAGCACACACCGCCTGAAACGGAATTACCGAATAGAGTGTTGTAAGTACGAATGCAATTATTGCTGATTTGATTAAAAGTATTGATTTATTTGTTTTCATAAAAATAACCTGTCCTCTCTTGAAATAAGTATGGACAGGTTATTGTAATTTTAATCAGAATTATTAAATTTTATCAAAGCACCTTGCAACCGTCTGAAACGGGCTTGCAGAGAAAAACTTCTTTGTAGCTTTCACAAAGCTTGTCATAGCACTTCTTGGCTCTGCGTGATGAAGTGAACACACCGAACACGGCTGAACCCGAACCGCTCATACCTGCTCCCCTTGCCTTTGACTTGAGCATAATACCCTTGATTTCATTAACTTCCGGAATTTGCAGAGCAAGTTCAAAGTCATTGAAAATTGTTGTTGAAATCATAAACATATCTCTGCTGAACAGTGCCTTTACCATTTCATCGGTATAGCAGGCGTGAGGATTGAGTGCGTCAACCTTTTTGTATGCATCGGCAGTAGACACGCTGACTGAGTTGGGTTTGCAGATTACAATGCTGTCGCAACGAAAAGAGGCAACTTTTTTGATTGCAGTACTATTCCCGTGCAAAGCTTTGTTCCGCCCTCAAGGCAGAAAGGCACATCCGCACCTACTTTTTCACCGATTTCTCTCATCTCTGCCGGCTTGAGCATTGTTCCGAACATATTGTTCAAGCCTAAAATAACAGCCGCACCGTCACTGCTTCCGCCGGCAAGACCTGCCTGTGTGGGAATTTTCTTGTCAATGTCGATATGAATGCCCTTAACATCCGTTTTGCAATAATCAAAGAACTTGTAAGCCGCCTTTGCACAAATGTTTGAATCGTCGCACGGCACGCCCTCACAGTTACATGAAATTGTCACCGTGCCGCTTTCATTGTCTGTGATTGTGATTGTATCATACAAATCAACGGCTTGCATAACAGTTGAAATATTGTGATAACCGTCTGCTCTCTTTGAAAGAACATCGAGAGAAAGATTTATTTTTGCAGGAGCAAGAACTTTTACTTCCATATTTTAACCCTTTTTCAGTTCATCAAGAAACTCTTTGATTCTTTCAAGCGCAATTTTAAGATGCTTGATAGAATATGAATATGATACACGTACAAAGCCTTCGCCCGATTCACCGAACGCAGTACCCGGAACAACGGCAACATGCTTGTCCACAATAAGTCTTGTACAGAATTCCTCACTTGTAAGACCTGTGTTTTTGATACACGGGAACACATAGAATGCACCCAAAGGTTCAAAGCAGGTGAGTCCCATTGCGTTAAAGCTGTCCACAACAAGCCTTCTCCTCATATCATACTCGCCACGCATCATCTCTACATCCCTGTCACCGTTGCGCAAAGCCTCGATAGCGGCATACTGTGCGGTTGTAGGAGCAGACATAATTCCGTACTGGTGGAGCTTTGTCATCTGAGCAATAACAGGAACAGGACCGAGTGCATAACCAAGTCGCCAGCCTGTCATGGCATATGATTTTGAAAAGCCGTTTACAACAATGGTGCGCTCATACATACCGTCGATTTCAGCAATTGAAACATGGTTCTTATTGCCGTATGTAAGCTCACAATAAATTTCGTCCGAAAGGATAAAAATGTTGTGTTCCTTAATTACCTCTGCAATTTCTTCAAGATCTTCCCTTTCCATAATTGCACCCGTTGGGTTGTTCGGGAACGGAAGTACAAGAAGTTTTGTCTTTGGAGTAATTGCTGCACGAAGGTCTGACGCTTTAAGTCTGAAATTATCTTCGTTTTTGTGTTGATAATAACAGGCACGCCGTCTGCCATCACCGTAAGCGGTTCGTAACAAACAAATGAAGGTTCGGGAATGATAACCTCATCACCCGGATCAAGCAATGTCCTGAAAACAAGGTCAATTGCTTCACTGCCGCCGACAGTTACAAGCGTCTGCTTTTTGGCATCATACTCAATACCGAATCTTCTTTTGTAGTAAGCTGCAATTTCTTCACGAAGTTCGGCAAAGCCTCTGTTCGGGGAATACCATGTCTTACCTTTTTTCAGACTGTTAATGCCCTCTTCACGGATGTGCCACGGCGTCTGAAATCGGGTTCGCCGATACTCAGAGAAATGACATCGTCCATTTCGTTAGCTATATCAAAAAAACTTACGGATACCCGAAGGTTTTACCGTTGAAATCTTTTTATTAATAAAATTATTGTAATCTATCACAGAATTAAATGCCTCCCGTCACGCTTCTCTTCATCGCTGAAAAGGCACGCCCCTCTGTCCTTGTAACGACGCATAATAAAGTGTGTACCTGTTGAAAGCACACCGTCAATTGTAGAAAGCTTTTTGGCAACAAACATTGCGATATCCTGCATCGACTCGCCTCGTACAATGAGAGCAAAGTCATATGTGCCTGCCATAAGATAGAGAGATTCAACCTCTTCAAAGCCCATGCAGAGTTCTGCCATTTCGTCAAAGCCTGTTTCCTTTTTGGGAGTTACCTGAAGTTCGATTAAAGCCTCAACATAGCTGTCGTCAACCATATCCCAGTTTACGACTGCCTGATAGCCCTTGATTACCCCCGAATTTTCGTATTCCTTAATCTGCGCCTTAATGTAATCCTCAGGCTCGCCGAGCATTGCCGCTATTTCCGCTGTTGTAAAACCGGAATTTTCACTTAAAAGCTTTAATAATTTGTCCATATTTATTCCTCCCTGAGAATATATTAAACGCAAATTTGCGTTGCAAGCTGAATTTGCAAAAAGCGACATCAAAGGATGTCGCTTTGACAATTTCAATTTTTAATATTTATCTGCGCTTCTGCGCTGTTTGCACTGTTATTTGCTTGCTCTGTGGCAGTTCACATAGCTTTAGCGTTGGGAACTGTCTGCACATAGATTATACAACCTGTACCTCTCGCTTGTCAACTGTATTTATCATATTGACGCATAAGGCAGTCATCAAACATATCAATTCGTTTTGCGCATCGGCAATTTCAAGTTCGCATCCTAAAGGGTGCTTGATGTGATTGCATATCTGTGCGTTGTCAACATCAACAATGCTGAAATTTTTTGAAATTACATCACCGAGAATTCTCCAATTATTGCCGTAGAACCTGCATTGAACCATATTGTTGGTCATAAGCACCACGAGGGTTGCTGCTGTTTTGTCTGTTTTTAAGGTAAATGAATTTACTCCTGCAACGGGCAACTGTCGAAGTCTTGCAACAAGGTTTTTATTCTCATCAAGAATATTAAGCCTTACAATGTTGTTGACAACGCCACGCATACTTCTCTTTCTGCGTTTCATAACAGCAGTATATTTATCCCTGCCCAATTCATCACGAATCAAAAAACAAACATCGGACGGAGATACATCTCGTGTAATAAACAATTTCATAAAATCACCGTCAAAATTTTATTTCTTAATCTTCTTCAAGATTTTCAAGCCAAAGATTTACACACGCATCACTCGGCATTCTCCAGTCTGAACGAGGCGAAAGTGTTACAGAACCAACCTTCGGTCCGTCAGGCAGACATGAACGCTTGAACTGCTGAGTAAAGAACCTTCTGACAAAAGTTGTGAGCCACTTTTTGATTGTGGCATTGTCGTATTTTCCTGCAAATGATTTCTTTGCAAGGTAGTATATTTTATTCGGCTCAAAGCCAAATCTTACCAAATAATATAAGAAAAAGTCGTGGAGTTCATAAGGACCAACCACATCTTCGGTTTTCTGTGCAATTTCGCCGTTTTTATCGGGCGGAAGAAGTTCGGGACTTACAGGTGTGTCGAGAACATCAAGAAGAACGGTTTTTAGAACTCCTTCGCTGTGCTGTGCCTCATAGGCAGTGAGATAGCGAACAAGGGTTTTCGGAATTGACACATTTACGGCATACATACTCATATGGTCACCGTTGTAGGTTGCCCAACCGAGAGCAAGCTCAGAAAGGTCGCCTGTGCCGATAACAAGACCGTTATATTTGTTTGAAAGATCCATGAGAATCTGTGTTCTTTCTCTCGCCTGTGAGTTTTCGTAGGTTATATTTGTAATGCTTTCATCGTGGTTGATATCTGCAAAATGCTGACGAACAGCTTTTGTAATGTTGATATCTTCAAAAGACACTCCGTAAGCCTCAGCCAGAAGCTGAGCATTTGATTTTGTACGCTTTGTCGTGCCGAAACACGGCATTGTTACAGTATGAATATTCTTTCTGTCAATACCGAGCATATCAAAAGCATGAACGCAGACGATGAGAGCAAGCGTACTGTCAAGACCTCCTGAAAGTCCTAAAACCGCATTTTGAATTCCCGTGTGAGCAAGTCTTGTTGCAAGACCTGTTGCCTGCATTGTTATAATCTCCTCACAACGGGCATCAAGATCTGATTTGTTTGACGGGATAAACGGAGTCTGAGAGAACTCTCTTGTAAGTTCGGTATGTTTTAACGGCATATCAAAATATACCGAGGTAAAGTTATTGTCATCACTTTTTGTAAAAGTATTTGTCTTTCTGCGTTCTGCCGAAAGTTTGCTAACATCAATATCGGCATAGATAATGCCTGTTGTAAAGCGCTTGCTTTCTGCAAGCAGAGATGCGTTTCGGAGATTATGTTCTGTCCCGAAAATACCATATCCGTTGTGCTTTCGCCAAAGCCCGAATCGCTGTAAATATATGCACAACAAAGCTTACCGCTCTGCATTTTTACAAGGTCACGGCGATACTGTGCCTTGCCTATTACATCATCCGATGTTGACGGGTTGCAGATTATAGTTGCGCCGTGTTTTGCGTGTTCAACAGACGGAGATGCGGCAACCCACAAATCCTCGCAAACTTCAACACCGAAGCTGAAATCACGCATTTTGTCACAACAGAACACAAGATTGTCTGAAATTATGGTTTCGATGCCTGCATATGAAATTTCATCATAGAGGTTCTTACCGCTTGTGTAGTGACGAACCTCGTAAAATTCGCTGTAGTTAGGGATATTGACCTTAGGTACAATGCCGAGGATATCTCCCTTATAAATTACTGCGGCACAATTATAGAGTGCCGATTCAATTGCGACGGGAACTCCTGTAATTGAGATTATGTCAAGGTCTGCTGTTTCTTTAAGAATTTTCTCAACTGATTTTTCAGCCGCATTAAGCAAAACACGCTGATAAAACAAATCGGAACAGGTGTAGCCCGTTACGCAAAGCTCGGGAAACACAACCAGTGACGCACCGTTTTTGTGTGCCTCTTTAATCTGTTCAATAATATTTATTGTGTTGGTTTTACAGTCTGCAACCCTGATTTTCGGTGTTGCGGATGCAACCTTGATGAAACCGTATTTCATAAAATTATACCTCACAAAATAATAACCGCAGGAACAAAACGCTCCTACGGTTATTATACATCAAATTTTCCGATTATACAAGCATCAGAGCATTGTTCTTGTTACCCGTCTGAGTCTTTTTCCGTGAAAAAGATACTGACTTTCAAGCGTCGGTTCAAACTTTGTGATGTAGCAACTCATATATCCCATAATCAGCCAGAACCACACCACCATAAACGATATGTCATAAAGCAATGCCTTTTCAAAGCAGGCAAAAATCAAATATGCGAAAAGAAAAGCAAACAGACAGGGATAAACATCGTCACGATATGTTTTTTTCTGCAAAAACAGGTGCTGTGCGGAGTGTTTTGCAAATCGAAAACCGAAAATTCCGAAAAGAACAAAACCGATTACACCCGTTGAAACAAGAATTGTAAGAAAGCCGTTATGCAAATCACTTTTGTGATACGAATATTCCAAAGCACCGTTTGAATATTCGGCGCTGTAGAGAACAATATTTCCGTTGGAAATTCCGATAATCGGCGACAGTTTGAAAAGATTGATTGATTCAAGCCAAAGCTTCTTTCTTCCGCTGTCAATGTTTTTGTTTTCGTGTGAAAAGGTGATTTTATCCTTTTCAAGCTGTTCTCTCTGTTCGGGAGTCAGTTCTTCCTGCGCAAGTTCGCTTTCGGTTTTACCTAAAAGCAAATCAACAACAGAGGTTGTCTTTGATACAACAACGGAAAAGCCTTCCTGACAAATCGTTCTGAACATCAAGGCAGAGCCTGTAAGGAAAACTCCCACAAGAACCAGCGCTGTAATTTTCAAAATAATTTTTGAAGGTGAAGTCCCGCCTTGTCGGCAAAGAACATATAAACTATATAAACAATTGCATATCCGAGAGCAAGCACAAGTGAGGCGTTTGAATCGCATAGAATAAGCGAAAACGCATTTGTGGCAAGACAGGCTACAATCCATATCTTACTGATGCCGGGTTCAGGAATTTTTTCGGCAATTCTGCGCATAAAATGCCCTTTTGAAAGTATATGGCAACAGAAAATCGACACCACAGCTATGAAGCCGAGCAGATTCGGGTTGACATAACAACCGGTGAACCTGTTTTCGTAAACGGTAAATTTAATCCAGTACCATTCAAATTTAAAGCCGAACATAAGGCAGGTTATCCCGATTATGTTCATTATCGTGGTTGCGTATATTATGAATTTTGCAATGTGATAAAGCTCTATTCTGTAATCAAATTCAGGCTCTGTGTGCATTCCGTAAAAAAGAAAAAAACACATTACAACATGCAGAAGCATAAGAAGGCTGTAAAGAAATGTCTGTGAAAAATTGATGAGCATCGAAAATACCGTTACGGCAAGAAATGCTCCGATCCATATTCCGAAGCGCAGTTTAAAAAAAGTATTATTATGTCTTTGATTATATACCGAAAGGCATACACCCCATATAAAGAGAAAAACAAGAAGTACATACGCAGGAATCTGGAGAAACGCAATGTTTGTAAAAAACAAATCTATAATGTAGATTCTTCTAAAAAGCGATGAATCAGAAAAAAATCCTCTGAGCTTTTGTTTAAAATCGGTCATCTGAATACTCCAATCAAAACGAAATCAGCTGAAAACTTCTTTTACGGTTTTGAACATCAGCTTTATATCGGAACCAAAGCTGAAATTTTTGACATATGAAAGATTGAACTTCATTTTTCGGGAAGAATTTTTTCAACATAAACCCTGTCAACATCTATCTCGCCTTTCAACAGCTTTTCTTCATCCTTATACATAATTGACGCCAATGAGGTTATTCCCGCAGGCATAAGGAGTGTTGCAAGATATTCGGGTTCGTACATATCTACATAATGCTGAACCTCCGGACGGGTTCCGACTATTGACATACTGCCCGAAAGAACATTGAAAATCTGTGGCAGCTCATCAAGACGATATTTTCGCAAAATTCTTCCTGTTTTTGTAACTCGGGAGTCGCTGTCGGTTGTGACAAGTGTTCCGAGCCTGTCAGCTCCCGTTACCATTGTACGGAATTTAAGAATTCTGAACTTCTTTCCGTAGGTTGTAACCCTTTCCTGTCTGTAAAACACAGGACCTTTTGAGTCGGTTTTAACTAAAATCGCAATAATTGCAATCGGAATGATGAGAAACACAAGAAGAATGACAGAAGCAAAAATATCAAGAATTCGCTTTAAAACAAAACTTCCCTGTTTTTTGCAGAGAATGTCATAGTATTCTTTTACTTCGGCACACTGAAACTGCGGCGGAAGCTTTTGAAATGATTTCATTAAATAAAAACTCCATTCTGTGTGTATATTGAACATACGGCGGAACGGATTTATGCGATAAAAGTTGATTTTTCCTTATTTTCCCACACTAATCCATTATCAAAAGCATTATATATCTTTTAAAATCATTTTTCAAGGCTATTTGTCTTACAAAAAGTTTACAATAAAAAAATTTAACACAACGTAAAAACCGACGGTATGCAGCCGTCGGTTTTTAGGTAATTTTATGGAGTAATCAAGCACATAGAAAGGAAGTTGTTAGTTAATTAATATTGATATATGATTTATCGTGTTTATAGTATACCATACCTTTTAGTCATTGTCAACACTTTTTTATCACTTTTTCAAAATTTTTAATACTTTTTAATTATTTCAACCAAAAGTGTTAAACATCTTGACTAAACGCTCAAAAAATTGTAAAATAATTACGGTGAAAAAAGCAAACCCAAATTTCTTAAAAACCGGAGGTTCTGGAATGGCTAACGAATATACACCCGACCTCATTACCCTTATCGGTGATGACGGTAAAGAAATAGAATTTGAAATTCTTGATATCATTGAAAACGATGAGGGTAAGTTTTATGTACTCTACCCGTTCTTTGAAAATCCCGAGGATGCTGTAAATGATTCGGGAGAATATTATATTTTTGAAGTTACCGAAATTGACGGCGAAGAAGAGCTTGCCGAAATTGAGATGATGACAAGCTCGACAGAATTGCCGCTGTTTTTGAAGAGCGTTACAATGAAGAATTTTATGATGAAGATGACTAACGGTTCATTTTTCTGCATATAAATAGTATTGCAGGACTAAAGATTAATAAGTTTGAATTCCTGCCCGATACGCGAATGATTTTAAAATAACCCTACAACATTTAAATCGGGAGCTTAGCTCCATTGAACGGTGTGCAGACCTCCCGTTTTCTCGGAAGAAGGGAGCCTGAAGTTCAAGGGCGGGCACCCACCTGTCACTCAAGTAGGCAGGTTATTGCAAAAATCATACGGTCGGGCGGGTTTTTTATTGTTATTAAAGCTATAAAAAATATAAATAATATATAAACAGGAGTAGTAATAATATGAATATTTCCGTTTTAGGTTGCGGACGCTGGGGCAGCTGCATTGCCTGGTATCTCGACAAAATCGGTCACAATGTTTTAAGCTGCGGACTTGCCGACGCACCCGAATTTATACAGCTTAAAGAAACACACAAAAACGACTATCTCACCTTTCCAAAGTCAATTGAGGTTTCTTCGGATCTTGAATATGCGATTGAAAGAGCCGAGGTTATTATAATTTCGATTTCATCGCAGTATCTGCGTTCGTATTTTGCAGATATTTCAAAGTACAATCTTGACGGCAAGACAATTGTCCTCTGCATGAAGGGTGTTGAGGCAACTACAGGCAAAAGGCTCAGTGAGGTCGTCGGTGAATTTGTTGACGAAAGCAAGACACCCGTTGCAGTTTGGGTAGGTCCGGGACATCCCCAGGATTATGTAAGAGGTATTCCGAACTGTATGGTTATTGACAGCAATAATCACGATATTAAGGAAAAGCTTGTAAATGAATTCACAAGCGACCTTATCAGATTTTACCTTGGAACGGATCTTATCGGCAGTGAAATCGGTGCTGCCGCAAAGAATGTTATCGGCATCGCCGCAGGTATGCTTGACGGACTTAACTACACCTCGCTTAAAGGTGCGTTAATGGCAAGAGGCACACGAGAGATTGCAAGACTCATTAAGGCACTCGGAGGCAATGAGATGAGTGCTTACGGTCTTTGTCATCTCGGTGACTATGAGGCTACCTTGTTTTCAAAATGGAGTCACAACAGAATGTACGGTGAAAGCTTTGCAAAGGGAGACAGATTTACAAAGCTTGCCGAGGGTGTTATGACATCAAAAGCGTTATACAAGCTCGGTCAGGAATATGGTGTTGACCTTCCGATTGTTGAGTCTGTATACAAGGTTTTATTCGACGGAACAGATATCAAAGAGGCACTCGGAACTCTGTTTATGCGTTCTGTCAAGAAAGAATTTTAATCGGGCAGGTACATATAATATGGGTAATACTAAAGCTAAGAACAATTCAAATAAACCTAAACAGACTGGAAAAACGGTTACTTCAGTTAAAAAGCAGAATACAGTCGAGTATGTTATTGTAAACATTCTTTGTCTGTTTGTATTCATAGCATTTGCATACATAGCAATTATGAGCTTTGTGCAGACAAGCGTGTTTGATTCGGCAAATTACGGCAGTGAAATAATTTTGTATCAGACGGATAACATTGCGCTGAACATCCTGTTCACTTCCCTGTTTACCGTTTTTATATTCAAAATGAAAAAGCATTGTGACTTTTTTGCAAAGGTCAATCTGAAATATATGCATATAGGTCTTGCGGCATTCGTTATGATTGTGGGACTTGTCTGGATATTCTCGGTAACCTCTGTTCCCGCAGCTGACAGCTACAACATCTATGAAACAGCGTCACAGGCGGCTAAGGGCAACTATTCGTCATTCAACAATAACAGCGGTTTTTACAACAGCGATTTTTACAGCGGATATTCTTACTACAACTTCTATCCGTTCCAGCTTGGCTTTGTTTTCATCAGCGAAATTTTTTACAGAATTTTCGGTACGGACAGTACAATGCCGATTCAGGTATTCAATGTAATGTGTACAGCCGCCGCTTATATAGGTATTGTAAATATCACAAGACTTCTTTTCAAAAAGCGTTCGGTTGAATTTATTACAATTCTACTGCTTGCCGGCTGTTTTCAGCCCGTACTTTTCTGCACATTCGTTTACGGCAACATCATCGGAATGTGCTTTGCAATCTGGGCATCATACTTCCTCATCAAGTATTTTCAGACAAACAAGTACCTGCTCCTCATTCCGTGTGCCGTACTTCTCGTTATTTCAACACTTGCAAAATACAACAACCTGATTTATCTTGTTGCGTTTGTTGTTATGCTGATTATTCACACAATTAAGGCTAAGAAGTGGCAGAGCATTGCGTTTGCACTTGCAATTTGCATTGCTGTTGTCGGAACAAGCAACCTTGTTATCATGAGTTATGAGAACCGTTCGGGAGTGAAGCTCTCAAGCGGTGTTTCACAGGCTATGTACCTTGATATGGGCATTAACGATTCATATATGGCTCCCGGTTGGTACAACGGAATTGCCTCAACGATTATAAAAATGCAGGTCTTGACGCAAAAGCCGCAAATGCACAGGCTTGGACCAATATAAAATCAAGAATGAATTACTTCGGTAAAAACACAAACTATATGATTGACTTCTTCTCGAAGAAAATTATCAGCCAATGGAATGAGCCGACATACGAAAGCATATGGGTTAGCAAGGTCAAGTCTCATACAAACGAGCTTAATTGGATCGGCAACGGAATGTATGACGGCAGTATCGGACAGTTCTTTGAACTGTACTTCAACTTCTATATGCAGATTCTTTTCATTGCGTTTGCGGCAGGAATTTACTTCTTGTTCATTAACAGAAAGTACAAATA
>ENA-OQDE01000703-OQDE01000703.1-human-gut-metagenome-genome-assembly--contig:-NODE-703-length-17594-cov-4.011851_pt1 | contig 17594 bp, 20 predicted proteins | sample MGYA00242768_ERZ504595 | MGnify/ENA primary metagenome ERZ504595 (study PRJEB26092, sample SAMD00036307) | human gut metagenome | host: Homo sapiens | study: EMG produced TPA metagenomics assembly of...
GCAATATCTGTGCAGTTATAACAGGAATCACCACCGGGAAGACTGATTGACTTTGGTTCAGGGATTCCCTCAATATGGGAGCCTGCATGGCTCCTGCTGCCTGCGACACCATAGCCCGAAATCTTCAGGATTTTCACCGAAAACCATCCGATTATGATGCCATCTTCACCGGTGACCTGGGCATGGTAGGACAGACAATCCTGTTCGACCTTCTCACAGAAAAAGGATTTGATATCTCATCTGTCCATCAGGACTGCGGTATGCTGATCTATGATCCTCAGACTCAGGATACACATTCCGGCGGCAGTGGATGTGGATGTGCCGCCTCTGTTCTGGCAGGCTATATTCTTCCGGGTATTATACAGAAAAAATGGAAAAGGATTCTCTTTGTTCCCACAGGTGCCCTTCTGTCAAAGGTAAGCTTCAACGAGGGGGATCCAATTCCCGGTATCGCACACGCTGTTGTAATAGAACAGTACAGGGTTCCGGATATGATGTAGATACAGAAATTTTTCAGGAGGAAAAATACATGGACTATTTTAATGCATTCTGGACAGGCGGACTGATCTGTGCCCTGGTACAGATTCTTCTGGACAGGACAAAGCTTATGCCCGGACGGATCATGGTACTTCTGGTATGTACAGGCTCTGTTTTAAGCGCTGTCGGAATCTATCAGCATTTGCAGAATTTGCCGGAGCAGGCGCTTCTGTTCCCCTGCTTGGTTTTGGCAATATCCTGTGGAAAGGAATGAAAGAATCCATTGACAAAAACGGACTGATCGGACTCTTTATGGGAGGCTTTACCGCCTGCGCGGTGGGAGTCTCCGCAGCTTTGATCTTCTCTTATCTTGCAAGCCTGATCTTCAAGCCCAAAATGAAAGGATAACATACCATGAGTGATACTCTCTATTTACAGTTAGATCAGAATATCCAGATAAACCATCCACACATTTATCTTCAGGACATTGCAAAACTTTCCTGCAGCAACAGTAAAATCCTGAATCGGCTCCGGGTGATGCCGGTTATAAATCTTGACCCGGATAAACCAGGACGTTATGTAATGTCTGTCATGGATCTGATCTCCGAAATCAAAAAAAAAGAACCGGACCTTGAAATCAATAATATTGGAGAAGCGACTTTATCATCACTTTTAAAAACAAACCCGGTCCCGGACTTGTCTGGCAGTGTGCAAGATTATTTTCGTCGGTCTTGCCGCCTTTTTCGGTGCAGGTTTCTCTATCATGACATTTAATAACGATGTAGATGTCGGTGGTCTCTTCTCACAGATCTATACCCAGGTCACAGGACAGACTTCCGGTCATTTTACTGTTCTTGAGATCACTTATTCCATAGGAATCGGACTTGGGGTACTTTTCTTCTTCAATCATTTCGGTCATATGAAAATAACAGATGATCCAACGCCTATGCAGATACAGATGCGTCTGTACGAGGAAAATGTTAATAAAACTCTTATTGAAGACATTGACCGTACTTCCGAAAAGTGATATACTTCGATAGCCGAGTGTTCGAAACCTTCCACTCGTAAAACAAATACTAAAGGAGATAATCAAATATGAAAAACAAAGGTACTCAGTTTCTGACAGAAGCAGCAGTGATCGGAGCTATTTATGTGGTTCTGACTCTTTTATTTGCACCACTTAGCTATGGCGAAATTCAGATTCGCTTTTCGGAAGCACTGACTATCCTGCCATTCTTTACACCTGCTGCGATTCCGGGATTATTTGTGGGATGTATCATTGCCAATCTCTTTGGTGGTGCCATTCCTGTAGACATTATTTTCGGAAGCATCGCAACACTGATCGGAGCAGTATTTACTTACAGACTCCGCAGCTGCAACCGTTTTCTTGCGCCGATCCCGCCAATTGTTTCCAATGCAGTCATCGTGCCATTCGTACTTCACTTCGGATACGGAGTAAATCTTCCGATTCCGCTTATGATGCTTACCGTAGGTATCGGAGAAGTAGTTTCCTGTGGTGTAGTAGGACTGATTCTTCAGACAGCCCTTCTGAAATACAAAAATGTGATCTTCAGATCACAGAGAACTGTATAACTTACGACATATAACAATAAAGATATTATAGCAAAAAGAGTGTGCAATATTATAGTAATCCGCACACTCTTTTTGTTACTGTTTACTCCTTTCACAGTAACCTCTTTTTTATTTACCTCTTCAGAGAATACTCCACCTTCTACAAGCGATGAGTTAATTACTCCCATCTGCTTATACCTGCTTTTTAAGTTCCTTCAGAATCCGCTTTTCCATCCTGGACACTTGGACCTGGGAAATTCCCATCTCTGCCGCAATCTCCGTCTGCGTCATATCCTTAAAATATCTCATACCGATCAGCTGACGTTCTCTTGCATCCAGTTTTTTCAGGATTTCATCCAGAAAAATCCTGTTCAGTGCTGCATCCTGTCCATTTTCTTTTTCCTGGAGCCTGTCCATAAGCGAAATATCATTTCCATCTCCCTGATAGATAATTTTGTGCAAAGATTCCACTTCAGCTCCTGATTCCATCGACATCACCACTTCATCTACTGAAAGTTCTGTCGCTTTCGCAACTTCCTCCAGTATCGGTTCACGTCCCAGTTCTTTTTCCAGTGCTTCTCTCGCAGAATAAATTCTGGCACAGTTCTCTTTCAGGTTTCTGCTCACCTTAAGCATCCCGTCATCCCTCAGATAGCGTCTGATTTCACCTATGATCATGGGAACAGCATAAGTTGAAAACTTCACATCATACGAAATATCAAAACGATCTATGGCTTTCAGTAGCCCAATGCTTCCTATCTGCACGATATCTTCCATTTCCACACTGCGCCCGGCAAATCTTTTCGCCATGCTGTACACAAGTCCTGCGTTTTCTTTAAATACAGTATCTCTTGCTTCTTTATCCCCCTGTTGTGACTTCATGATCAGAGCAAGAGTATGGTCCATTCCTACCTCCCGATCGTCTTTTTCATATGGACAACTGTTCCATATCCCACCTGTGATTCTACTGTTACCTCATCCATAAACGCTTCCATAAATGTAAATCCCATCCCGGAACGATCCTTCTCCGGCTTTGTTGTAAAAAGAGGCTCCATAGCTTTTGCAACGTCTCTGATCCCCACTCCCTTATCGATCACATCAACCCATAATTTCTGCCCTTCCCTTCTGCAGAAATCTCTATCTTCTGCACCTGGCCTTCATAAGCATGAATAATACAGTTTGTCACAGCCTCTGACACAGCAGTTTTCAGATCTGCCACTTCCTCCAGAGTAGGATTCAGCTGTGTGCAGAAAGCTGCCGCCGCAACTCTTGCCAGCCCCTCATTCTCAGGTCTGCTGTCAAAAATAATTTTCATTTCATTGGTATTTTCCATAATAGTTTTCTTCCCCCTCTCTTTAGACTTCCCCACAGATTTCGACAAATTTATATACCCCTGACAGATGCAGCAGCTTTTCAATATAGGAATTTACTCCTGTAGCCTGTATACAGTCACCGCGCATCCCCATCATCCGGTATCTCCCCATGATCAGCCCTATCCCTGAACTGTCCATAAACGCTGTTCCTGAAAAATCAAATGTGATCGTTCGTATATATTTTTCCGTATAATATCATCTGAATCTCTGCGTATCTCGTCTGTCACCATATGATCTACCTCTTTCGGTAAATGAATGATCAGGGAATTTCCCTGTATTTCAAATCTGTTCTCCATCATATCCCTCCTCACTTTTTGTCAGGCGAATGTTCGCAATCCACTTTGCAGTGTAGCTCTACATCAAATAACTGTTTATTGCTTTTCGCAGCCTCCTACTTGATTCGGTAAAAAAGAGACACATGACTTCCATGCATCTCTTTTGTATCTTTACATCTTCTTATAATACTTCATGTCTTCTGCCACATCAAAATGAAAACCCGGTATCAGTATCCGGAATCGTCATAATCACCGGTGTCGTAACTTCCATCATCCGCCGAATCACCATCAGAATTATCGTAAGAACCATCATCATATTCCCCACTGTCATAGGAACCATCGTCATAACTTCCATCTTCCGCTGAATCTGAAGAAACATCTCCCTCTGCGCTGTCAGCACTGCCGGTTCCGTCTGTGACTTTCGCATCTGTAGTTCCTTCGATCCCGGTCGTACCTGTAGTGTTACAGATTGTATTGTAAATTCCTTTCAGATCCGCAGGCAGCAAATCCGCATAAACATTCTGTATCTTCAATGCCGCTTCATCTGTATTCTGTTGCTGCAATGCTGAGTACGCCTCAATCAGAGCCTCATAACTGCTGCTTTTTTTCTTCTCTTCCTCTATCTGTTTGGAGGCCGCCTCAACTGTGTCTCCAGATTCCTGAGCCTGACTCTGTGCCTTTGTCAGCTCAGCTCCCTGACTGGACACTGCATCACTGTATTTCATAATCTGCTGATTCGCTTCCCTGTAGATTCCCTGACGTATGGCAGGAACAGCCAGAAGATAAAACGCCAGCAATCCTGCACAAAATCCGGCAACCAGTGTAAAAAACAGCGGAATCCTTCCTTTTTCTTTATACTGAGGAATCTGGATTGCCATATCATTCTCACTGCTGTCCACAGCTTTCCTGTTTCTTTTATTCTGACGTTCCAGACGTGTGGATACTCCTGTCTGTTCGTCAATCTCTCTCAAAAAACGAAGGGTTGTTGTATTTGTTTTATCAATCCGCGCGGCTTTCCTTAACGTCTTTCTTGCCTTGTTATATTCCCCCTCTTTCATCTGCACAAGTGCCAGAAGATGGTAACCTTTGATCAGTTTTGGATTCTGTATGAGAATCTTCTTCAGCCTGATCGCAGCCATATCCTCATGACCTTCCCTGCACAGGTTTAAGGCATCATTATACTTTCTGATCGTTTCATTGATTGCCTCAAGCTATTGGAGTTCGCCTGCAGCTTGTTAATATATTCTGATGCCAGATTTCTGGATGGCTGAAGATTCTTACTGATCACCCATTCACTGAGTGCAGCAACCACCTCCCCTGTCTCAAAATATACCAGTCCAAGAAGATTTCTCGCCTGAATGTTATGCTTATTATAAATAAGACTCTGCTTCAGACAGTCAATCGCCCCTGAAAGATCGCGGACACTGGCTTTCTCAAGCCCCCGGTTGTAATACTGTCTGGAAAGGTAATCTACCTTTTTCTGGATCAGCACATTACATCCACATTTCGGGCAGTAATCCAGATCTTTGTCCACCAGAAATGCGCCACAATTCATACAATTCATGTGTATCTCCTTATTTTACCCGTCTGCCACTCTTGGCTTCGCGGAGAACTTCCTGAAGAATATCCAGGATATCCGTCAGTTCTCTCTCATAAATCGCACCCTCCGCATCTGCCACATCCAGACAGGGTTCAAATTTCTTCAGTTCCTCTTCATAATCTATCATTTCTTATTTCTCCTGATCACATCTTTAATCTCACCGACAAGATACAGGGAACCCACGCAGAAGAGCATTCCGTCATCCCCCTTTACTTCCAGTGCTCTACCAAAGGCTTTCTCAACATCCTCCACTACTTCCACAGAAGAAGCACCTGCTTCTGTAAAAAGCTTTGCAAATCTCTCAGCAGGAACCTGGCGATATCCGCAACAGAGGTTACTACCACATGACGGAACGTGATCCTGCTGCAGATCGTATGTATCATATCTGTATAGTCTTTGTCATCTACTGCTGAAAAAAGCAAAGTCAGCGGACATTCTTTCTGAAAATGTTCTGCTGTCTCTACAAATTTCTCTACCCCGTCCTCATTGTGAGCACCGTCCACGATCACACCCGGAAGCACTGTTTCCATTCTTCCCTGCCAGCGTGTTCCGGCAATTCCCACATGGATCTGATCCATAGATACAGAAATCACATTCTGTAGAACCTCAATCGTCTTTAATGCAAGTGCACTGTTCATCACCTGATACTTTGCAATAAACGGAATGGAGAAAACCATATCCTTATAATACTCATTCCGAAATGCAAAATCAATTCCCGCCGAAGTATTTCTGAGCACTTCTGTATCTGATCTCTTCACTTCATAAGCAGGGCTTCCCAGTTCTTCTGCTCTGGCACGGATCACTTCTGCTGCATCCGGGTCGTTTCCGTCATAGATTACCGGTACCCCCGGCACAATGATCCCGGCCTTTTCTCCTGCGATTTTGGCAACTGTATCTCCCAGATACTGCATATGATCCAGACTGATCGATGTGATCACACAGGCAACAGGATTCTCCACAGCAGTAGTCGCATCCATTCTTCCGCCCAGTCCTGTTTCCAGAGTCACATAATCGACACCTGCCTCTGCAAAGATCACCATTCCCATCAGAAAAAGCATCTCAAAATAAGTCGGATGATAGCTGCCTTCTGCAACCAGTTCATCCGCAAGTACCTTTACTTTCTCAAAGGCCTTCAGGAAAGTATCATTATCAATATTCACCTCATTGATCTGGAAGCGTTCATTGATCTCCACCAGATGAGGAGAAGTAAATAATCCGCAGGAATATCCCGCCTCTCTCAGAACAGAGGTCAGAAACGCACATGTACTTCCCTTTCCATTAGTTCCTGCCACATGGATCACCTTAAACTTATCCTGAGGATTACCAAGTCTTCTCAGACATTCCTTTGTGTGATCCAGACTGTTCTTCTTTGTAAATTTCGGAGTTTCATCAATATAAGCAACTGCTTCTTCGTAATTCATAAAAAAATTCCACCACTTATCTATAATGTATTTAGTTACTCTAACATTATATAATAGTGGTGGAAGATGTCCAGTACCAATCGTAATATTTTATCCGACAAAATTATGGATTAATTCTCATTCGTACCGGTACTTTCTGTTAATTTCCATTTATTATTTGAATAAAGTGCATAGCAGGACCGGTCATAGCTCTTGCTCAGCGGTTTTCGCGTCGAACTGTTGCTTCGCTGGATCACCGCCAGCCTGTCGAAATCATTCAGCTCCGTACCTGTGATCATCAGTGTAGTCGGATTGATATAGACCGTATCATACCATTCTCCGTTCAGCTTGATTTCACTGGACGGCGTAAATTCCGTTCCCTTAATGTAATATGTATGATCTGCCTCAGAGATACATTGAATGGAATCCAGAGTCACATCATAGATTCCCATACGCATTCTGGTACGCAGATAAGGACTTTCGCCGCTTTCCCCGTAGGAATATCTCTTTCCATAAAGTAGGTCATACTGCAGGGTTTCCAGATCCACCTGATAATTTCTGGTATTTCTTCTTGCCTGATGATAGCGGAAAACGGTTCCCTCATGGATTCCCACACGATCCATAACCTCTGCCGCCATCTGATATGCTGCAAGATTTTCCTTCTTTTTCTTAAGTCCGAAGTTATCCCACATCACATATTCTGTCTGGAACAGATACTTGTTCTTCAGGTCTTCCACAGTCAATCCCATAGTCGGAAGGTGGTCACCGTACATAACAAGAACCACATCCTCAGGATAATCTGCAAGCTTGTCTGTCAGCTCTTTGACAAAATTATCCATCTCATGGATCTCATTTACGTAATATTCCCATTTATTGTTCTCTTCCTCAGTCGTGCACCGGAAACTGTGATCTCAGGATCTTCCAGAATCTGCTCATCCGGATACGCACCATGTCCCTGTACGGAAATAGTATATACATAATCCGGTCCCTCAGTGGAGTCCAGACATTTCAGGATTTCATCTGTCAGAACCTCATCCTTTACCCAGCCATTTGGATTCTTCTCGTTCTCTCTTGCCATGTACTCTTCGGAAGTAAAAGTATCAAATCCGAGATTCGGAAAAATAGATCTTCTTCCATAGAAATTTGCCTCATTATTATGAACTGCATGGGTGGTATAACCCAGATTCTTCAGTACATAAGGTGCACTCTCACAGGTAGTCTCTCTCAGAATACTCTTATAAGGATATTCCCCAGGTCCAAAATAATGCATACTCATTCCTGTAATGGATTCAAATTCCGTATTGGCAGTACCTGCACCGACAGACGGAACCTTATAATATCCTGAAGAATATTCCTTCATCAGCTTACGGAAGGTCGGAATCGGATCTTCTGAAATATTCAGGTAATTAACCAGCGTAGGATCAAAGAATGATTCCAACTGCAAAAACAGAATATTCGGACGCTTTTCTTCCTGCGTTTCCGGGAGATTCTTTTCCGTCTTCTCAATTCTTTTGATTTCTTTCTCAGAATAATCTCTCGGACAGCTGATTCCCGTATTAAAAATCGTAGTTGCCAGACAGTAAGGATATCCATAATCCTCATATGCAAAAGCAATATTTCCAAAGTAATTGGAAAGCACCCTCTTCTCCAGTGCCAGTTGTGTACTTCCTGCAAAAAGAGCAACAGCCAGCAAGATCAGAGGAATATTGTAGCGATATTTAATCTTTTTCTGATACTTCGGTCCTTTAATAAGCAGCATCAGCAGTAAAATAACAAGAATCCCAAACAGGATGCAGACTGCCACAACGCCTGCAACAGGCAGATATTTGTTGGCAATCTTCATTGCATCTGTAATCAGATGCAGATCCGGTCCTGTAAACGGTGTAACACGGTTGAGCAGGAGAACACCATTGATAATGGCCAGTATCAGCCAAAACAATGTCACAAGGATTCTCCAGAACACTCTCCTGTGAAACAGATAAACAATTAGTGACGAGGTAAAAATGAATGCCGCATTATATGCAAAAACCAGAGGTCTCTGTGTCATATAATTCCAGGCTTCTATAAACGAGTGACGGCAGATTGCCTCCATAACAAAATATCCCGCTGCGCTGGCAAGTACATGGAGTAAAAGGGAGATTTTGTTACAAATCTTATACAATTTCATCTAAACACTCCCTTATTTCTTAAGCTGCTCTAACTGTCCTTTAACCTTATCCATCATTTCTTTATATTTCGCAAGTTTGTCTTTCTCAGCATCCACCTTGGCAGCAGGTGCCTTGTTTACGAAGTTCGGATTATTCAGCATACCTTCACATCTTGCGATCTCTTTTGTGAGACGTTCTGTTTCTTTTGTAAGACGTTCAATCTCTTTATCTTTGTCAATCAGGTCTTCCAACGGCATATATACAACCGCATTGGAAACAACTACTGAACTGCATCTTCACTGATTCCGTTCTTGTCTGTCTGTACCAGAATCTCTTTTGCAAATGCAAGATTTACAAAGGATTTCTTACTGTTCTCATACATTGCTGCTGTTTCAGCATCCTTTGCCACAATATACAGGCTTGTCTTGCGGTTATTCGGAACATTCATCTCTGTTCTGGTATTACGGATACCTCTTACAACCTCTTTGAATCCCTCGATTGCTTTCTCAGCATCCGGGAAGTTTCTCTCTTCTCTGTATACAGGCCATTCGGAGATCATAATAGACTCTTCTTCAGGAAGAAGTGTGCAGTAGATTTCCTCTGTGATAAACGGCATATACGGATGAAGAAGCTTCAGGCCTTCTGTCAGCGCTGTTCTTAATGTCCAGAGTGCATCATTTGCTGCCTTCGGATCTTCCTCTGCCTTCCACAGACGAACTTTAGCCATCTCAATATACCAGTCGCAGAGTTCATCCCACAGGAAGTCATAAACCTTCTGTACTGCAATACCAAGTTCATATTTTTCCATGTTCTCTGTAGCTTCGCGGATCACTGTATTTAAGTGAGACAGAATCCATTTATCCTCTGCACAGAGATCATTTAAATTCTCCGGCTCTGTCACTGTCTTGCCTTCCAGGTTCATCATGATGAAACGGGAAGCATTCCAGATCTTATTTGCGAAGTTACGGCTTGCTTCTACCTTTTCCCAATAGAAACGCATATCATTTCCAGGTGCATTACCTGTCATCAGAGTAAGACGAAGAGCATCTGCGCCGTATTTATCAATAACTTCCAGAGGATCGATACCGTTTCCAAGAGACTTACTCATCTTACGTCCCTGGGAGTCACGTACCAGACCATGGATCAGTACATGATGGAACGGAACCTGATCCGTCTGCTCCAGAGCAGAGAATACCATACGGATAACCCAGAAGAAGATAATGTCATATCCTGTAACAAGCACATCTGTCGGATAGAAATATTCCAGTTCCGGTGTTTTCTCCGGCCAGCCAAGTGTGGAGAATGGCCATAATGCAGAACTGAACCAGGTATCCAGTGTATCCTCATCCTGATGAAGATGTGTACATCCGCATTTCGGGCATTTCTCAGGCATTTCTCTTGCAACAACTACTTCACCGCACTCATCACAGTAATAAGCCGGAATTCTGTGTCCCCACCATAACTGTCTGGAAATACACCAGTCGCGGATATTCTCAAGCCAGTGAAGATACGTCTTGTCAAAGCGGGACGGAACGAATTTCAGATCTCCGTCATCCAGAGCTTTGATTGCAGCCTTTGCCATCTCGTCCATCTTTACAAACCACTGTGGCTTGATCATAGGCTCTACCGTTGTGCCGCAGCGGTCATGAGTTCCAACGCTGTGGTTGTGAGGAACTACTTTTACCAGAAGTCCAAGTTCTTCCAGATCTGCTACCATTGCCTTACGTGCTTCGTAACGGTCCATACCAGCGTATTTTCCACCAAGCTCGTTGATGGTCGCATCGTCATTCATAATGTTGATCTCTTCCAGATTGTGACGTCGTCCAACCTCAAAGTCGTTAGGGTCATGGGCAGGTGTGATCTTTACACATCCTGTTCCGAATTCTTTGTCTACATATTCATCGGCGATCACCGGAATCTCTCTGTCTGTGAGAGGAAGCTTCAGCATCTTGCCGATGAGATCTTTGTAGCGCTCATCTTCCGGATTTACAGCAACAGCAGTATCACCCAGCAGGGTTTCCGGACGTGTAGTTGCAATCTCTACGAAACGTCCCTCTTCCCCTACGATCGGGTAATTAATGTGCCAGAAAAATCCGTCCTGATCCTCATGCTCAACCTCTGCATCAGAGATGGAAGTCTGGCATACAGGACACCAGTTGATGATTCTGGAACCTTTGTAGATATAGCCTTTTTCATATAATTTGATAAATACTTCCTGTACTGCTTTGGAACATCCCTCATCCATTGTGAAACGTTCTCTCTCCCAGTCTGCGGAAGCACCCAGTTTCTTTAACTGATTGATGATCTTTCCGCCGTACTCCTCTTTCCATGCCCACGCATGTTTTAAGAATTCCTCACGGCCGATATCGTGTTTGTCGATACCTTCTTTTTTCAGCTTGTCGATAACCTTAACCTCTGTAGCGATAGCTGCATGGTCAGTTCCCGGCTGCCATAATGCTTCATAGCCCTGCATTCTCTTGAAACGGATCAGGATATCCTGCATGGTTTCATCCAGCGCATGTCCCATGTGAAGCTGGCCGGTTACGTTTGGCGGCGGCATAACAATAGTAAACGGTTTCTTGTCCGGATTTACTTTTGCATGGAAATATCCATTGTCCATCCATTTTGTGTAAAGACGCTCTTCGATTCCCTTAGGATCGTAGGTTTTTGCAAGTTCTTTGCTCATAATGTCCTCCTGATATTCTATATCTGTAATAAAAGTATCTGCGGATCACTCCGCTGTAAGCAGTCAACGATAAAAAACGCCCTCCACACGCATTATACGTGCAAAGGGCGACATAGATCGCGGTACCACCTTAGTTTATATCTCTCATTCCCTTAACGCGGGATACGTGAAAGCCTACCATGCGCGTATATGAATCTCAGTATTATCATACCACTCACTTCAGCCTCCCGGCTCCAAAGCTACCTTCAGCGCTTCTGTTCCCGGGAAACCTTCCAGCTTATAAGCTTCCCTCTCTGTGGGGCATTACCGCCTACTCCTCTTTTTCACAGCCTTTTTCTGGACTCTACTATAATGAAAAAAGCTTTTTTGTCAAGAATGTTTCTCCGGATTTCACAAATTTATCAGGAGTTACTGTTCACTCCGTGCCCAGTAACACGCTTCGCGATGCACAGAATTTATGCTATTCGCATAATCGCGCGGTATGTCTCGGGATTTTGGCATTCTCATGCCAAACACCTCGCGGGATAGTGACGTGTGAACAGTAACTATCAGGAATCACTGCCGATCAGGACTTTCTTTCCCTCAAAGGCAAATCCATAATGACGGATTCTTTCCGGAGGAATCCCCCTGGCTTCCAGCTCCGTATCATATCTTTTCTCTCTGATCTGGCACAGAGCATTCTGAACACTTGCCTCCAGATCTTTCTCTTTTGCAGGATTACGAACTTTAAACTCCATGATGATCCCATCCAGATTTTCTGTAAGAGGTTCCATCATTACATCATACCTTCCAAGACCGCTTTCCTTATTAGAAGTAATCCTGTACTTATCTGCCAGATCCACGATCAGTCCCAGCACAAATCCATGATAAAACCGCTCCGGCTCTGTATGCTCTGACGGCTTTTTTCCAACATCGAAACTGCTGAATGTCTGTAAGGCCACCTGATTCATATACTGGTTCATGTAATCAAGATCTCCCAGAAGCAACGCCTGTTTGAAATTCTCATAGGAACTGCTTTCTTCCGGAAACCAGCTCTCCACCATATCTTCAAACATCAGCAGCACTTCATAGTTCGTGATTTTTAACCCATATAAATAGCGCCCGCTTCTCTTGTCCGGCATCTTTTTCTCTACCTTCAGATAACCGCTGGCAAGAAGAAGGCTCCAGATTGCGCCTTTTTTCTTCTGAAGCTGCTCAAACACAATCTGTTCATCCATCCGGAAATTCACAGTCTTCCCTTCCAGCAAATCCTCAAAATCCATCTTTAACTGAGGAGAACCTTCCCGTATGAGTTTGGAAACCAGGCTGTTCTCACTTGTCGACGCCCAGTAAGTATTCAGCTCTCCTGTATCTAGGAATTTAATGATTGACCACGGATTATAAATATCTGTATGCTTTCCAAAAGTAAATCCGTCATACCAAAGCTTCACTTCTTCCTTCTGATCTGCTTTTCCCATCAGTTCCAGAGCCCGGAACACTTCTTTCTCTGTAAATCCAAAAGAAGAAGCATATTTCTCTGAAGTAGTAGTCACAACCTCCAGATTATTCAGATCTGAGAAAATAGATTCCTTACTCACTCTGGTAATCCCAGTCATCAGCCCACGTTCCAGATATGGATTTGTCTTAAACGTACAGTTGAACAAACTTCTTATAAAGGTCGTAAGCTCCTCCCAGTATCCATACACATACGCCTCCTGCAAAGGTGTGTCATACTCATCCAGGAGAATCATCGCTTTCTTTCCATAATAACGGTACATACAGATTGCAAGCCTGTGAAGTGCATGGCAGCCACCGCATCTGACATATTCGGTCTGATGTATGTGAAATATTCTCTCTCCTGTTCATTAAGTTTGTCACTCTGTAAAAGGAAATAATATTTTCCATAAAGGTCAAGAAGCACCTGGATAATCCCATCTCTGGCAGTCTCATAATTCTCAGCCTTTATCCCCGCAAAGCTGACAAAAATCACAGGAAACGTTCCCTGTAAACCCTGATATTTCTCTTCCTTCCAGATATCCAGTTTCTCAAACAGCTTTCCGGAATCTACATGCTGATTGGAGAAAAAATAATCCACCATACTCAGATTTAACGTCTTTCCAAAACGTCTCGGGCGCGTGACCAGTGTTACATCATCCTGATTCTCCCACCATTCTTTGATAAAAGACGTCTTATCCACATAAAACGCACCACTTCTGATCAGCTTACCAAAATCCTGCATTCCAATGGAAATTGTTGAATTCACGGATACTTCCGCCTCCTTTCTGGTGTCATACGTATATTTTCCCCGCATTGTCGAACAAAATTTTATCAATAATATCCTTTGCATTATTTACGGAAAGATATCCGTCCTCTATTTTTTCTCTCAGAACACTGCACAGTGAAAAACGGAATGCAAGAAGGGAGCCATAACTTTCCTCTACTGTCCACGTATCACATCCCCAGCAGATTTTATCAATCTGGGACATCTCGATCAACTGATGCATTGCACGTTTTGATGCGGTGTAGGATAAGATTGGAAGCCATGTCAGATCCGGATATAGATTCGGATATCCGTCTACTATGGAAAAAAGATCATCCACCCATGGAAAGCCACAATGCAGTAGCACAAATTTCGTTTCCGGATTATTTTTTATCACATTGTTCAACTGCAGTATATTCGTATCTATAACTTGCCCCATTCCTGTGTGACATTGTAATGGAAGTGACACTTCCGCCGCAATTTCACATATTTTCCAGAACAAATAGTCCTGAAAACATCTGATATCTTCCTGGGTTATATCCGACTCTTTTAAACGGAATACCCTTTCAGCCTGCTCCCGCGTCACTTTTTCAAAATGAAGACTACGCTCATAGGCCATCGCTATTTTTAAGGCCACACAGCCCTCACTCTTTTTTTGTATGATCCACTTTCTGACCCACTCCACATAATCCTGTAAATTGTCCGGCAGCTCACCGAAGTTCTCTTCCAGTGATACACCGTCATGATTGCGAAGTCCTTTTTTATAGCCCAAAAAGAACAAATCCAGTCGAAAAGCAGGCGTAAACAGTTCCGGTCTTCCATTGTCAGAGCCCGGATTCCAGTAGGTATCTACGATTACTTTTTGATACTTACACTTATTTTTCAGTACATCCATGTAAAAGTCGGGATTTTGATGCGCTTTTCTGATCTGATCTGAAATCTGATCCCAGTTCTGAGCTGTGATCGGCTCCGATATTCCATACAACTCCCCGATTGCCTTTTGAAGCCAGACAAAATAAGATTTATATCGTGTTTTTTCCAGATATGCATTCCTGCTTTCTGCTGTTGTCCCCGGAGTTACCTGCTGCCATTGTAAATACGTATTATTTATCAGCTTATCCAGATCAAAATCCACCATCGCCTGTTCCGGCAGATGATGTGAATGCGTGTTCCTGATTTTATGATCGGATATATAGTTCATTAATTCCTGCTCTATCTGACTTGCTGTTCCCATGATAATATTCCCCTTTCTTCCTCTTATCCATTCTATCCGTTTGACTACCTATTTAAAACCACAGAAAAACAATTTCTTCTTTTCCGCAATAAAGCACAAATCGTTTATTCCACACTTTTCAGGGATTCTACCATGTCAATCTTCTTTAATTTCTGATGCATAAACAGATTTACGATCATGGAGAATCCAATTGTCAGCAGTCCGCAGTACAGGAAACTGACAGGATTAATATTTCTTCCGAACATAACCGCATCCACTTCCACAGTACGGATGATATACCTGTGCAAAAAGATTCCGAATACAGCTCCTGCCAGCACGCCAATGAGGGTAAGGATAACATTCTCCCTGTATACATAGGCAGAAACTTCAGTATCATAGAATCCCAGCACTTTCAAAGTTGCCAGTTCTCTCTGACGTTCCGTAATATTGACATTGTTCAGATTATACAGGACCACGAAAGCAAGCATTCCCGCAGAAATGATCAGCACTATGATCACCGTATCCAATGCTCCAAGCATTCTGTGAAGCTGGGCCTCCAGACTGCTGGTATAGCTGATACTTAACGCAGCCGGATACTTCAGGATCTCATTTCCCACCTCAGATTCTGATTCTTTATATTCCTCTTTTACCGTGAATACAGTTGCAGAATAGTTCGGCTTCTCCCCTAAGGTCTGTTCATAGACATTTCCTGTCATATAAATATAATGTCCCATGTAATTCTCTGTCACTGCTGCGATCTTTGTCTCATAATTTTTCCCATCCTTTGTGATGGTCATGCTGTCCCCCACTTTCAGTCCTGTCAGGGTTGCCGTCTTCTCACTGATCACTGTACCTGCATCCGTCAGCTTATACTTCTCTTTTGTCTTTCTGTCCTGAAGAGTTACATCCTTATTAAAGGTCTCAAGATTCTCAGGCACATAAACATATACGCTGATATTGGATTTATTTCTTGGAACACTCATCTTGGTAAACTGCACATGGTATATCTCTCAATCTGACTGTTATTTTTCAGAAACTCATCCAGCTCCTGTCTCTCCTTATCTGTTGCATCCTCATCATCAATAATCGTTCCTGTATAATGCTGAAGCTCCTGATATTGCCGTCTGGCAATATCCATAATGGAATCCCTGAGTCCAAAGCCTACCAGCATCAGCGCCATACTTCCCGAAATACCGAAAATTGTCATAAAGAAACGTTTTTTATATCGGAAAAGGTTTCTCAGTGTAGATTTCCATGTGAAATTCAGATGCTTCCAGAAAAGCGGGATCCGTTCCAGCAGGATTCTCTTACCCTCCTTAGGAGCAGGAGGACGCATCAGTGATGCCGGGGTTTCCGCCAGTGCCCTGTAACAGGAGAAAACGGTGGCTCCGACAGTACACACAGTTGCCGCACCTGCTGCTATCATTGCAAATTTAAATTCATAACGGATCTGGATATTGTTCATCATTCCCTTGTACATAATGCCATACCCGTTAATAATAACCCAGGGCAGGATTTTCTCTCCGATCAGAATTCCCAGGATACTGCCTCCCACTGTGGCAAGAAAGGCATACAGCAGATATTTGGATGCAATCGCATACTTGCCGTATCCCAGAGCCTTCATTGTACCGATCTGGGTTCTCTGTTCCTCCACCATTCGTGTCATGGTAGTCAGACTTACCAATGCAGCCACAAGGAAAAAGATAACAGGGAAAACCTGTCCGATACTTCTCATTCTGTCTGCATTATCCCCATAATCTGAATATTCTGGCAGATCATTACGGTCCGTTACCATCCATTCCGGCATACTGATATCATCGATCTCATCCTGAGCATCCTGAATCTTCTTCTCACCGTCTGCGATTTCTTTCTCTGCATCCTTCTTACCGTCTTCGTATTCTTTTTTACCTTCTTCCAGATCCTTTTCAGCTTTCTTGATGTCCTTTCTGGAATCCTTCAGCTTCTGCTCGTTCTCTGAGATTTCCTTCTCGCCATCCCTCAGCTTCTGTTCATTCTCGCAATCTCTTTCTCACCGGAAGCAAGCTTTCCTTCATTCTCCTGGATCTGTGCTTCTCCTGAAGCAAGTTCTGCCTCCTTCTCCTCTAACTGAGCCTGACTGGAATTTAATTTTGCTCTTGCAGCATCGATCTGTTCCTGTGCTGACTCAAGCTGAGCTTCTTTTCCTGAATCTCTTTTCTGGCAGGCTCCAGCTTCTTCTCCTGAGCCTTCACCTCTTTCCATCCTGCATCAATCTTTGCCTGGGCATCGGGAAGTGCGGCCTCCTGCTGGTTCAGTTCTGCTTCCTTTGCATCAAGCTGGGCCAGTCCGCTCTCCACCTGGCTTAAACCACTCTCCAGTTCACTTCTTGCTGCTGCGATCTGGTTTCTGGATGCTTCCAGCTGGGCTGCCTGACTGTCCACCTGCTCCTGATAAGCGGAAACCTGTGCTGCCAGAGCCGCCAGGTCTTCCTCGGAATATCGTGCCTGAAGCTTGTGCCTGCTCATACTGTTGCCTGCAAATGCTGCAAGCTGACTTCTGGCACCCTCAAGCCTGAGCTCTCCTTCTGCAAGTCCGGCCTCCTGACATGCCTCAATTCTGCGCATCGTCCTGAC
>ENA-OQDE01000704-OQDE01000704.1-human-gut-metagenome-genome-assembly--contig:-NODE-704-length-17594-cov-1.776207_pt1 | contig 17594 bp, 27 predicted proteins | sample MGYA00242768_ERZ504595 | MGnify/ENA primary metagenome ERZ504595 (study PRJEB26092, sample SAMD00036307) | human gut metagenome | host: Homo sapiens | study: EMG produced TPA metagenomics assembly of...
ATGTCCGGATCACCAGATCGATGTAGAGTTCACGGAGAATACAGCACCTCATCGTCAGTCAGACAGACAAACCTGGCGTAGTAGCCCACATTACCCAGTGTCTGAGCGAAGAAAATGTAAATATCGCATTTATGCGTCTCTTCCGCGAGGATAAAGGCGCCAATGCATTTACCGTTGTAGAATCCGATGAGACGATTCCATCGTCTGTATTAGAGAAAATCAAAACACATGAGCATGTATCTGATCTGATGCTCATTCAGATGTAGGAGGAGACATTATGGATTTTTATTCAGGACAAGATTTATTAGATTTATGTCAAAAAGAAAAGATATCAATCTCTTCTGCCATGAAGCAGCGCGAGATTACTATGGGCAGTCTCTCTGCCGAAGAAATTCAGGCAAAACTGGAGACGGTGCTTGCCATCATGAAAGATTCCGTTCATAAGCCTTTAAAAGAACCAGTCCGCTCCATCGGCGGTCTCCTCGGCGGAGAAGCGAAGAAAGTAGCAGATCATTCCTCCTCCCCAAACAGTGTATGTGGTTCTATGCTATCAAAAGCAATTGCTTACAGTATGGCTGTTCTTGAAGTCAATGCTTCCATGGGACTGATCGTTGCAGCACCAACTGCCGGTTCTTCAGGCGTGTTGCCAGGTGTCCTGCTCGCTCTGAGAAGTACATGCCTTCCGGATAACAGCATTACGACGGTCTTCTAAATGCAAGCGCGATTGGTTATATCTTAATGCGAAATGCCTCTGTCTCCGGTGCGGAAGCCGGATGTCAGGCAGAAGTAGGCGCGGCCTCTGCAATGGCTGCCAGCGCTGTCGTTGAAATCATGGGGGGAACTCCTGAGATGTGTCTTCACGCTGCAAGCTTTGCACTTTCCAATCTACTCGGACTCGTCTGCGACCCAATTGCAGGTCTTGTAGAATCCCCATGCCAAAGCCGGAATGCGATCGGTGTCGCAAATGCAATCACCTGTGCAGAGCTCGCATTAAGTGGTGTGAAACATCCGATTCCATTTGACGAAATGGCAGAAGCTATGCACCGTGTCGGGCAAAGCTTCCATTCGAACTGCGGGAAACAGCTATGGGCGGATGCGCCGGAACTCCAACCGGATGTGCGCTTGGATGCAGTATTTGCGGAAAATAGAACTAGATTTTCTGAAAAAGGCAGTTACAAAATGATTTTTTCCATTTTGTAACTGCCTCTTCTATTACAGACGCCTTATATATTCTTATCTTTTTCTATTCCTTCTGAAGACTATCCTTTTTCTTCGACTCCTCCTGCTCAAGCGGACCTATACTCCTTGCACTTACAATCGAAGAAAATACGATCTGTGTCTGTGTCTTTCCATATTTCTGAAGCGTTCCAACAAACCGATCTAATTCCATGGTACTTGGGAACAGTACTTTGATCAACATAGAGTAGGCTCCTGTAATATGATTGCACTCTGCCACATTCCGAACCCCCCGGATAAATTTGCAAAATCCATCCTTTTGTTCCGGTTTTAACTCCATATTGATAAATGCAGTAATATGGTATCCCATCTTCACCGGATCTGCGATCATTGTATATCCACAGATGACATTCTCCCGCTCCAATCGCTCTACCCGCGCTGAAACTGCAGGAATAGACAAGTGTACTTCCTGTGCGATTGCCTTCAGTGGTATTCTCGCATTCTTCTGCAGCATATTCATGATCTCTCTGTCTATCTGATCCATCATCTCCTCCTTCCTGCCATTATAGAGAACTTCTCAAAGAATTACAATCCTTTCTACTAATTTGCCAAAACTTCCCCTAAATCTTTCTTAAAAATAAAGTTTTTATCGTTTCATATTAACATTTCTAACTACTTATACTTTATTTTTTCTTTCTTTTCACACTTTTTCTCTTCTCCTTTTCTCCTTTCTCTGCCCGTGTTATATATAAGTCAGAAGAAATTTGTCTGTAAGTATATGTTACCAGCAGACAGCATTTTGAAAGAGATTACGGAGGAAAGAAACTATGAAAACAAGATTAGAAGCTGATTCTATAGGTATTTTAGAAGTCCCTGCTGATGCGTATTATGGAGTACAGTCCCTTCGCGCCAAGCACAATTTTCCCATTACAAGCAGACCACTCCATCCGGAGTTTATCAAAAGCATCGTCATTTTAAAGAAGGCTGCCGCACTTACAAATGAAAATGCGGCGAACTTCCAGCGAAGTGTCCGAAGCGATCTGCACTGCCTGCAACGAAATTTTAGAGGGGAAACTTTTTGATCAGTTCATCGTAGATGCCATTCAGGGTGGTGCCGGAACTTCTGCAAATATGAATGCTAACGAAGTTATTGCTAATCGTGCTGACGAATTACTTGGCGGAACAAAAGGTTCCTATCAGCATGTACATCCTAATGACCACGTCAATATGGCTCAGTCTACAAATGATATCATTCCAAGCGCCGGAAAACTAACTGTATTAAAACTGCTTCTTCCTCTTTTCAGAGAACTGGAACGGCTTTTGAATGCACTGTTAGAGAAATCAAAACAATTTGACCACATTTTAAAAATGGGACGTACACAGCTTCAGGATGCTGTGCCGATGCGACTCGGTCAGTCTTTCCATGCTTATGCTTCCGTGATCCAAAGAGATATCCATCGTCTGGAAAACGCTCAGAAAGAAATGTACCGCCTGAATATGGGGGAACTGCCATTGGAACTGCAATCAACGTCAGCCACTCCTATTTACAGCACATCTGCCCGAAAATTGCAGAACTGACTGGACTTCCGTTCGTATCCGCAGATGACTTGTTTGATGCGACACAGAATCTGGACGGATTTGTGACGGTCTCTTCCTCTTTAAAAACTTGTGCCGTCAACTTATCCAAACTTTGTAATGACCTTCGCCTTCTGAGCAGTGGTCCACGCACTGGTTTTGCCGAAATCACGCTCCCGCCAAAACAGAACGGTTCCTCGATTATGCCTGGAAAGATCAATCCAGTCATTCCGGAAGTCGTATCTCAGGTCGCATTTAACATTATCGGTAATGACTGCACGATCACGATGGCTGCGGAAGCGGGACAGTTAGAATTAAATGCCTTCGAACCGGTCGTCTTCTATAATTTATTTGAATCGATTGAAACCTTGACATCAGCAGTACAGACTCTGACAGATAACTGTATCCTTGGAATTACCGCAAATGAGAAGCACTGCGAAGAATTAGTCGATGCAAGTGTTGGAATCTCCACTGCATTATGCCCAACGATCGGTTACAAACCTTCTGCTGAGATTGCGAAAGAATCTTTAAAGACTGGAATTCCGGTTCGCAAACTCGTCATCGAAAAAGGGCTTCTATGCCCAAGTGAAGCAGATGTTGCTGCTTAATCCATTTACGATGACCGAACCACAATAATCTTTGCACTCTAGAAAAATATGACACAAAATTATAAGAAGATTTGGCAAAATTCCAAATCCTTCTTATGTTACATTCTTATATGAAAAAGAATGGAGATATTCCCCGCCAGATGAATCATCTCAATTTACAGCTGAATCTGTGCAAATACTTCCCCGATTGGCCTGCGGATACAAAGATCTGCCTCCACAGTTCTCGCTGTCTCACTTTTATTAATGACCACAAGATATTTTCCACGGAAATAATCAATAAATCCAGCTGCCGGATAAACAACAAGGGATGTTCCCCCGATGATCAGCATATCTGCCTCGCTGATCGCCCGGATCGCACGCCGGATCACACTGCTGTCCAAGCCCTCCTCATACAGAACAACATCCGGCTTAATGATTCCTCCACAGATACATCTCGGAATTCCTTCTGCTTCCTTCACGGTGGCTGCGTCATAGAACTTTCCACATTTCTGACAGTAATTTCTATGAATGCTTCCATGCAGTTCCAGCACCTGTTCACTCCCCGCTTTCTGGTGCAAACCATCGATATTCTGCGTGATCACCGCAGTCAGTTTCCCCACATGCTCCAACTGTGCCAGCTTTTCGTGGGCTGGATTCGGCTTCGCTCCAGAAACATCATTTTCTCCTTATAAAATTCATAAAATGCCTCCGGATTGCGCACAAAGAAACTATGGCTCACAACCTGCTCCGGGGTATACTTATAATTTTGCTGATACAGCCCGTCTGCACTTCGGAAATCAGGAATCCCACTCTCCGTAGATACCCCTGCGCCGCCGAAAAATACAATTTTTTGACTTTCATCGATCATCTGCTGTAACCGCTCTATCTCGCGTCTGCTTTCCTCTTCCACGAGCATTCCTCCTATTCCTTTTTCTCTCCCTGCTCAATCGGATATTCTCTAAAAATTCCGACAATTTATCCAGTGTCTTTAAAAGCACCGGCAGTTCCTCTTCCCCGAGACAATTGATCACTGCCTCTGTCATCTTCCGGTGGAATTCCTGATGGTGATAAAATGCCCGCTCTCCCTTTTTGGTCAGACGGATATGAACGACACGCCTATCCTGCTCACTCCGCTCTCTGACCGCATATTTCTTATTCACAAGACTGTTCATCGATGTCGTAAGTGATCCTGCGGTAATATTCAGTTTTTTTGCAATCACAGACATCGTACTTCCTTCCCCAGCCCGATTGCTTCGATGATATGCATGTCATTGTTACTGATATCTTTGTATTCTTCTGTGATGATCGCCTTTTCTTCCAGCTCCCATATTTCATTAAACAAATGAACGAGAACATGATTGATTGTTTCATATGTATTCACTGTCTCCGGCTCCTTTACCAACATCTTGTTTTTGTCTGCTGCCGACATTCTTATGTTGATATTATACACACGGATTCATCAAAGAAGCAATGACTTCTTTCACGGTTTCTATTTTTTGTGCCCGGTAAGCATATGCTCCACAAAACAGCAGCGCATGTTCAATATCGCCCTTTGCCGCCGCGATCAGCGCATCCGTAATACAATAAGGAATCTCCTGCGGTCTGCAATTTTTAATACATCCATGACACGGACTGTGAGGGATCTGCTCCCCCGCTATCACTTTCTTCATAAACGAGTTTAAAATCGCACGTCCCGGCATTCCCACCGGACTTTTCACAATAACGATATCCTCTTCTGTTGCATTTAAATATGCTTCTTTATATCGTTGATCGGCATCACATTCTTTTGTTGTCACAAATCTTGTCGCCACCTGTACACCATCCATACCAAGTGAAAGTGCCCGATTTACATCACTGTGATTCTCAATTCCACCTGCCAAAACAGAGGAACCTTCTTTCCATAGCGCTCTTCGTATTCTCGGACAACATTCTTGATCTTTTTGATTTCCCCGGCATAAGTTTCTACATCATAATATGCAATCTGTTCTTTTGTAAATCCGAGATGCCCTCCGGCAGACGGTCCTTCGATCACAAGCACATCTGCCGTTCGCTGATATTTCTTATCCCAATATTTCAGAATGACTTCGCTGATTTTTCCGTAGAGACAATCGGTGCAATCTGTACGCTGCTCCCTGCCACATATTTCCGGAAGTTCTGTCGGAAGGCCTGCACCCGAAATGATCAGATCTGTTCCGGCGCAGACAGCTCCCGGACATAGTCTTCATAATGGCGCATCGCTACCATGATGTTAAATCCAATAATCCCATCCGGCGAGATTGCCCTTGCTTTCTCCATCTCTTTTCCAATTGCACGCAAATTTGCCTTTCTTGCATCTGTGTCAAAATCGGGCTCCTGATACCCTATCTGCGCTGCTGAAATGATACCAACCGCACCTTCTTTTGCCACGCTCCCGGCCAGTCTTCCAAGACTGATCCCGACTCCCATTCCTCCCTGGATGATCGGGACTTTTAACTGCTTTTCCCCAACTCGTAATCCTTTTTCTTCTAACTTCATACCTGATACCTATCTCTTTGCTTACTCATTTTCGATGTGTATTTCTCTTACAGTCTCCGGAATCTCTGATATCTTCTTTCTGTGCGCTCTGACTCTTCCATTCCCTGATACGTTTTCAAAAATCTTCTGATATGCTCTCGAAGTTTCTCTGTCACCGGGCAAATGTCTCACTTGTGAATGCTTCCGGTTCTGCAAAAACCTGTTCTACAATTCCTGCCTCATACAAATCTTTTGCAGTCAGTCTCATAACTTCCGCGGCTTCTTTTGCCCGCTTACTGTCTTTCCACAAAATTGATGCAAACCCTTCCGGTGATAAGATCGAGTAGATTGAATTTTCCAGCATCCACACCTCATCTGCTGTCGCCAGTGCAAGTGCACCGCCGCTTCCCCCCTCCCCGATGATCACAGAGAGGATCGGAACTTTGAGCGCAGACATCTCATAAATATTTCTTGCAATTGCCTCTCCCTGTCCTCGCTCTTCTGCCTCCAGGCCGCAAAATGCCCCCGGCGTATCGACAAAGCAGAGAACCGGACGATGAAATTTTTCCGCCTGCTTCATCAGGCGCAATGCCTTTCGATACCCCTCCGGTGACGGCATTCCAAAATTCCTCGCAATATTTTCTTTTGTCGTTGTCCCTTTTTCCTGTGCGATGACCGTGACTGGTTCCCCACAGAACTGTGCAATCCCGCCGACAACCGCCTTGTCATCTCCAAAAAGACGGTCTCCATGCAGTTCCACAAAATCATCAAACAACTCCCTGATGTAGTCAGATCCAACCGGGCGATCTTTTTTTCTGGAAACCTGTACACGCTCCCACGGTGTCATTTCCCGTATCTGACACAGTTTCTCCTCTTCTTTCTCGCTTTGCTTTTTGTTCTGCATCTCCTCTTCTTTAGTCTGCGCAGTACGATCTGGTTGGCCCGGATGTAATTTCAAGATTTTTCCCAAGGTTTCCCGCAGCTTTTCCCGCTCTACAATCTGATCAATGAAGCCATGCTCTAAAAGAAACTCGGCCCGCTGAAAGCCCTTCGGAAGTTTCTGTCCGATCGTCTGTTCAATAACACGAGGACCCGCAAAACCGATCAGCGCATTTGGCTCTGCTAAAATCAAATCCCCAAGCATCGCAAAGCTTGCGGTTACGCCTCCGGTCGTCGGATCGGTAAGCACCGAGATATACAGATGTCCCGCATCACTGTGACGTTTTAATGCCGCTGCCGTCTTTGCCATCTGCATTAAAGAAAAAATCCCTTCCTGCATTCTCGCCCCACCGGAGCAGGCAAAGAGAATGACTGGAAGTTTCTCTTTTGTCGCACGCTCTACTGCCCCCGCGATCTTTTCGCCGACAGCCTCCCCCATACTTGCCATGAGAAATCTTCCGTCACAGACTCCAAGTACAACTTTCCTTCCTTCAATCTCTGCCTTTCCGATCACAACTGCCTCATCAAGTCCGGTCTTTTCCCGCACATTCTGTAATTTTTCTTCATACCCCGATATCCCATGGGATTTCCATCTAAAATTGCTTCCTCCCACACTTCAAAACTATCCGGATCTACGATTGTCTCAATTCTTCTCCATGCATCCATACGAAAGTACGCATGACACTTTGGACAGATATAATATCCTCTTCTGACATCCTCCGCGATGATTGCAGCTTTACAGTTATTACATTTTCGCAAAAGCCCTTCCGGTACTTCCGGCTTTCTTCCTTCCGTCAGGGAAATATAATTCTTTCCACCGGTTTTCTTAAACATATTTTTCAGCTTCATGTCTTTTCACTCCTACCTCTGCCATTTAGAGATAAATTCAATATCAATCTTTCCGGATTGATAATCCGGATGATTCATAATTTCATACTGATAATCAATATTCGTGTCAATTCCTTCGATGATCACTTCGCCAAGCGCAGTACGCATTTTGCTGATCGCCTGTTCTCTTGTATCTGCATGTACGATCAGCTTCGCCAGCATAGAATCATAATATGCCGGAACTGTATATCCGCTGTAAATCGCCGTGTCAATCCGCACGCCCTTTCCGCCCGGCAGATAAAGATCTGTGATCGTACCCGGAGATGGGCGGAAATTTTGTCCGGATTTTCCGCATTGATCCTGCACTCAATCGCATGCCCGGAAAGCTTGATGTCCTCCTGCCGGTAAGATAGAGGCAGTCCGGATGCAATCCGTATCTGTTCCTGGATCAGATCGATTCCGGTCACCCACTCTGTCACTGGGTGCTCCACCTGAATCCGCGTATTCATCTCCATAAAATAGAACTGACCATCTCTTTCCAGAAGAAATTCAATGGTTCCTGCATTGGTATAGCCTGCCGCCTTTGCCGCCTGCACTGCCGCCTGTCCCATTCTACTGCGAAGTTCCTCATCAATCACCGCAGACGGTGACTCCTCAATCATCTTCTGATGATTTCTCTGAATCGAACAGTCACGCTCTCCCAAATGGATTGCGTTCCCGTAACAATCTGCCAGAATCTGAAATTCAATATGACGTGGATTTCTCACAAATCGCTCAAGATACATCGTTCCATCTCCGAATGCCATCTGTGCTTCTTTCTGAGCCGTCTGAAAGCTTGCTGCAAATGTCTCGCGGGTTTCTGCCACACGCATTCCCTTGCCGCCGCCTCCAAGCGCCGCCTTGATCATTACCGGATAACCGATCTCCTCTGCAATTTCAGCGCCATGTGAAACGTCTCTTACTGCTTCCTTACTTCCCGGAATGACCGGAACACCCGCTTCTATCATTGTTCTCCGAGCCTGTGCTTTATTCCCCATCTTTTGAATCACTTCAGAGGAAGGACCGATAAACGTAATGTTGCATTTCTCACACAGTTCCACAAATTTACTGTTCTCCGATAAAAATCCAAATCCTGGATGAATGGCATCTGCCCCGGATACTAAGGTGGCACTGATGATCTGCTCCATATTCAGATAGCTTTCCGAAGATGGCGCCGGTCCGATACAGATTGCTTCATCTGCAAGCTGTGTATGAAGCGCCTCCTCATCTGCCTGCGAATACACTGCAACTGTCTCAATTCCCATCTCCCTACATGCCCTTATAATACGCACCGCGATTTCTCCGCGGTTCGCGACTAATACTTTCTTTATCATAGTTCCACCCTTTTTCCTATCCTACCATAAACGTCAGCTCTGCAGTCGCTGCGATTTTCCCATTCACACTTGCGACTGCCTCACCAATTCCAAGCGGTCCTTTCTGTCTGATGATTTTTGTTTCCAGTTTCAATTGATCTCCCGGAATCACTTTCTCACGAAAGCGACATTTCTGGATTCCTCCGAAATAAGCTGTTTTGCCTTGATTTTCCTCCATGCTCAAAATAGCTACAGCTCCGACCTGCGCCAGTGCCTCCACGATCAATACTCCCGGCATCACCGGTTCTTGCGGGAAATGTCCTTTGAAAAATTCCTCCCGATAACTCACACATTTATATCCGACCGCATATTTCCCCGGCTCATAATCTTCTATGTAATCAATCAGAAGAAATGGATGACGATGTGGAATAATCGCTTCTATTTCCTTTACATTCAATCGTTTCATCTCTCTACTTCCCTTCTACAATTCGAAACAGCGGTTGTCCGTAAGAAACAGCCTCTCCATTTGCTACATAGATTTCTGCCACAGTACCTGCAAAATCGCTTTCAATGTCATTCATCAGCTTCATCGCCTCCACGATTGCAAGCATCTGCCTTTCTGAACAATATCGCCCACTTTCACATAAGGCGCTTCTCCCTCTGCCGGAGCTTCATAAAATGTTCCGACAAGCGGCGAGGTCACAATCGTTCCTTCTGGTTCCTCCTGAACTTCCTCGCAACTCTGTACCAGATTCTCCTGCTTCTTTTCTTTCTGTGAATCCAATCTGCTTGCCTCTTCCTCTGTCATTTTCTTCCCGGAAGTTGCATTTCCGGAGAAACTGATCTGACTTTCCATATCTCCTTCTGCCGTTGTACCGGCATGGTATCCAGTCCTTTTTTCTCCTTTTCTAAAAGAGAGCTTCACTCCCTTTTCTTCATACTTAAACTGTGTCAGTTCGGATGCAGACACCGCCTGAATCAGCTGTATTAACTGTTCTGTTTCCATTTCTTGTACCTCTTTTCCCAATGACTTTCTGAAAGCGAATCCAATCGTACTAATGATACTTTCTGATCAGAGTGTTGCATTATGTCCGCCAAATCCAAGCGAGTTACTCATCGCACAGCACACTTCCTGTCTGACAGGCGCACCGAGCACATAATCAAGTGTGCACTCTTGATCTGCCTCCGTAGTTCCCACAGTCTGATGGATAAACCCTTCTTCTATGGATTTGACACAAGTAATAAATTCCACAGCGCCTGCCGCTCCGAGCAGATGACCGATCATCGATTTTGTAGAATTGATCTTAAGTTTATGTGCTGCCTCTCCAAATGCAGCGATCACTGCCCTTGTTTCAAACAAGTCATTGTGGTGGGTGCTTGTTCCATGTGCATTGATATAATCCACCTCTTCCGGCGCAATTCCTGCCTCCTCCATCGCAAGCTGCATTGCCTTTTGGGCGCCGCTTCCATCTTCCGCCGGAGAAGTGATATGAAATGCATCGGCAGTACAGCCATATCCGATGACTTCTGCGTAGATTCTCGCTCCTCTTGCCTTTGCGTGTTCTAATTCTTCAAGCACAACAATGCCCGCTCCTTCTCCGAGTACAAATCCGCTCCGTTCCTTGTCAAACGGAATGGAGGCACGAAGTGGATCTTCTGTTGTTGTCAATGCAGTCAATGCCGTAAACCCTGCAACTCCGGTCGGACAGATACAGCTCTCACTTCCACCTGCAAACATCACATCTGCATCGCCATACTGAATTGCCCGGAACGCATCTCCAATCGAATTGGTTCCAGATGCACAGGCTGTAACAACACTTGTACATTTTCCCTTAGCTCCAGTGTGAATCGACACGTTTCCTGCTGCCATATTAGAGATCATCAATGGCACCATGAGCGGATTGACTCTTGCCGGCCCTTTTTCCAGTATCTTTTCATACTCTTTCTCGACTGTGGCAAGACTTCCGATCCCAGATCCTACGATAACTCCTACCCGATACGGATCCTCTTTTCCATCTCAAGTCCAGCATCGGCACAGGCCTCTTTTGCCGCCGCCACTGCATACTGGGAAAATAATTCCATTCGTTTTGCTGCTTTAAAATCCATATGTTCTTTTGCGGAAAACCCTTTCACTTCCGCCGCAATCTTTACTTTATACTCAGCTGTATCAAACTTTGTGATCGGCCCGATCCCGACTTTCCCCTCTTTAATTCCATTCCAGAATGTTTCCACATTATTGCCGATCGGAGTCACTGCTCCTAATCCTGTCACAACTACTCTTCTTTTCATGTCGTTCTCCCTCATTTTCTACATTGCCATTCCGCCGTCCACACAGAGTACCTGCCCGGTAATATATGCCGCTTCTTCTGTAGCAAGAAATACTGCCGCATGTGCAATATCTTCCACTGTCCCGAAATGCCCCATCGGAATCTGTGTCACCACCGTTTCTCTGACGCGATCGGAAAGTTTTTCTGTCATATCTGTTGCAATAAATCCAGGTGCAATTGCATTCACTGTAATATTTTTTGCCGCCAGCTCCCGCGCTGCCGCTTTTGTCAGCCCAATCACGCCTGCTTTTGACGCAGAATAATTGTCTGCCCTGCATTTCCCATTACACCGGAAACAGAGACAGATTGATGATCCTTCCACTTCTCTGCCGGATCATCTGTCTTGCCGCAAATCTCATACAGTGAAAGCTTCCTTTCAGATTTGTATCCACCACGCTGTCAAAATCATCCTCAGACAGCTTCATCAACAATCCATCTTTCGTAATTCCCGCATTATTTACAAGAATATCCAGTCTTCCAAACTGTTCGATCACCTTTTTGAAAATGCTTCGCATGCCTGAAAGTCAGATACATCGCACTGCATGATGCTGCTTCATTTCCTTCTTCTTCGATACACTTCTGTACTTCCTGCGCTCGTTCTTCCGATCCGTTATAGTTGATCACAACCATTGCTCCTTTTCGGGCAAGTTCCAGAGCGATTGCACGTCCAATCCCACGAGAAGCTCCAGTCACAACCGCAACTTTTCCCGCAAAAATTTCTTTCTGTCTGTTTCTTTCCTGATTTTGTTCTTCTTTTCTATCCATCTTTTTTCGTACCAGAGAATGCTATCCTCTCTGCTTCCTTTCTGTCAGATTCTGCCGGGCGCTTTCCTTCCCATTAAAGTTCTCCACATAGATTTACTGCCGAAGCTACTTTATCCACATCTTCAATGCAACTAATGTTCATAACCGTGACCGTTCGATTGATCTTCTTTAAAAAGCCTGCCAGTGTCTTTCCCGGACCAATCTCTATAAATGTATCTACACCATCTTCGATCATCCGCTCCATACTCTGCTGCCATCTGACAGAGGCCGCCACTTGCTCCTTCAGCAGTTCTTTTGTCTTACAAATATCTGTGATCGGTTCTGCTGTCACATTTGTCACATATGGAAGTTCCAGCTCATGGAAGTGGATCTGGTCAAGCACCTCAGACAGTTTTTCTCCTGCCTCTTTTAACATCGGCGAATGAAATGGACCACTCACATTTAGCGGAAGTACTCTCTTGGCACCACACTCCAATAGCTTTTCTTTTGCCGCATCCACACTGTCCGTTTCCCCGGTGATCACCACTTGTCCCGGGCAATTATAGTTTGCGACCGTCACTCCCTTGATCTCCTCTGTTACTTTCTCGATCTGCTCTGCAGAAAGTCCTAGAACTGCTGCCATTGCACCAACTCCCGTCGGCACTGCCTCTTCCATAAGTACTCCTCTTTTTCGTACTGCCCAGACTGCGTCCAGATCAGACATTCCGCCTGCTACTGCGATAGCACAGTATTCCCCTAGACTTAAACCCGCCGTTACATCTGCACGAACACCCTTTTCTTCCAAGGTCCTTGCCATCGCAAGACAAGTGGTCACAAGTGCTGCCTGTGTGTAAGCTGTCTGGTCTAATTTATCATTCTCATCAAAACAAAGAGTTCTGATGTCTATTTCCATTTCTTCTTTTAGCCTCTTAGATGCAGCATCATAAATTTCTGCTGCCCTCTGGCTTTGTTCATAAAAATCTTTTCCCATACCAGTCTTCTGTGCACCCTGTCCCGGGAAAATAAATGCTATTTTACTCATAAAGCTTCGCCCCTTTCAGACACGCTTCCGCCTCGCTCATCAGTTTTTGAATCAATTCCCGACAGCTGAATTCCTCTTTGACAAGACCTGCACTTAATCCTGCCATCAGACTGCCATTGACTACATCTCCTTCCACGACTGCCTTTCTCAGCGCTCCAAGCGTAAGCTTTTCTAATTCTTCAAAAGAAGCTCCTTCTTTTTCCAGCCGAAGGTATTCTTTTGTCATCTGATTTCTCAGTACACGGATTGGATGTCCGGTACTTCTTCCTGTTACTTTTGAATCAATATCTTTCGCTTTGATAATACATTTCTTATAATTCTCGTGCACCACCGACTCCTTTGTCACGACAAAGTGTGTGCCAACCTGCACTGCGGATGCCCCCACATCAAGGATGCTGCAACCCCGCGCCCATCTGCAATTCCTCCCGCTGCAATGACTGGGATGGATACTGCATCGGCAATCTGAGGAACGAGAACCATCGTCGTGTTTTCTCCGATATGTCCCCCCGCCTCAGAACCTTCTGCCACAACCGCATCTGCGCCGCACCGTTCCATTCTCTTTGCCAACGCGACGGATGCCACAACTGGAATAACTTTGATGCCCGCATCCTTCCACAGTTTCATATATTTTTCCGGATTTCCTGCGCCGGTCGTCACAACCTTCACACCTTCTTCCGCCACGACTTCGCTACTTCATCGGCATATGGACTCATCAGCATAATGTTGACTCCAAACGGCTTCTCTGTTCGCTCTTTCACCTTCCTGATCTGCTCCCGCACCCATTCTCCCGGCGCGCTCGCTGCTCCGATCAATCCCAGACCTCCGGCTTCGGATACAGCGGCTGCAAGATGATGCTCTGCAACCCATGCCATTCCTCCCTGAAGAATCGGATATTCAATTTCAAGTAGTTTTGTCACATCTGTTCTCATACGGACACCTTTCCTTTTCCTGTCTTTTTTATTTCTCTAAGTATGCAACAACTGCTCCGATTGTTGTCAGCTGTTCTAAATCCTCTGTCGGAATCTCTCTTCCAAATTCTTCCTCAAAAGCCATAACCATCTCAAATAAGTCAAGGGAATCTGCTCCCAGATCTTCCTTAAAGATGACTCTGCAGTCAATGTACTTACATCTGCTCCTAATGAATCTGCTACAATTTCTTTTACCTTTTCTAACATAGTGAATATTCTCCTTTTTCTCTTACATGCAGATGGTCTGCATGCGTTTTTCATTTTTTCATTTTATTTGTAATCCGGCAGAAACATCTTTCATTTCTCCGGGAATTACCCTTTTTATTACCACTCAATCAATGTGGCTCCCCAGGAAAGTCCTGCTCCAAACCCTGCCAGCACAATCTTCTGTCCTTTTTTCAGTACACCTGATTGCTTCAGCTCAGCAAGCAGGATTGGAATACTTGCCGAGGAAGTATTTCCATACTCCTGAAGGTTCATTGGGAATTTTTCTACTGTAAGTCCAAGCCTCCTTGCAACTGCCTCTACAATTCTCTGATTCGCCTGATGCAGGATAAAATAATCGATATCTTCCGGTGCAAGCCCCTCCTTCTCTAACAATTCACTGATACATAGAGGCACTTGTCGGACCGCAAATTTAAATACCGCCTGTCCATCCATATGAATATAGTCTGCTCTACTGCCACAGGAGAGCGCCTCCCCCTGTGCCCCGTTTGAATGGAATACCATCGACGGAAAATCGCCCTCTTCTGCCTGAAGTATAGCGGCTCCTGCTCCGTCACCGAACAAAATACAAGTACTCCTGTCTGTCCAGTCCACAAGCTTAGACAAACTCTCGGTTCCTATAACAAGTGCGCATTTTGCAAGTCCCGCTGCAATATAAGTCTGCGCAGTATTGTAAGCAAATAGAAATCCTGTACATGCTGCATTTAGATCAAAACAGACTGCATGTTTCGCGCCAAGTTTCTTCTGCACCTCACATGCGGTACACGGAAGGACTACATTCGAAGAAATCGTCGCTACAATGATCAGATCAATTTCCTCTGCATGGATCTTTGCATCTTCCAGCGCCCTCTCGGAAGCTTTCCATGCCATCGTGACCGTTGTCTCTTCTTCTGATATAATATGTCGTCTTGTGATCCCGGTCCGTTCCCGAATCCATGAATCACTCGTATCCACAAACTTCTCTAAATCATAATTGTCATAATAGTTCTCCGGCACATATGAGCCGGTTCCTGTCACTCTTCCTACCATTGTTTTACTTTTTCTTTCTTATTATTTTGTTTTAAAATATTTTGATATTCAAAGTATATCACAATAATCAATTTTGTCAACATTTTTTTATTTTTCTCTTGCTTTTTCATTTTCCATATGATAGAATACATTTTGTTAGCGGAAATGTCGGAATGGCAGACGAGCTAGATTCAGGTTCTAGTGTGGGTTACCACGTGTGGGTTCAAGTCCCATTTTCCGCATACATTTGAACAGAGATAAAATCATTGGGGCACTTTCCTTTCGGAAGGTGCCCCAATGATTTTATCTCTCAAATTTTCACTTTAAAACGCATGCCTTTTTGCTATGCCGTTTTTTCTTTCCTCTTTCCTTTCAGCTGTACAGCCAATCCGACAATCAGTATCAGTGGAAATGCAGTCGCAGCAAACAATCCCACTTTGAGATTCCCGCCAAACATATTAGAAATATTTCCTACCATTGCAGGACTGATCGTAGCGCCTAAATCTCCTGCCAGAGCTAAAAATGCAAACATTGCCGTGCCCCCCCTTGGACACTTCTGTGACGAAATACTGATTGTTCCCGGCCACATAATTCCAACCGAAGTCCGCAAAGGGCACAGCCTGCCAATCCGATCATTGGTGTTGAAGACAGAGATGCCATCAAATAGCATATTACGCATAACACACCACATGCCAACATTGTTTTAGTCAAGTCCAGCTTCTCGCTCATTTTTCCATATACTATTCGGGATATTCCCATAAATACCGCAAACAGGCAAGGCCCCGCCAAATCACCAACCGTTTTAGAAACACCCATCGCAGATTCTGTAAACGAAGATGCCCATTGAGCCATAGACGCTTCAGATGCACCGGAACATACCATAAGCAATATCATCAACCAGAACAACGGCAATCTAAGCAATTGGCTGATCCGCATACTCTTTCCATCTTCCACTAAACGTTCCATCGGACAAGAGATGAAATTGAATGCATTATATAACGGCACCACTGCCCAAATCATTGTAAGTATCTTCCAATTTTCTACACCAAATACTGTAAAAAAGAGGGTGGAACCTAAAATCACGCCTACAGCCCCCCAACAATAAAAGGAGTGTAGTAAACTCATCATCCCATCTTTGTTTTCAAAAGGACAAGCTTCCACAATCGGACTTACTAATACTTCAATAAGACCACTGCCCATAGCATAAAGGATGACTGCAATCAGAATACCCGCAAAGGAAACAGGAAGCAGTTCAGGCAGAATAGCCATTGAAACAAGCCCTGCTGCGGATAACACCTGAGACGAAACTACACAGGTACGGTATCCTATTTTGTCAACAAATTTTGTGGCAGCAAGATCAATCAGTAATTGTGTGAGATAGAATACCATCGGAATCAGCGCAATCTTTTCAAATCCAATTCCATAAGTGTTCTTAAACGTCAAAAATAACAGAGGAGTGAAATTGGCAGATATCGCTTGGGTAACAAAACCGAGATAGCAAGCTATAAGTGTTTTTTTGTAGTTTTTTGTTTTGTCATAACTGCTCCTTTAAAATGAATGTAATATTATAGTCGGATTGCATTATATCATCATATCCAATCAAAACAAAGGCACAAAAGACCCAAATAAAAGCACTATTTACCCAAAGCACGATATTGTCCCGGTGTATACCCATAGGTTTTCCGAAACTGACGGCTAAAGTAGTGTACCGAATTAAAACCACAGGAATAACTGATTTCTTGAAGAGACCGCGTTGTATCTTTTATAAGTCTGTGTGCAACTTGAAGTCGATGCTGAATCAACGCATCCACTGGAGAACATCCTACATATGCGTTAAAGCAACGTCCCGCTTCGCTGCGGCTGATATTGGCAGATCGGGCAATCTCTTCCAGTGTGACGGCTTCTGCATAATGCTCCCGGATATACGAGAGCATCTTTTGGATGCGTATTTGAGTATTGATTTGGATGCGTGTATTTTCTGTTTTAGGTAATTCATCAAAATTCGAAAAGATGCATTGAAATATACTGCTAAGTTCGCGTTGCACAGCCATTTCGTAACATTGCCCTTGTTCAGACATCAGACCGTAAACATTTTTAACCAACTGATTCACTTCATTTGTGCCAACTATTTTTTGATTAAACACAATAAAAGGCAAAGCATCACAGTTCGCGACAGGTTGAATATATTTTTGATAAATATCACTAGTTTCAGATGCGATTAAAGCACCCGAAAAAACAATATTCGGCATCGGATCAGGAATATCGCCAGATAACTGCTTGATTCCATGTAGGATATTTCCATTAACCAATATACTGTCACCTGCTTTCAG
>ENA-OQDE01000705-OQDE01000705.1-human-gut-metagenome-genome-assembly--contig:-NODE-705-length-17587-cov-3.962600_pt1 | contig 17587 bp, 23 predicted proteins | sample MGYA00242768_ERZ504595 | MGnify/ENA primary metagenome ERZ504595 (study PRJEB26092, sample SAMD00036307) | human gut metagenome | host: Homo sapiens | study: EMG produced TPA metagenomics assembly of...
TCAATGCGACCTTGCGGGGCGAAGGCGTCATCCATCAATGTCGGATCGGCCTCCATTGCAGCCTGCAGCAACGCCTCGTTGGGAATGAACGCGATCACGAAATCAGGGCCGTGTCGCATGCACTCCAATACGCCTTATCACCCAATGCCCTGACGTGTTCACGCAAAGCTTTCGCATGCGACCGCAGCAGCTCGTCACGCCGTTCCAGATCCTCAGGCCCCGCGTTTCCGGAATCATGCAGGCCCGCTGATAATCGGCATACGGCACCTTCGCGTCGATGGGAATCGTCTTGCCTCCCGGCAGATGGACGATCATGTCAGGCCGGAGCGTCTTACCGTCGACGCCAGTCATCACCACCTGCGTATCGAAGTCGACGTGCTCCAGCAAACCGGCGGACTCCACAATGTTGCGCAGTTGCGCCTCTCCCCAAGCGCCGCGGACCTTGTTGTTGCGCAATGCCGCCGAGAGCGAGCTCGTCTCACGGTCGAGCCTCGCCTGCTGCTCACCCAGCCCTTTGAGCTGCTCGCCCAGCACGCCCATCTCGTGTTTGCGCCCCTCCTCGATGTTCGAGACCTTCTGCTGCAGCTCATCGAGATTCTTCTGCAAAGGAGCCAACGCCGACAGCACCTTGCCCTGCTCTGTCAGCGCTTTTTCCTGCTCTTCCCGGCGCCGCAGCCCATCGGCCTCGGCCCGCTCGCGCTCACGTTGCACCCGCACCTGTTCCGCCTGCTGCGCCTGAGCAAGCTGGGATTTCGCGAACGACAATTGCTGCAGAAGTCCCTCGGACTGGGCCTTGGCCTGAGCCACTTGGGCGGCAAGCCGCGCATTGTCGTCCTTCATGGCCTCGCAGGATCCCCTCAGCGCGTCCACCTCGGAGGCCTTCGCCATGCGGGCGGAGGCTTGGCCACGCATTTTGCCCAGCGCGAATCCGGCGGCCAGACCCAACAACGCCACCACCGCAACGATCACCACATCAAGCACTTCATCGAACATGTGTATTATTACACATCATCCCGCGGACGAGCGAGTGCCGCACTTATGAGCGAACCAGTCGGGAAATCACCTTCTCGACCTCCGACAGTTTCTCGTCGGCCACCTCGCCGCCCTCGGCCGCTGCCTGCCGCACGCAATGGTTCAGATGGTCGTCAACCAGCATCACCGACACGGCTTCAATGCCGAAGTCGCGGCGGAGATCTGGGTCAGTACATCGATGCAATACACATCATCCTCCACCATCTGCGCGACCGCATGGACCTGCCCCTCGACACGCCGCAGCCGCGCGAGGATCTTCGCCTTGTCTCCGTCGTAACCCTGCATAACCAACCTTCCGCCCAGCGCGAACATTCCTGACAACACGCATTATATACCCTCTAGGGGTATAGGGTATAGTTAATATCCGAGATTATGATAGAAAGGGGAAAGGAGCGGCGATGGAATTCGACATCTTCCTCGGTGTGGCGGCACTGGTGATAGCCGCCGTGCTGACATGGTGCATCCTGCGATTCTTCTTCGCGCCCAGAAGGGGAGGCGCCCGGGCGACGCTGCATGACGGCGTTCAACAGGCGACCATCACGGTCAGGGGTGGGTACTCCCCCGATATCGTCACGATGCAAGCCGGCATTCCGATCACGCTGAGGTTCGATCGGAAGGAGACCGGCGAATGCACGTCGCATGTCGTGTTCCCCGATCTCGGAACGGACACGATGCTGCCGGGCAACGAGACCACCGAGATGTCGCTTCCGCCGCTGCGGCCGGCGACTACCCCTTTGCATGCGGTATGAACATGGTGCATGGGTTGCTTCGCGTCGAGGGGGAGACGGACTCCGCCACAAAACCGGACGACGGCACTGCATCGACCGGGACCGCCATACCGGCCGGCACGCCCAGGATGTCCGCCGCGGACGCGCTGCTGGCCGAGCGGCAGGAGGCGGAGGAACGCCGTCAGGAGATTCGCCATACCGGCATGCTGGTGGCCATCGGCACCGTTCTCACGCTCCCGGTGTTCGTCCCCATGATGCTCATGCTCGTCAGTCACTCGCTCGTTCCTTCATGCTGATGAACCCTTGGCTGCAGGCCATACTCATCACCCCGGTCATGTTCTACTGCGGGGCGCCGATCCACCGCGTCGGATGGCCGGCACTGTGGCATCGTTCTCCGGACATGAACTCGTTGGTGGCATTGGGGACCACCGCCGCATACCTGTACAGCATCGCCTTGTGCTTCGTCTCGGAGCTGATGCCCGAGGGGTCGAGAGAGCCCTACTTCGAGTCGGTCGGCGTAGTGATCACGCTCGTTCTGGTCGGACGCCTGTTGGAGGCGAAAGCCCGTGAGGCACCGGAAAGGCCGTGCAATCACTGATCAAGCTGCGCCCACGTGTCGCCCACATCCTCGATGTCGGAACGCCACTGGCCAAGGATCTGGCCGCCGGCAAGGCATCCGGCGACGGATGGCTCGACCCTGCCCAATCCCAAGACATCGACATCGACCGCGTGAAGACCGGCGATCTGCTGGTGATCCGCGCCGGCGAGCGCATACCGCTGGACGGCGTCGTGTTGGCCGGCGAGGCCAGCGTCGACGAGTCCATGATCACCGGCGAATCCGTTCTGGCCCGGCGTGGCGTCGGAGAGCCCCTGACGGGGGCGACCATCATGCAGCAGGGCAATGTGGTCATGAAGGTCACACGCACCGGCGAGGACACGGTGCTCTCCCAGATCATCGCTCTGGTCGCACGCGCACAGGCGACCAAAGCGCCCGTGCAGCGTCTGGCCGACAGGATCGCCCGCGTGTTCGTCCCCGCGGTGATTATCGCCGCATTGTGGACCGGTGCCATATGGATAACGTTCGGGCCGCAACCCAAACTAGCCCATGCGCTGGTGACGGCGGTCAGCGTATTGATCATCGCGTGTCCTTGCGCGCTCGGACTGGCCACGCCGCTATCGGTGACCGCGGCGACCGGCCTCGGCGCCACGAACGGCGTGCTGGTCACATCCGCCAGGGCCTTGGAGCAGGCCCGCGACATCCGAACCGTCGTGTTCGACAAGACCGGGACGATCACCGTCGGAGCCATCGATGACGACGCCGACTACGCCAAGCCGAGCTATACGAAGGACAGCGTCAAGCCGGGTTCCAAGGAGGCGATAGCAGCGCTTCGAGCCGCTGGCATCCGCACGGTGATGCTGTCGGGAGACAAGGCGGAGGTCGCCGAACGCGTCGCCGCGGAAGTCGGCATCGACACGGTGATCGCTCAGGTCAGGCCCGACGGCAAGGCCTACTGGATAAGGCAGCTGCAGATATCGCGCGACGCCGCCGCGGCACAGTCGTCGGTGGCCCCCGCCATCGCCGACGTCCCCAATGGACTGGTGGCCATGGTGGGCGACGGCATCAACGACGCCCCCGCTTGGCACAGGCAGACGTGGGCATAGCCATCGGCACCGGAACCGACATCGCCATGCAATCCGCCGACGTGACCCTCATGAGCGGCGACCTGCGAGGCGTGGTGAAAACCCTCAACTATCCAAGCCACGATGCGCAACATCCGGGAGAATCTCGCCTGGGCCTTCGGCTACAACATCATCGGCATCCCCATCGCCGCCGGCGTGCTGTACCCCTTCACCGGCTGGCTGCTCAGCCCGATGATCGCAGGCCTGGCGATGGCGCTCAGCTCCGTCTGCCTGGTGCTGAACGCGAACCGCATGCGGCGCGTCACACTGAGCCCCGACACCGTCTCCTTCACCGCCGCAGGCGGAAGAGACGCCGACAGGAGAGCGCCCGACCAACACGGCGCGCGCAGCATCATTCTCGACACCGGAGACCGTCCCCGTGCCGATGGCCATCACACCGATGAGGCCATCACCATCAGCCGAACAAGGAGCAACCCATGCACATGAACCACATGCATTCCGCAGACATGAACGACGCGACGCAGACCGCGACCGACCCTGTGTGCGGCATGACCGTCGCCGTCAACAACGACGCCATCACGCGCGAGCACGACGGCACGACCTATTACTTCTGCGGGGAACACTGCGCCAACAACTTCATGAAGGCACCGCAGCTGTTCCTGGAAAACTGACCGGCCCGTAAAACTGCCCGGCCTGAAGACCGACCGGACCGTGGGGCGCAAATCATTCCGTCGAGTACTACCGGCGCTTTGATCTGCGTCCCTTGAAGTAGATGTCGAACACGATCCATGCGGAGAGGATGAACGCTATCACATATCCCATGAATCCCACGACCGGTATGCCGAAGATGATCGGCTTCATGCCCGCGTAGTACACGATCGACGATCCGACGAACAGGCCGACGACGATCAACGCCATCGTCAGACGGTTGACCATGTCCGACAGCAGGCGCATCGGTTCCTCGGAACCAACGACCTCCATGTTCATGCGCAGCTGGCCTCGGGTGAGCATGCGCATCGCGACCCTGGACTCGCTCGCCGCGGACAGCAGGCCGTGCAATGCCTGATGTCCCTCGACGCCCAGCGCCTTGATCTCGTCTTTCGCCGCTCGATCCAACGACTTGCTGCCAGCAATATGGTCGGAGATGATCTGAATCATGTTCACGTCGGGGATGAATTCATCCAGCAGGCCCTCCAACGTGACCAACGCCCTGCCGACCGTCGTCACCGTGCCCGGCACCTCGATGCCATGCCTTTGGGCCAACGACGTCAGCGACGTCAGGAACGCCGCTATGTCCAGGTCGCCCAGGTCTACCGTGCCGAACTCCTTGACGACCATGTCCAGGTCGGCCAGCAGCGCGGGGTAATCCTCAGGATTGGACTCGGTGCCCGCGAAACGCAGCAGACCGTCCGCCAGCGCGGCGGAATCCTGTTTGGCGACGGCGAAGATCATCTCCCGGAGCACGCTGCGGGCCTGGCTGTTGAGCCGCCCGGTCATGCCCAGATCGATAAGCACGATCTGGCCACCGGAGATGATGATGTTGCCGGGGTGCGGATCCGCATGGAAGAAACCGTCGTCCAGCACCTGCGTCGCATAGTTGTCGACCAGCTTGGTGCCGATTTCCTTGAGGTCATACCCGGCTTCGATCAGCTGATCGGTATGGGAGACGGCGATGCCCTCGACGTAATCCATGACGACCACGTGCTCGGTGCACAGATCCATGTACGGTTTCGGGCAGTCCATATACCGATAGGCTTCGCAGAAGCGCTTGAACTCGCTGAGGTTACGCGCCTCCACCAGAAAATCCGTCTCGGATTCGAACGTATCCCACAGTTCCTCGACCACGCCGCCAAGATCCACCACCTGCGCACTGGGCAGCATCTTCGTGGCAGTCCGGGCGATCGAACGCATGATGGACACATCCAACGCCATGATCTCGCGCACGCCAGGCCGCTGCACCTTCACGGCGACGTCTTCGCCGGTGACCAGCGTGGCGCGATGCACTTGCGCGAGGGATGCGGAACCGAGCGGCGTCGGATCGATGCGGGCGAACACCTCGCCGATGGGGCGGCCATATTCCTGCGTCAACGTGTCGACGACGATCTGATACGGCATCGGGTCGGCATCGGCGCGCAGCTTCGCGAGCTCGTCGCAGAACGACTGCGGCAGAATCTCCGACCGCATGGACAGTATCTGCCCGACCTTGACGAATGTGGGGCCCAGCGCTCCAGCATCAGCCTCATCTTCACCGGAGTGAGGCCGTGCACCACGTCGAACTGGTTCGCAATGCGCATGATCTGTCCGAGGCGCTTGACTTTCCCGCGCCTCGTCAGGTGATATCGGCTGGAGAAGGTGTCGCGATGATTGTTGAACAGCCCGATGGTGGGAGACCCGTCCCATTCGCGGCGTTTGCCGGCACGTCGCGTCACGACACCGTCTTTCGCCGAACCGTCCGACCCCGATGCGGATTTCCCCCGTTCCGGATCATGCCGTGGGTCGCCGGCATGGCCGCCCGCGGTATAGGACGGCATGGTGTGCTGCTCCGGCATGCTAAGCAGCGGAGCCTTCCGCCGGGGAAGGATCTTCGGCGGCGGCACCGGCATCGCTCTGCTCCTTGGCGCCCTCAGTCTTTTCCTCGGCCTTCTCCTTGGCTCCTGCGCCTTGTGCTTGAGCTCGGTGTTCAACGCCTTGCCCTGTTCCACGGTGAGCTCGCCCTTCTTCACCAGACCGTCGACGATCTGCTGGCTCTTCTCAAAGCTCTGCTGCCCCAGCTCAACGCCGGTGGCCAATGCCCCAACGCCCGCGAGAAACACCCGGCGCAGGCCTTCACCCAAATCGAAATCAGCCATGATACCTCCTTTGGTTACTTGTGGTTCCAAGATTACCCCCACCCGTCGCATAACGCGATAGGGTGGCGTGGTTTCCACTATGAGATGGAAACCACGCGTGATGGAAACCACGCCCCGGCAATCCGCTCATCGACCCATCAAGCTCATCGACCCGTCAAGCATCGCAGAGTCCGAGGGCGCGGAACCGTCCAATTCACCGGGGGCGGGCGGCGGCGACCTTGCGGGCCTTGTCCGCCAGAGCGTCCAACCGTGCCAGTTCGAACATCTGCTCGCTGGACTGGTCCGGCTCGAACTCCCCGTACCGTCTCGTCACTGCGGCCCGAATCAGGAAATCCGCGACCGCGGGGTTCTTCGGCAGCAGCGAGCCATGCATGTACGTGCCGATGACATTGCCGACACGAGCGCCTTCCGTATGATCCTCGCCGTTGTTGCCGGTACCGTCGTGATCGACATGCCCCAGCGGCAACGTTCCCTCGCGCAGGAACGTCTGCCCGGAATGGTTCTCATAGCCGATCACGTCGCCGAATTCGTCGCTGTGCTCGACCAGATTGCCGATCATCCGGTGGCTCTGCCCCACCGTGTACGCGCCGAGCACGTTGATGCCGTCCAACCGCTCGCCTTCCGAGGTCTCGAAGTATTCGCCGAACAGCTGGAACAGGCCGCAGATCATCAGCATCGGCGTACCGTCCGCGGCCAGGTCGCGCAGCCGGCCGGCCCGCTTGAACAGGTCGCCGGTGATTTTCTTCTGCCCGGTGTCCTGACCGCCGCCACCGAGGATCATGTCCACGCGCTCGGGCCATTCGTCGCCCTGATTGTATGCGTGCAGGCGCGGCTCATACCCGTACAGTGCCAGCCGGCGCAGAACCACCAGCACGTTGCCGGAATCCCCGTAGATGTTCATGTCCTTCGGGTAGAGGGACATCACGTCGATCACTTTTCCCATATCCGTTCGCCTTTCCCGCTCATGCTGTCAGTCGTCGCGCCGTTCATCGCCCGACGCCGGCATCGGCGACGGTGGTCAGCTTGGCGAGTTCGGCACGCACGCGGAGCATCGACGTGTACGTGCAGTAGATGTGTTTGGGCACACCGGGACGGGCGGTGACGAACTGCCGCACCGCCGCCTCCAGATCCGTGCCGGTCTGCTCCACCCTGACCTGATCGTATTCGAGCCGCAACGCCATGTCCCAGGCTCGCGTACCCGACACCATCGCGACGCCAGTCGGGCGCAGGCTGGTGAAATCGACATCCCATAGCCAGCTCATGTCGCGCCCGTCCGCGTACAGGTCGCAGATGGCAATCATCGTGTCATGCCCGTCGGGCGGGAACGAGCCGAGCGACAGCCTGAAGCCCATCGGGTTCTTGACGAGCAGCAGCTGCACGTCGCTGCCGTTGACCGCAATCGTTTCGCCGCGGCCGAACGCGGGGGTCACCTCGGCGAGCGCCGCCAGAAGCCGGTCATGGTCTACTGGGCTGTCTACTGGGCTCTCGTCAGATATCGCCGCGTCAGACGCATGCGAGGCTTGGCCGGGCATGGTTTTGGCGGGGACGGTCTCGGCGACCTGCGCCGAAGCAATATCCTGCGCCATGACCGCGCGTACGGTGGCGAGCGCCGCCGCCGCGTTGAACAGGTTGTACACGCCTTCCAGCTTGACGGCGGTATGGACGGCCCGCCCGTCAATCAGGAAATCGGCCTCATGGTTGCCGACACGGGTCAGCGTGACATCGGCCGTCGCCTCGCGCCCATCGGCATCGGGGGCCTCAGTCGAAACCGATGTGCCTGCCGGCTCCTGCTGCGCGCGGTCATTTGCCGACGGCCTGCCATTGCCGGCCACGCTCGCGGCCTCTTCGGCGACGGTGGTCTGCATGTCGTCGTCGGAGGGGAAGAACCGACGCAGTTCGGGCGCCAGCCCGAAATAGCGCACTCCGGTGCCTTCCGGCACGGCCGAAGCGAAACGCGCGATTCGCGGATCCTCACGGTTGAGCACCACGGTGCCCGTCGTCGCTTCGGCGACACGCTCCAGCAGACGCGCGGTGTTGTCGATCTCGCCGAACCGGTCGAGCTGATCGCGCATCACGTTGAGCAACAGCGCGAACCGCGGTTTCACCTGCTGCACGAATTTCACCGCATACGCCTCGTCAAGCTCAAGCACGGCCACGTCGGCGTCCAGCTACCGCTCAACGGCACTTCGGTCAGCAGCGCCGAGACGACGCCGCGCGTGAAGTTGGAGCCGGTCGGATTGGTGAACACCTTGAGTCCCAGCGTCTCCAGCATCGAGGCGACCATGCGCGTCGTGGTGGTCTTACCGTTCGTGCCCGACACCAGCACCACGCCATACGGCAAGTCGGCGAGCGTGCGGGCGAGGAAACCGGGGTCGATCTGTTCGACGATCTTGCCGGGGAACGCGCTGCCGCCGTGCCGCAGCAGCCGAGAGGCGCCGCGTACGGCTTTGCCGATCAGCGGCGTGGCGAACGCGGTCCATGGACGCGCCGCATCCGACTGCCGCCCAGTGCCTCGCGCTGTGTTTCACGCGATGTTTCACGAGGCTGGGATCCGTTTTCCTCACCCATCGTCACACTCCTTGATCGCTGTTGTAGTCCTGCGGCATGTCCTTGAACTTCGAGTATGCGCCCAGAAACGCCAGATGGAACGTCTCCGTCGGACCGTTACGATGCTTCGCCATGATGATATCTGCCTCGCCGGGCCGGTCCTCCTTGTCGTAGAAATCCGGTCGATGAACCAGCAACACCACGTCGGCGTCCTGCTCGATCGAGCCGGATTCGCGCAGGTCGGACAGCTGCGGCTTCTTGTCGTTGCGCATCTCGGGCCCACGGTTCAGCTGGGACAACGCCACGACCGGCACTTCCAGCTCCTTGGCGAGCAGCTTCAGCGCTCGCGAGAACTCCGAGACCTCCTGCTGTCGGCTTTCCACCTGCTTGCCGGATGACATCAGCTGCAGGTAGTCGATAACGACGAGCTTGAGGTCGTTGGTCTGCTTGAGACGGCGGCATTTCGCACGGATCTCCATCAGCGACATGTTCGGCGAATCATCGATGAACAGCGGCGCGTTCTGCAACTTGTTCCAGAAATTGTTGAGCGTGTTCCACCGGTCGGCGGTGATGTCGTCGGCGCGGCGCATCGCCGCGAGCGGAATGTTGGTCTCGGCGGAGATGATGCGCTGCGCAAGCTCCACCTTGCTCATCTCCAGCGAGAACACGATCGACGTCATATTGTGATGCAGCGCGGCCGCACGGGCGAAATCGATGCCCAGCGTCGACTTGCCCATGGCGGGGCGCCCTGCCACGACCACCATCTGGCCGGGCTGCAGGCCCTGGGTCACGTCGTCGATATCGCGGAAACCCGTCGCACGCCGGTTTTCAGGTCGCCGTTCTGCAGCTTGTCGAGCTGTTCGAGCGCATCGTGCACCACCGGACCGATGGCCTCGTAGTCCTGCTTGACGCGTCCGGTACTCATCTCGTAGACCTCGGCCTGCGCGAGGTTCACCACGTCTTCGGCCTGCGAGCCTCCGCCGAGTAGCCGAGCTGCGCGATCTTGGTGCCGGCCGCGATCACGTTGCGCAATATCGCCCGCTGATGCACGATCTCGGCATAGTACGTGGCGTTTGCGGCAGTCGGCACGAACGCGACGAGCGTGTGCAGATAGTCGGCGCCGCCCACCTTGTCGAGGTTTCCGTCCTTCATCAGCTGGTTGGCGACGATCACCACATCGACGTTCTGCGAGTTCGAGAACAGGTCGATGATCGCCTCGTATATCGTCTGGTGCTTCGGCTGGTAGAAGTCGGTGACGTCGATCATCTGGCTGACCTCGCCGATGGCGTCCTTGCTCAGCAGCATGCCGCCGAGCACCGCCATCTCCGCCTCGTCGTCGTGCGGAGGCACGCGGTCGAACACGGCGTCGCGCCCCGGCGACCCCGCGTCGCCCTGCACATACGAGCCACCTGATTGCGGGCGCGGCCCTCCCCAATTCGTTTCTTCTGCTGCCATAAGACTTGAGTATATATCGGAGCTTTTCCGGTGGAAGATATCTGGCGAAAAATGCACAGGGCCATCTCTCGGACGGCATGTCGCGGTAAGCGGACGCGACATTCGTCACCGTCACGCACGGCTTGCTCGCAAGTCATATTCAGCCGGCGTTTACCTGCGCGACACGCACGGGTGACGTCATGTGGACAAAAAAGTTGAGTTATCCACATTTAGGGGATAACTCTGGGGATAACATATGCAGTTATCCACATCAGGGGGATAACTCTGTGCATAACATGGGGATAAGTCCATAAACGCCCCCACTCGATTTGCCAAACACGTCGTCATGCGATATAAGCGGCGCCCCATTCGGATCACCGCCGCGCTTTCAGCTCTTCGATGCCGCATACGCACCCGCCCATATGAGCTACAGTGTGCATGTGCACACCCCTGACCCACAATCATCCGATCCCGCGACCGCCGGCACGGCCCGCACCGGTAACCGAGCCGCATACGGCCGCATACTCGCGCTGGCCCTCCCCACATTCGGCCAGCTCATCGCCGAGCCGACCTTCGTGCTCATCGACACGGCCATCGTCGGGCACATCGCGTCTCCGCCCTGGCCGGACTGTCAATCGGATCGACCATCATCCTCACCGCGGTGGGACTGTGCATCTTCCTCGCCTACTCCACCACCGCGCAGGTGGCTCACCTGCTTGGTGCGGGCCGCCGCCGAGAGGGGCTGCAGGCCGGCATAGACGGACTATGGCTGGCTCTCGGCATCGGCATCGTGCTGGCGGCGGCTCTGTTCGCAGGGGCCCGGCCGCTGTGCGTGGGGCTCAGGGGCACGGGCGAGACGCTCGACCAGGCGGTGGCGTATACGCAGACGGTGGTACTCGGCGCCCTGGCATGCTGCTCGTGTACGCGGCGAACGGCATTTTCCGCGGTTTGCAGAAGGTACGCATCACGTTGGTGGCCGCGGTGTGCGGTGCCGTGCTCAACACCATGCTGGATGTGCTGTTCGTGTTCGGATTCGGCTGGGGCATCGCCGGATCGGGCGCGGCGACGATGATCGCACAATGGTTCATGGGACTGTTCCTGACGGTTCCGGCGGTGCTATGGGCGAAGGCCGACGGCGCTGCGCTGCGACCACGCCTGTCGGGCATCGCCGCCGCCGGAGGGGATGGCCTGCCGCTATTCATCCGCACACTCGCCATTCGCGCCGCGATGGTGATGACGGTCGCCTCGGCGGCCGATTGGGAACGACAGTGCTGGCGGGATTCCAGGCGGTGAACTCGTCTTGGAATTTCGCGATGAATATGCTGGATTCGGTAGGCATCGCCGGTCAGACCCTGGTGGGCGCGGCGATGGGCGCAGGAGACCGCGCACGCACACTGCGACTGACCCGGCCACGGGACGAGCCGGATTGGCGGCCGGAGCCGCTATCGGCTGCGGATTCGCCGTGGCCGGCCTGTTCGTCGGCCGCCTGTTCTCGCCCAACCCGCACGTCCAGTTGCTGGTCGCCGCCGGCATGGTGACGATGGGTGCGTTCCTGCCACTACAGGGGTGGATGATGGCGCTGGACGCATACTGATCGGCGCCCGCGATTTCCGCTATCTGGCGATTACCTGCACACTGACCGCGACGGTGTATATCGCATTGACCGCGATCTGCGTGGATGCGGCCGCGCCCATGCTGCCCGGCGACCTGGCCTCGACCGTGCTGCTATGGGCGATGTTCAATATCGTGCTCATGGGCGGCCGCGGCCTGTTCAATGGCCTGCGCATACGCAGCGAATCATGGCTCGGTCAGACCGCCCTCTAACGACCGGCCCGCGACAGCCCTCGCTGCGCTGCGGAACACCCACCTTGACATCGCCTTTGCCTCAGCTGAGCATCATATGATAATGGCATCGGCTTCCGAAGATGGGAGACGCCACGCGGAAGGAGATTCCGCCCCGAATCAGATGACATCCGAATACTCACAGATAAGCAAAGCATGATCGACGTGCGGGAGAAGGCCGCTAGGCAGTTCAGCGCGCGCCTGACCGGTCGCAGGTTCGAAAGCTGGGTGCGAGAGGGCAACGACACCTATGTGGTCGGCGGTCAGGAATACATGCCGCAGGACCTGGTCGTGGTACGCGCCCTCGACGCGGCGGGCAATCCCGTGTCAACCGAAGTCAACGTCGGCATAGCCACCTTCAACCTGTACCCGGATACTCTCACGGGCGGCGCTGTACATGGCACGCACCAGACTTTCGCGCCAATGGCTCCACCCGTATCGCTTGGATATCTCCTCACCGGCCGTAGCCCGAGCGACGACCCGTCGGCGCGGGTCAGGTCATACAGCATGTCCAGCAGCATCGGATCACGGTCCACGCAACGGGCGAGCGACTCCCCCACGGCCGGATCGTTCGGGTTCTTGCCGGTCGCGAACTCAGAGAGCGTCAGATGCTCCCGCACCAGGATGCGCACCCATCGCGCGATGTCCGCGTCGAATCCCATGCGCTTCATGATCACCGCGGCGTGACGGGCGCCCTCTGCCGCGTGATCGGTCACGAACGGACGTTTGCCGACATCATGCAGCAGTCCGGCCAATAGCAGCGCCGTGTAGTGACGGTCGTCATACCGCTCGCCTCGCGCCGCCGAAACCCGCGCGAGCCGTGACGTCACCTCGACGCTGTGCCGGTCGATGGTATACCGGTGCGCTGCAGACGCGCTCGGGCGATTGCGTATGCCCAGCCATTCAGGCATCCATCGACCGGGTATATCCACGAAATCCAGTTCCTCCCACACGCGCATGAGCGCCGGCCGGAGGCCAGCAGACGCACGAACAGTTGGCGCGACTCATCATCCACACGGAATCGCGGATCGGGCAGCGCCGCAGGTTCTGCAAGGTGACCGGGCTGATCGGCAGCTCGAACTCGGCAGCCGCCGCGGCCACGCGCAACGGCAGATACCGGTCCGGCTCCGGTTCCACGCCCGGAGCCAGCACGATTTCCTGCTCGTGCTTGGCCACGCCGGGCGCGACCTGTTCGAACTTCGGGGCCTCTCGCCTGCCTCCACCGCGCGGCGACAGCATCTGGAAGAACGAGAAACGCGGGCGCTCATGCGTCAGCGAATGCTCGGCACGCGACGCCGTGGAATCCAGCGCGAACGCGATCTGTCGGCCTATGCGGGCGAGCCGGGTCTGCAAGTCCTCGATGGAACGCGCCTCCCGCTCCCCCGGCGGCAGTGTCGGGTCGGCAAGACCCCGCATCGCCGCCACCTGCGCCTGATATGGGGCGAGCAGCGATTCGCGTCCTTGCCGGCAGCCAGATGAATGCAATCGCGCACGTCCAGCAACGCCTCGACCTCGTCGTCATACCGGCCGTGCGGTCGGTCGGCAAGCCATGACACAGTCAACGCGGAGACCAGCACCGAATCGCGCAGACCGCCTCGCGCCTCCTTGATGTCGGGCTGGTTCAGGTAGGCGAGTCGTCCGAACTCGTCCAGTCGCTTGCGCGCCGAATTCAGCAGTTCCGGCAGCCGCTTGCGGACCGCTCGACGCCAGCGTTCCAGAATCGACGTGGCCGTCGCCGAAATCAGCGCCGTATCGCCGGCGATCGGCTTGACATCCAGCCAGCCCATAGCGGCCGGCAGATCGGAATCGGTCACGGCCTCGCACTGCTGCCGCGTGCGCACCGACTGATCGAGGTCAAGGCCGCTGTCCCACAGGGATACCACAGTTTGTTGGTCAGCTCATTGAGCTGTTGGTCGTTGATCGTATGTGGCTCATAGATGATGACCAGATCCAGGTCGGAGCTCGGGCCAATCTGCCCCCGTGCGAGCGACCCGACCGCGCCGAATCCGATGCCGGTGGACGGCACGTCGAACGGCACCGCGGCCACCGCGTCACTCCACAGGCGGCGCAGGCAATCCATGGCGAGCTCCGTTCGCGCCCGGCGCTTCGCGGAGCCACCCCGGTACACGCCGTCAGCATCCGGCTGGCTCATGTCCATGAACCGTTGCTTGAGATGATCGACCGCCGAACTCAAGACACACCACCTTCACCAATTCCGCCCCGCAGGCGGGGGCTGTCGGTGGAGTCGACGGGAGGTGGTCAAACCCACCCGGGTGCACAAGACCACCCTCAGTCTCGCTACGCGAGCCAGCTCCCGCCAGCGGGAGCAATTTCAATCCTTGCCCTCCGCCACCGGAGGCAAGGATGTCGATATATATAAAGAGTCCCCGCATGGTCAGGTGACGGCGTGCGGGGACTTGTCTTACCGATAACCCGCGTCCGGCGGAAAGCGCCGAACCACGGGCCGCTTTCAGATCGCGGCGGAGCCGGTCTCGCCGGTACGCACGCGGGTCACGGAATCGAGCGGGGCGACCCACACCTTGCCGTCGCCGATCGTGCCGGAACCGGCAGACTTGACGATCACGCCGACCAGGGTCTCCGCGTCCGCGTCATCGGACAGCACCTCGACGCGAATCTTCGGAATCAGATCGACCGTGTATTCCGCCCCGCGGTACACCTCGGTGTGGCCACGCTGGCGGCCGTAACCGTTGGCTTCCGAGACCGTCAGACCGTGCACGCCCGCAGCGGCGAGCGCCTCCTTGACGTCATCGAGCTTATGGGGCTGAATGATGGCAGTGATGAGCTTCATCTCACCTCACCTCCTTGAGAACCGAGCTGGCAGTACCAGCAAAATCATAGGCACGTTCGCCCTGATCGGCCAGATCGATGCCGCCGACCTCCTGGGCTTCGGTCACACGCCAGCCGATGGTCTTCTCCAGCGCGAACGCGATAATCGCGGTCACCACGCCGGAGTACAGCATCGCGCACAGGGCGATGATGACCTGCACGGCCAGCTGGCGCCAGTCGCCGCCAGCGAGCAGACCAGTGCCCTCGCCGAAGAAGCCGATGAGCACGGTACCGGTCAAACCGCCGACACCATGCACGCCCACCACGTCGAGCGAATCGTCATAGCCGAGCTTGAACTTCAGGCCGCATGCGAAGCAGCACAGAACGCCGGCGATCGCGCCGATGACCATGGCCCACAACGGTGACACCACATCGGCCGCGGGGGTGATGGCAACCAGACCGGCGACGATACCCGAGGCCGCGCCGATAGCCGTGTAATGACCGGTGCGGATCTTCTCAGTGAAGCCCCAGGCGAGCATGGCAGCCGCGGTCGCCGCGGTCGTGCTCATCCACGCATAGCCAGCGGTGCCATTGGCCGCGAACGCCGAGCCGGCGTTGAAGCCGAACCAGCCGAACCACAGCAGGAACGCGCCCAGCATGACGAACGGCACGTTGTGCGGGCGAATCGGCTGCGTGCCGAAACCCTTGCGCTTGCCGATGATCAGCACGATGATAAGGGCCGCCATTGCGGCGTTGATGTGAACGACCGTGCCTCCTGCGAAATCATGCGCCGCGGCGCCGATCGCGGTGGAGATCGGGCCCTTTGCGCTCAGAAGGCCGTTATTCCACACCATGTGCGCCATCGGCGCGTAGTCGAACGTGACCCACAGCGCCACGAACAGCATCCACGTGCTGTACTTCACGCGCTCGGCGATCGCGCCGCAGATCAGCGCCACGGTGATCATCGCGAACGTGACCTGGAACGACACGTCCACGCTGCTCGGGTACTTGTTGCCGTTCGCGGCAAGGCCGGCGGCCGTGTACTGACGGGTGCCGGCGTCGAACACCATCGTGTCCTTCAGCAGGAACCCGGTCGCAGGGTCACCGAAAATGCCGCCGATGCTGCTGCCGGCGTATGCGATCGACCAGCCCCACAGCGTCCATACGACCGCGGTGACCGACAGGGCCGCCGCCGACAACATCAGCATGTTCAGCACGCTTTGGCGCGCACCATACCGCCATAGAAGAACGCCACGCCAGGCGTCATGAGGAAAACCAAGGCTGCGGATGTGAGCATCCATGCGGTATTACCGGAGTCCATCGTTACCTTCCTCTCTTGTTCGTTCCCGCCGCCGCGCATCTTGACCGCGCGGGAAGCGGGTCGTTACCACTTCATCTGACATCCCCTGATAGGGGGAATCAACACAACGATATGCAACGCTCGCTGAGTTTTCAACACGTTACGGCACGTTACGCTCATGTAAAGCGCGATGACGCGGGTCTTGGCTTTCGGCCGGATTCCGGCGCAGGCAACGGTTCCGGAATGCAAAAGCCGGCTGTCCACGTTGTGGACTGCCGGCTTGCAGGGTTCATGTCCGACGGTTTGCGAACAACCTCACGCGAGAATGCCGTCGACGAATCCTTCCGGGTCGAAGGGCGCGAGATCGTCCGGCCCTTCGCCGAGGCCGACGAGCTTGACCGGCACGCCGAGCTCCTTCTGCACGGAGATGACAATGCCGCCCTTGGCGGAGCCGTCGAGCTTGGAGAGCACGACGCCGGTGAGGCCGATCGCCTCGGCGAACACCTTCGCCTGCGCCATGCCGTTCTGGCCGGTGGTGGCGTCGAGCACGAGCAGCACTTCGTCGACGGGCAGGTTCTTTTCGGTGACACGGCGAATCTTGCCGAGCTCGTCCATCAGGTTCGACTTGTTCTGCAGGCGGCCGGCGGTGTCGATGATGAGCACGTCGGCGTCGTCCTCCTTGGCGCGGGCCGCCGCCTCGAACGCGACCGATGCCGGGTCGGCGCCGTCCTTGTCGCTGCGCACGACGGGCACGTTGACGCGGGCGCCCCAGGTTTCAAGCTGGTCGGCTGCGGCGGCACGGAACGTATCGGCCGCGCCCATGACGACCTTCTTGTCTTCGGAGACGAACAGACGGGCCAGTTTGCCGGCCGTGGTGGTCTTGCCGGTGCCGTTGACGCCGACCATGATGATGACGCCGGGCTTGTGCGCGTCCGGCTTGTCGACGTTCAGACGGCGGTCGGTGTCGCGGCCGACCAGGTCGAGCAGGTTGCTCGCGCAGCGTGGCGCGCACCTCGTCGGGGCTTGCCTTGCCGGTGATGCGCGCATCGCGGCGCAATTCGCCGACTAGCTGCTCGCTTGCTTCGGCACCGACGTCGGCCAGCAGCAGCGTGTCCTCGACGTCCTCCCAATCGGATTCGGAGAGGTTGTCTTTGGTGAGGATGTTGAACAACGCCTTGCCGAACGGATTCGAGGACCTGGAAAGTTTCGCCTTGAGCCGCTGAATGCGCGAGCCGGATTTTTCCGGTACATCATATGCGGGAGCCGCCGGCTTGGCCGGGGCGGCCTGCGTCGGTTCGACCGGCTTACGCTCTCCCTCACTTCGAGGGGAGGCGGTTTCGCCCTCGGTTTCGGGAGCAGAAAGCTGCCTGTCAACTGTTGCGGCGACGTCTCGGGTTCTTCACCCGCACGACCCGCCTGGCGCGGCG
>ENA-OQDE01000706-OQDE01000706.1-human-gut-metagenome-genome-assembly--contig:-NODE-706-length-17587-cov-1.799198_pt1 | contig 17587 bp, 23 predicted proteins | sample MGYA00242768_ERZ504595 | MGnify/ENA primary metagenome ERZ504595 (study PRJEB26092, sample SAMD00036307) | human gut metagenome | host: Homo sapiens | study: EMG produced TPA metagenomics assembly of...
CCCTCCTTGGCTTGCGGCTGCTTGGTCGGCGGCTGCTGCGGGAGTTGCAAGCCGCGCCAATGTGGCCGCAGGTGCTTCTTTACCATTCTGACCTGCGAATAGTTAACTAGGGTTTTCCCTAATGGGGTGGTGGGAATCCCCGAATACCCTCGTTTCTCGTGCATTCCGTCAATAAAAGTTGTATATTTTGTGAAGGAGAGATCGTCAGTCGAAGGGAGGAGATTGTATGGTTAAGACCAAGAGGAACAAACTCGCTGTCTGGACCGCCTCCGTCTGCGCATTCGGTATGGTCATGGGGCTGGTTGCATGTGCGCCCCAGGCTACCGAAGACGCTACGGAGCAGAAGGCAGATGAGAACAAAACGGTGCAGCAGGTGGAAACGCCTGAGCCCGATAAGTACGGCGTCGTCACCGCCGAGTCGTGGAAGGACGCGTATCCGGACCAGTACGCTTCGTACATGGAGAACAAGTCCAACGCGCCTCTTCAGGATGGCGGCGACAAGCACAATTATCTGGAGCTGTACCCGGCTCTGAACACCATGTACAAGGGTTACGCGTTCGCGCTCGGCTATGACGAGGCGGCCAGCCATCTGTACACGCTGCAGAGCGTGAAGGAAACTCCGCGCACCACGCAGAAAGAGCAGCTCGCCGGCTGCATCACCTGCAAGACCCCGCAGTTCACCGCCATGGTGAACGATGAGGGAGAAGGCGTGTACAAGGAGAAGTTCAACGACTTGATCGGCGAGTTCACCGAGCCGGTCAGCTGCTACAACTGCCACGAGAACGATCCTCAGTCGCTCAAGGTGACCGGTTCGTACTTCGTGAAGGCGCTGGGCAACGACGCGGGCGAGGGCAGCAAGGCCCCGATGAACTCCCAGGTGTGCGGCCAGTGCCACAACGAGTACTACTTCGATGGCGAGACCAAGGCCACGACGAACCCCTACACGGGCCTCGATCAGATGACCCCGGACGCCATCCTGGCTTACTACGACGAGCGCAACTTCAAAGATTGGAACCACGCTGACACGTTCGCTCCGATGATCAAGGTTCAGCATCCCGAGTTCGAGACCATGCACGGCGGCGAGCAGTCCCCGATGGCCAAGGCCGGCTACGGCTGCTCCGACTGCCACATGGCTCCCGCTGAGGGCGCGAACGGCGAGTACACGTCGCATAACTGGGTGAGCCCGCTCGAGAACAAGCAGCTCATCGAGAACGACTGCAGCAAGTGCCACGACGACCTGGAGAAGAAGGTCAAGGACATCCAGGCCAGCGAGGAAGAGCGCGTGACCGCGATCAGCGAGAAGATCGAGGACATGACCAACAAGATCGCTGCGAAGTACGCTGACGAGATCGCCGCCATGAAGGCTGCGAACGAGGCAAAGACCGATATCCCGGCTGCGTCCGAGGAGCTTGCCAAGCTGCAGAAGCTTCAGCGCAACGCGCAGTTCTACTGGGATTTCGTGATGGTTGAAAACAGCGAGGGAGCGCACAATTCCAAGCTGACCAACGAGACGCTCGACAAGGCCGAGGCTGCTGCCGACGAAGCCCTGGCGATGCTCGCTTAGCCGACAACGACGTTCTCTCCAACGTCTTTAGAGGGGTGGGGAAAGGAAGCCTGGCTTCCTTTCCCCGTCTTAGGACCCCTCGACCGGCTTGATGCATTGTTTTTGCCGAAAAAGGGCCGAATCACACGAAAAACGGGGTGAATCCGGGCTAATTCCCCCCAAATGGGTGATAGGTTTTTTGTCGGTTGACCGCTAGTATGCATGTGGTAAAGTGCTTGTGTTTCCGTTTGGCAGCGAAATCGATGCCACTTTGTAACGGAGACGACGGAAATGCAAGACGAGATCATGAGAAAGGGGGTTAGAGAGCATGAGCGAAGAGGAAACCAAAGTGGAAGCCGCCACTGAGGCACCTGCGACCGAGGGCTCTACGACCGAGGAAGCCGCTCCCAAGAAAAAGGGAAAGAAGTGGTCGATCGTCGTGGGCGTCGTCGTGGTTGTCTTGATTGCAGCCGGTGCCGGCTTCTGGGTTTGGCACGAGCAGCCGAGCTTCTGCGCCGCCATCTGCCACACGCCGATGGACGAGTACCTTGAGACGTACGAGCAGGAGCCTGGCACCACGGGCGTCGACAAGTGGGGCAACGAAGTGAGCAACACGAACGCGATGCTGGCCGTCTCGCACAAGGCCCAGGGCAAGGACTGCATGTCTTGCCACGTGCCCACGCTGAGCGAGCAGATGTCCGAGGGCATCAACTGGGTCACCGGCAACTACGTGTACCCGCTTGAGGAGCGCGACACGGACATGCTGACCGAGGCGCGCGGCCTTGACGGCGACGAGTTCTGCCTGAACGAGAGCTGCCACAACCTGACGCGCGACGACCTCGTGAAGGCTACGAGCGGTATGGAGTTCAACCCGCACAAGGCGCAGCACGGCGAGATCGAGTGCAGCGAGTGCCACAAGGCGCACCGCGCTTCTGTGATGTACTGCACGCAGTGCCACAGCGAGGCCGAAGTGCCCGAGGGCTGGCTGACGGTTGCCGAGGCCAACAAGCTTTCGACTGCGGCGTAAGCCACTGACAGCACCACCGCTCGTTCGCGAGCAAAGAACCGAATAAGCAAGAGGGAGCCCGCCGAAGCGCCATCGTACGCTTGGACGGGCTCCTTTTGTCAAAGGTCCGAGGAACGAAATGGTGGCCCTGCGAATGCGAGATATGCAGGAGGCTTCCACGCCGAGGCGCCGCGCATGGTGAATCTTTGAATTCGGCGCCATTGCGCTCCTCGGAACTTTGAGGTACGTGAAAATGACGGTTGGAGAGAGGCAATTGAGGAGGCGAGCGTGAACGCGAAAACGAAGCGTCGCATGGTTGTGGTGACCGGCATCATCGTCATTGTGCTGGTGGTTATCCTAGCTGTAGTCGGCGGTACGAGCTCGGCGAAGACCGTGTCGGTGGCAGAGGCTGCGACAGGGAGCTATGCGGATCAGAAGATCCAGGTGAGCGGCAACGTCGTCGAGAATTCATTCGCAACCGAAGGCAACGTGCTGACGTTCGACATCTACGATCCGAACGGGGACATCACCCAGCAGCTCCGCGTGCGCTTCGAGGGCGGCGTTTCCGCCACGTTCGGCAACGACGTGACGGCCATCTGCACGGGCAAGGTCGGCGAAGACGGCGTGCTCAACGCCAGCGAGCTGGTCACGAAGTGCCCGTCCAAGTACGAGAACGCCACGAACGCGTTGACGGTTTCCCAGTTGACGGGATACGGCGACGAGGTCGTCGACAAGCCGGTGAAGGTGGCCGCGCGGTGAAGGACGGCACGCTGAAGGCGGCGGGCGAGGGCGACCGGTTCGTGCTCGTCGATCCCGAGAACGGCGAAGAGCTTGCCGTCGAGTTCAACGACGCGATCTCGGAGGAAGTGAAGGACGGCTCTTCGCTCGTCCTGACCGGATCCATGAACGCGCAGGGCAAGTTCTCCGCAACCGAAGTGGCCCTCGAAGGCTAGACCGGTTTCTACAAACGAAGGGCGGTCGCATAGCCGCCCCGAAAGGATAGTACATGCCAACTATAGGTTTGATAGGAGTGCTCGTCGCATTCGCCGGCGTAGCGGTGTCCATCGTGTGCCTGGTCGCGGGAGCTGTTGTCCCGCAAGAAGTCGGGCGGTGCAGGCGAGACGCTGACGTGGGGCGGGCATGTGGCCGTGCTGGTGACGCTGGCGGCTCTGACCGTGTGCTGCGGCGTGCTGGTGTACTGCTTCATGACCGGCGATACCAGCATCGAGTACGTGCTGCGCTATCGCAGCGACTCGTCCAGCGACATCGCCTGGCTTTACAAGCTGTCGGGTCTGTGGGCAGGCCGCGAAGGCTCGCTGTTGTTCTGGGGTTGGCTCATCGCCATCTTCAACTCGGTGGTGGCCGTTCGCAATATGAGGCAGGCAGGAAGCTGGATTCTATGGCGCTGCTCGTGTCGCAGCTGGTGCTGGCGGCGTTCGTGGGCGTGATCCTGTTCTCCGAAAGCAACATGCCGTTTGCAGCTACGCCTGCCAAGTACTTCGACGGCTCGGGCAATCTGACGGCTGCAGCTTCGGTGCTGGGTATGAACACGCTGCTGGAGCACTGGGCCATGGCCATCCATCCGCCCACTTTGTTCGTGGGCTACGCGGGTCTCACCATCCCGTTCGCGTACGCCATCGCGGCTATCATCGTGAACGATTCTTCTAAGGAATGGGTCGTGCGCTCGCAGCGCTACACGCTGTTCTCCTGGTTCTTCCTGGGCGTGGGCATCGGCCTTGGCGCCATCTGGCGTACGTCGTGCTCGGCTGGGGCGGCTACTGGGGTTGGGACCCCGTCGAGAACGCCAGCTTGCTGTCGTGGATCGTGGGCGTCGCGCTCATCCACAGCTTCACCGTGTACCGCCAGCGCGGCGCGTTCAAGCGCTGGTCGGTCATGTGCGCGTGCCTGACCTTCGCGTTCGTCATCGTGGGCACGTTCATCTCCCGTTCGGGTCTCGTGCAGTCGGTGCACGCCTTCGAGGGCGATCCCGTGTCGCTCGCGCTGTTCGGCGCGCTCATCGGTGCGTCCATCCTGGCCGGCATCGTGGGCCTTATCGTGCGGTGGAAGAGCTTCGGCCCGGCCTCCTCGGGCGCCGACGACGTGGAGAACATGCTGTCGAAGGATGCCGCCTACTATTTCAACAACGTCATCATGGTCGTGTTCGCGGTGCTGCTGACGTACCTGACCGTCTCGTCGGCGCTTCCTGCTTTCCTGCCGTTCGGCGGCCAGACGGTGTCGGCCGGCACGTACAACGCCATCGCCCGTCCGCTCGGCGTGATCTACCTGGCCATCCTGGCCGTGTGCCCGCTGCTTTCGTGGGGCCGCACCGAAGGCAAGCAATTCTGGAAGCGCGCCCGCATCCCGAGTATCTGCGCCGTCGTGCTGTTCGCCGTGCTCATGTTCTACTTCGTCACCTACCTGCTGCCCAGCTACGACGCCATCCTGGCGGCGGGCGGCACCGAGGCCGACGGCCTCTTGGAGCAGGGCCCGTCGTGGTACTACAACGGCGTGGCGTGGTGGGCTTGCTGGTGGCCAGCCTGCTGTTCTTCAATTCGCTGTTCATGCTGGGTCGCGCCATCCGCGGCTACCAGAAGGGGCACCAAGGCAACGTGCTGGCGTCCGCTTGGGGCATGCTGGTGAACCGCGCGTCCACGTTCGGCGGCTTCGTCGCCCACCTGGGCATGGCCGTGATCCTCGTGGGCCTCATCGGCTCCTCGATGTACGTGACCGAGAAGACCGGCTATGTGAAGTACGATGAGGAAACCGACTCGGCTTCCGAGCCTTTCGTCATCCAAGACTTCGAGCTGCGTTACACCGGCAATAATATCGCTCCGCAGCCGAACGACGATGACATCCTCTACACCGTGTACTTCGACGTGTACAAGAACGGCGAGTTCGTCGGGGCCGTTGATCCGACGGTGCAGTTCGTCCAGTCCACGCAGCAGCAGAAGCTGGTGGCCAGCGTCATCACGTTCCCGACCGAGGATCTGTTCGTCGTGTACCGCGGCGTGAACTCCGACGGTGACTTCTCGATGGACGTGCGCGTGAATCCGCTGATCCTGGAAGTGTGGATCGGCTTCGGCCTGCTGATGGCTGGCGTGCTGATAGCCACCGTCGGCCGCCGTGGCGCGAAGCGCAAGCTGGCCGACGGCACCGCGGCGCCTGCCGACGCGGATGCGGAGGCCGAGGTCGAGACCGCGAGAAGCCCGAACCTGAGAAAGTCGAGGCGTAAAGCGCCATGGAGGCCGTTGTGGAACCTGCGATCAAGACCAAGAAGCTCTCGAAGGTGTTCGGCAACCGCCGGGCCGTCGACAACGTGTCGATCGAGGTGCCGCAGGCGCGTTCCTGTCCATTTCGGTCCGAACGGCGCGGGCAAGACCACGCTGCTGCGCGTGTTGTCCACGCTGTCGAGGGCCACGTCGGGCTCGGCCACGCTCATGGGCGTGGATTGAAGGAGGATCCGGACAAGGCGCGCGACCACATCGGCCTCATCTCGCACAACTCGATGCTCTACCCCGATTTGACGGCCGAGCAGAATCTGATGATCTACGCGCGCCTCTACGGGGTGGTCGACCCCGAGGCGCGCGTCCTCGAGCTGCTGGAGGCGGTGGAGCTGAAACACCGCCGCCTCGACGTGGTGCGCACGTTCTCGCGCGGCATGACGCAGCGCCTGTCCATCGCCCGCGCGCTCATCCATGATCCCGACGTGGTGTTTCTGGACGAGCCGTACTCGGGGCTCGACCCGCACGCGGTGGAGATATTCGACGGCCTGATCGACCAGCAGCGCGAAGGACGCACGTTCGTTATGGTGAGCCATGACTTGCAGAAGGGCTTCGCCATGTGCACGCATGCGCTGGTGTTGGCGAAGGGCAAGGTGGTGGCGTTCGACGAGAAGGATGCGTTCGATTTCGACGAGTTCTCGACGCTGTATCGCTCGACGGTTGGCATGGGGGTGGCGTAGATGGCGGTCGAGCTGAAGAAGCCCTCGACGTTCCGGCAGTACAAGACGCTGCTGCGCAAGGACTTGGAGCAGGAGTTCCGCACGAAGGAGATGCTCACGTCCATGGGCATCTACGCGCTTTTGGTGATCATCGTGTACGGGGCGGCGCTGGCGCAGACTCGCAGACCACCGACGTGCTGCAGATGAGCGGCGGCCTTCTGTGGGCGCTCATCGTGTTCACGTCGCTTTTGGGCCTGAACCGCTCGTTCGCGCACGAGAAGGAGCAGGGCTGCATGGAGGGCATCCTGCTGGTGCCGATGGACCGTTCGGTGGTGTTCCTGGCGAAATCGACGTCGAACCTGCTGTTCTTGCTGGTGGTGGAAGTGATCGCCGTGCCGCTGTTCTACTTCTTCTTCCTGACCACCACCACGCCGTCCGAGAGCTTCTGGTTGCTCGTGGTGCCGCTGCTCGTGGGCACCGTCGGCGTGGCGGGCATCGGCACGCTGCTGTCCACTATCACCATCAACACGCGCGGCAAGGACGTGATGCTGGCCGTGCTGTTCATCCCGCTGATCTTCCCGCTTCTGTACGCATGCGTGTCCGCGACGACGGCGGTCATCGTGGGCGCGGAAGGATACGCGGACATCATGCTGACGTCGTTGGCGCTTGCGGGCGGCTACGACGTGATCATGATCCTCGCATCGTGGGTTCTGTACGATTTCGTGATTAGCGCTTGATGTTCCGTCGGCCTGCCGGCCGACGGAACTGCTCGATGCTGCGAGGCGCCCTGGCGCCGAAACTCGCCGCTTTGCGCTTGCCCTTGCGTGCGAAAGCACGCGCGGCCGCGCAACACGGCGATTTTCAGCACCAGGACCCTTCTCGCTGACTTTGGTTGGATCCGTGACAGAAGGAGAGTAATGACTGAGAAAACGAAAAAGGCGCTCAAGCTGCCGGAAGCGGGGCAATGGCCCGACCGGATAACGCCGACGGTGCTCGTTGCGGGCGCCGTGCTGTCGACGATCGGCTTTTTGCTGGCGTTCCTGTGGGCTTCGCCGGTGAACGGTGCCGCGGTGAACGGCGTCGAGATGATCGGCGGCCAGATGGTGACCAGCGTGCTGCTGTTGTCGCAGAAGATCTTCTACTTCCATATGCCGGTGGCTATCACGTCGTTCATCGCGCTGGCGTTCGCGGGCTATTACGCGGTTCGCTTCCTCATGACGAAGAACCGCCGCTTCGACACCTGCTCGAAGATCGCGATGGAGATCGCGCTGCTGTTCGTGGCGTGCACGATGATCACGGGCGACTTGTGGACGAGGTTCGAATGGGGCGTGTGGTGGACGTGGGATCCGCGCCTGACGACGTACCTCATCCTCATGCTCATCATCATCGCGTACTTCATCCTGCGCAACGCCATCGACGAGCCCGAGCGTCGCGCGACGTACGGGGCGGTGCTCAGCATCATCGCCCTCATCGACGTGCCGATCTGCTTTATGGTAACGCGCCTGATTCCCTCCAGCATCCACCCGGTGGTCGTGCGCGAGGGCGGCATGTCGGCCGATATGGGCATCACGCTCATGTTCTGCCTCGTCGGCATCATGCTGATCGGGTTCGCCCTGTACCGCTTCCGCTTCCGCCAGGTTCGCCTGACCGAGCGCGTCGAAGCGCTGAAGGAGCAGTTGGAAGACTGAGGGTCCGCCGTTCTGCGAACGGCGGAGCGGGGCGATCTCGGGCACTGCGGAAGCCCTCGCTGACCTTGCTGGACCTGTGGGATGTTCGTTGTTGATAAAAGGAGAAACTTATGAATCCGGTTCTCGTAGAGATATACAGCACCATCGTTCCGTCGATGCCGTTCATCATCGGAGCGTACGTGCTCATGTGGTTGGCTATTCTGGTGTACATGCTGGTCATCACGCTGAGCTACAAGAAGGCCGAGAAGCAGATGGCGGTTTTGGAAGAGGCCGTCGCGGAACTGCAGGCAAAGTAGCAGGATGGCGACGGGTTTTCCCGTCGTGCTACAATAACCGAACACCATGGACGAAGCGCCGCTTCTGCGGCGCTTCGCGCACGTTACAGAGAAAGGTATGCCCATGAAGGCTCTCATTCCCGCTGCCGGCCTCGGCACGCGCTTCCTGCCCGCCACGAAGGCGCAGCCGAAGGAAATGCTGCTGGTAGTCGACCGACCGGCCATCCAGTACGTGGTGGAGGAGGGCCTCGCGTCTGACGCCGACGAGGTGGTCATCATCAACAGCCGCGAGAAGAAAGCCATCGAGGAGCACTTCTCGCCGAACCCGGAGCTTGTGGAGCTGTTGCGCGCCGCGGGAAGGATGCGTATGCCGACGCAGTGGAGCGCGTGGGCAACTACAACGTGAGCTACGTGTACCAGGACGAGGCGCTGGGCTTGGGGCATGCGGTGCGGTGCGCGCACGAGAAGACGGGCGACGAGCCGTTCTACGTGCTGTTGGGCGACGTGCTGGTGCCCGACAACAAGATGCTGCCGCGCATGCAGAAAGTGTCCGACGCGCACGGCGGCGCCAGCGTCATCGCCGTCATGCCGGTGCCGGACGACCAGTCAGCCGCTTCGGCGTCATCGCGGGCGAGGCCGTGGCCGACGACGTGTGGAAGATCGACGCGCTGGTGGAGAAGCCGGCGTTGGAGGACGCGCCGTCGAACCTGGCCGTGTTTGGCCGCTACCTCCTCAGCGCTCGCGTGATGGAGCTTTTGGCCGACGTGGAGCCCGGCGTGGGCGGCGAGATCCAGCTGACCGATGCGCTGGACGCCGTGCTGCGCGAGGAGGAGATGTACGCGCTGATCATCGACCCCGCCGACGGCTTCGACACCGGCACGGTGGAAAGCTGGCTGGAAACCAACAACGTGCTGTTCAGGCGCGCAGCAGAATAGCGAGAACAACCGTCGCCGAGCGTAACGGAGCGATTGCGAAGGCCTGCCGTCATCTGGCAGGCCTTCGAATAGTATAATGTCCTCGAAAAAGCGTATCCGGCAGCTGGAGGTGTCATGAGCACGCGCGCGGCGAAAGAGGCATGAATCGGGCTTGCGGCTGCCGTTGCCTCCGTGGTCATCGTCGCCGTTATAGGAGGAGCGCTGCTAGTCCACGCGTACTCGGACACGGTTCGCAATCTTACCCGCAAAGACAGCATCGGATACTTGGCTGATATATCCAGCCAGATCACCGAGAACGTGCGCACGGTCACCTCTCAGATATTCTCGGCGATGGAAACCATCGAACGCGGTCAGATGACGTTGGTGGAGAACGGCGCCACGCTCGACGAGCTGAACGGAGAAATGGCCGAGGATAGGGATCGGTGGAATCTGTCCCGCCTTGCTTATGTGGACGAGGACGGCGTGTGGTACTTCGCCGACACCACGCAGCGCTACACCAGGTCGCAGGACTATCTCAACAAGACGTTGCTTGAAGCAAACGTTCCATCTCGGGTATCGAGACCATGGACGGCCAGGATGTGCTCGTGTTTTCAATTCCCGTGAACGCGGTCATCGATGGGCATCACATGAAGGCGCTTGCGGGCGTGTACGGGGTGGACGAGATGCTGCAGCTCCTGTCCATCGATTCGTTCGAAGGGAGAGGATACGCCTGCATCGTCAAGGACGACGGTTCGGTGGCGGTGCGTCCCGAGGATCAAACGGCCATCAGCGGCGAGTACAATATCGTGTCGGCTTTGGAGAGCCAGAACGCCGATGACGAAGAGCCGGTCCACGTTCTGCGGGCGGGGCTCAAAAAGGGGGAACAAGGCGTCGTTCTTGCGAAGTACAACGGCGTCAGTTCGTATTTCTGCTATACGCCTGTGGGCGTGAGCGATTGGCATCTGCTGTCCATCGTTCCCAGCGATTACGTCGATCAGAGGACGAACAGCCTGTATCTGCTGACCGTGGCGGTGGGCGTTACGGTGGCGTTGGTGTTCGGCGTGATCATGCTGTTCATCGTGATCGTGCAGCATCGCAATCGTCGACGGTTGGAGCCATCGCCTACGTGGATCCTGTTACCGGCGGAGACACGGCCGGCCGGTTTCGCGAGCGCTATTACGACGTCGTCCGAACGGATCCGCGCAACTTGGTGCTCGTGTACGCCAACATAGCCAAATTCAAGTCGTACAACGATCGCGAGGGCAAGGAGGGCGGAGACCGTCTGCTCAGGTCGCGTACGACATGATAGAGCGGCAGCTGCGCGAAGGCGAGTTCGCGGCGCGCGTCTCCGCAGACCATTTCGTCATTCTGTTGCGCGAGCCTGACGAGGCGTCGACAAAGGAGCGTCTAAACGAGTTCAGGCTCACGTCCGAGAGCGTCGGCGAGCAAGTGCTCGTGTCGATGGACTTCGGCGCTTACATACTGGACGACGATGCGCTCGAACAAGAGTTCACGCTCGTGACCGATGCGGCTAACTTGGCGCGTGCGAGCGCGGAGAAGCGGATGCTTCCAAGCGGCGCACGCGTTGGCTTCTATGATGATCGCCTCCGTCGGCGCTTCCTTCGAGAGAAGGAGCTCGAGGATCGCTTTCCCCATGCGCTTGCGAACGGCGAGTTTCATATGTATTTGCAGCCGAAGGTTGCGCTGCCCGAGCGCTGCATCGTCGGTGCTGAGGCGCTCGTGCGCTGGATCTCTCCGGAAGGTATGCTCTGCCCGAACGAGTTCGTTCCGCTCTTCGAGCGCGACGGCGTTATCGCCGAGCTGGATTTCTACATGTTTTGCCAGGTGTGCGCTTTGTTGAAGCGATGGGAGCGGGAGGGGAGGCCGCTTTTCTGCGTTTCAGTCAACGTCTCGCGCTCGAACTTCGACGTTTCGGATTTCTTCGCGCGCTACGAGCGCCATATCGCCGAGAACCAGGTTCCGGCTCGCTACCTGGAATTCGAGTTCACCGAGTCCGTCGTGTTCGATCGCACCGGCGAGATCAACCAAGTTATTCGGCGCATCCACGCGTTAGGCGCACGTTGCTCCATGGACGATTTCGGGAGCAGTTACTCCAGCCTCAACATGTTGCGTAGTCTCGAAGTGGATATCATCAAACTTGACCAGGGGTTCTTCCGCGGAGATACCGACATGGACAAGGCAAGGAGCATCGTCAACGGCATCGTGGGCATAGCGCGCGACATGCGTATCGAAACGGTTGCCGAAGGGATCGAGGATATGGGACAGGTGGATTTCCTCGAGAGCGTCGGCTGCAATGTGGTGCAGGGGTACGTGTTCGGAAAACCAATGCCCGCCGATGAGTTCCAGGATTTCAAACTAGACGATACGATGAGGGGAAACGGAGATCGCGGTGAAAGCGTTGAAGAGAGCCGGTAAGGCGGCGAAGACGTTCGCGTCGATCGTGCTAGCGGGGTCGCTGGTCGGCATCGGACTGGTCGGCTGTTCCGGCGAGGCTATGGGCAATGCGTCCGGACGCGACGATGAGATAGTGCTGACGGTATCGAAATGCCAGACCAAGGAGCTGCCGCAGGAGCTGTTGGACGAGATGACCAATCGTCACCCCAACCTGCGCTTCGAGTTCGATACGTATTCGAACAGCAACTATTCCGCGCAGATCGTCACCGAGCTCGAGCAGCGCGATATCCCCGATATCCTGATCAACACGCGCAATCAGGATCTGACCGAGGATTTGGAGCATAATCTGGTGGATCTCGCGGCGTACGATTTTTCCAGCGAGTACCTTCCAGCGTTCTCGATCGCATGACCATCGACGGCAGCCTCTACTATCTGCCGGGTTACCTGACGCTTGCAGGGTTCTTCTACAACAAGGACCTTTTCGCCGAGCACGGCTGGGAGGCGCCTCAGTCGCTCGAGGAACTCATTGCCCTCAACGAGCAGGCGAAGGCGGAGGCATCCGGCTCATGGCGTACTCGATGGAGCTGACGGGTCAACGCTTCCTGCAGCTGACCAATATCGCTTCGGCGCAGTTTCTGCACACGCCGCAGGGGTCGTCTTGGGAACAGGATTATCTTGCGGGCGAAGCGAGCATGGTGGCACGTTCGAGCCTTTCATGGACGAGTATCGCTTTGGCTCGACAGCGGATTGATTTCGGCTGACGACCTTTCCCTGTCGAATTCGGACGCCGCGGAGATGTTCGCGAACGGTGACGTGGCCATGATCTACGGCGTTGCCAACAACGTGAAGACCACTGATTTCGACTTCGATTTGGGCCAAGCTCCGTTCCTTGCGAGAGGCGAGGGCGAAGATAACGGCTGGTACCTGTATGCGGTCAGCTCGTACTACGGTATTAACAAGAAGCTGGAAGAGCCGGGCAACGAGGAGAAGCTGGCCATAGCGCTGGAGATGTTCGACCTGATGAGCACCCCCGAGGGCCAGAGCATGTTCACGGATGGCGCGGAAGGGCGATATCCGGCCATGAGAAAGGCGGACGGCGAGCTCCACGCGCCGCTTTTGAGCGATTACCGCAACGTGGTCGACCGCAATAACCTTGTGGAGTTGGCGGCTTACACTGCGCCGCTCTTGCTGGGAGGAGAGGCGCTGGCGGGTACATCGCTGGCACCGTCAGCGCCGAGGAAGCGTTGCAGGCCTGCGACGAGGCTATGAAGTCCAACAAGTCGGAAACCCAGATCGGCGACGTAGTGGCACATATCGAACGCGACCTGAGCCGGGAGGAGACCGTCCGATACTTCGCCGACGCGTTCAGGGAGTACGGGGGCACCGACCTGTGCCTTATGCTGCCTGGCGGCATGGCAGACGGCAATGCATCCTATGGGATTTCCGGCAAGCTGTACGAAGGGGAGCTGCACGCCAATGAGCTGACCGTGCTCTTGCCCAATGCGGGGAAGCCGGTGCCTACGCTGGCCACTGCGCGCATTTCGGGCGAAGACCTGCGCGCGGTGCTAGAGAGCGGGCGCACGTTCGAGCGGAAGGACGCGTCGAGGGAGGCCCTTGCTCCGTTCCGCTACGAGGTGTCGGGAGCGAGGTGGACTATGATGCAGACCGCAAAGTGCGATCGCTCAAAGTGAACGGCGTTGAAGTCGCCGACGAAGACGTATTCACGGTGACGTATTTCGACGGGGCGGTCGAAACGTCCCGCTTGACCGATGCGGCGGTGTCGGACGTGAAGCCCGTCCCCGCGTTCACTGCTTGCAAGGCTGCGCGTTGATGCACTGCCGCCGTCGTGCGACGGGCGGCAGAGTGAGGTGAAGCCGGGATGCCGCGGAGGCGGCCGGGTTCCGGGACGCAGTCGTACGTAGCCGTCTAATTCACAACGTTCTGCGGTGCACCCTCCACGAACGCGCCGACGTTAGCGGTCACGGTAGCTAGCAAGCGTTCGCGGGGCTTCGTGGGTAGCCCAGGCGATATGGGGCGTTACGATGATGTTCTGGCCTTTCGCTTGCAGCAAGGGGTTGTCGGGTTGCATGGGCTCCACCGACACGACATCGGCTGCGAAACCCGCCAGCTTGCCGGATCGCAGTGCGTCCACCACGGCCTGCTCGTCCACCAGCGTGCCGCGCGCAGTGTTCAGGAGGTACGCTCCGTCCTTCATGCGGCCGATGGTCTGGGCGTTCATCATGCGGTCGGTTTCGGGCGTGGCCGGTGCGTGCAGGGTCACCACATCCGAAACGGCCAGCAGCTCGTCGAGGCTCACTTGGCGCACGCCATCGCTTTCCAGTTGGGGTTTTGCCGATCGATTCTCGAACACCACGGGCATGCCGAAAGCACGCGCGATGCGGCATACTGCCTGCCCGATGCTTCCCATGCCGACGATGCCCATCGTCTTGCCTGCCAGCTCCACGAGCGGCGTGTTCCAGAACGAGAAGTCCTTGGCGCGCGTCCAGTCGCCTTCCATGACCAGATTGGAATGCTCTCCTACATGCAAGCACAGCTCCAGCAGCAACGCGAACGTCATCTGCGCCACGTCGGGCGTGGAGTAGGCGGGCACGTTCGATACGATCACGCCCGCATCGCGCGCCGCGTCGAGATCCACCACGTTGTAGCCGGTGGAGGTGAGCGCGATCATCTTGAGGCGAGGAGCCCAGCCGAGCGCCTCGGCGTTCCATTCCGTCTTGCTCGACACGACGATGTCGGCTTCGGCTACCCGAGTTTTCAGCTGGTCGCGCGACGTGCGGTCGTACACGGTGACGGTGCCGAACCGGTCGAGCGCGTCCCAGCTCAAGTCGCCGGGGTTGTTCACCTGTCCTTCGAGGATCACGATGTTCATAGCGTTCCTTCCCGAGAAAAAGGATCGGCCCGGGGAGAGGGGAGCTCCACCGGGCCACAAGGAGGGGATGATGCGGCACCTATTGGGTGCCGCTCTGCTTTAAGGGGTAAGCAGATGCAAACTGAAAAGGAGGGGAGCCTTTCGTTTGCTGAAGCTATTATAAAAGTTGACATTGAATATCATATGATGCACGAGTGCATGTTTTGTGAATTGGAGGCCTCGAAGTAACAGATAGGTAAACATGACGCAAAACCCTAGGGAAAAACCCTGACGCGGAAGCTCGAGCTGATTGTCCAACGGAGCGCCGGGGGTTTGACGGTGAAAACGACGTCGGGCGGTAGGAATCGACCGGTTTGGCAATTCTGGCGAGGGCCCGGCTGCGGCGCTTCGGGCTTGCCGAACGCGATCGAAGGCGTTTCCCCAGCTCGGGTTCTCGAAACGTCAAGTGAATCACTCGGCGGGATTACCAAACCGGTCGATTGCTGCCAAGAAGCGGGGGTCTTGCCGTCGAACCGAGGACATCGCGGGCCTGTCGGGTCCGTGGTCGGGGATCGTCCGAAGCCGTGCGGTTCCACGTGGAGCTGCAGCCGGGATCCCGCCCCAAACCGTGGAGTCCCTCTTAGTGTTTCATGTGAAACGTTTGTACGCGCATGCTTGTTCGGCCGCCGGGGTTCGCCCCATGCTCCGCCTGCCATCTGCGCTCGTTCGCGCCTATGGCGCGGGCTCGCGCTGGCATTCCGTTTGGTTCGCGCAGTCTGCCTCAAGCGTTTCACATGAAATGCTTGTGCGCGTCGGGCGAGGCCGTGGGAATGCCGTTCGCTGACAAGCTTGCTGTAGCGCGGCCCTCGGCGGTGGTTTCGCGGCTCGCGGGTTCTGCGGGCCGAGGCCGGGTTGCCGCAAAATGGCTCCCATGACAAAATCGGCGGCCCGATTGGGCGTCGGCGGCGGTAGGCGGTTTTCGCCACCTGCGATTATGCTGGTTGGCGAGGCCGCGCGGCGCGCTGGAGCCGCTTTGAGATTGTCATGGGAGTCGATTCGCGTCCAAGCCGCCCTTCCGACGGCTCGGCAATGCCCCGCCGCACGCTTCGCCATACGATGTGCTGCAAAAACGCCGGTTTGGCAGTCTTCGGCGGCCTTCGATCGCGCCCGACGCTCCTTCCCGAGGATCGGCGAGGCGTAATCCCAGCTCGCGCTTTGTCGCCGCCTCGGAACGCACCGCCAGATCGGGCCGGGACTGCCAAACCGGCGTTTTTGCAGCACATAGGTTGGCGTTCGCTGTTAAACCGGGATTGACATAGCTCAGGTCGACCCGCCCCGCGAAAACTCGCCGGCGGCTCGGAAGCCCCCTTCGGCCATCGGCCGGACGCTCGTCTCGCCTGATCGCTAGCTGTCCGGCAGAGGAAGCGGCATGCGGTGGTGCATGTCAATCCTGGTTTAGCAGCGTAGGTTGGCGAAATCGCGCGTTCGCAGCGAGGGACGTGACTGGGTGACGGCTCAGGCGGAGGTTCTGCCGCTCTGCCGTTCGGCGTGCGGCCGCTGCGTGGGCGCGGGCTCCATGCATTGTCTCGGCGGGTTCGACGAAGCGAGGGGCATGAAAACAGATCGGCCCGGGGAGAGGGGAGCTCCACCGGGCCACAAGGAGGGGGATGATGCGACGCTTGCGCATCGCTCTGCTTCTAAGGGGGTAAAGCAGAGGCAAACTGAAAGGAGGGGAGCCTTTCGTTTACAGCTGCTAGTATACGGGTCGTTCGCGCACATCGTATGATGCGGGCGTGCGCGTTTTGTGAAACGATGGGTCGCAGAGTAACGGTTCGTTAACAAGGATCAAAAGAGTCAGGAAAAGAAGTTTTCCGATGGGCGCCGCGCCGCAGAAATCTGGCGAGCGAAAGGTTGGCGAACGACATTGCCTCAAAGCGGCATCGACCTGAAGTAACATGTTCTACGATGATATGCGTTGGTCGATGATGCGGAAGCGGGTGTGTGCGGGTACGAGAAACAGATCGGCCCGGGGAGAGGGGAGCTCCACCGGGCCACAAGGAGGGGGATGTGCGGCACCGAGGTGCCGCCACTGCTTTGTAAGGGGAAAAGCAGTACAAACTGAAAGGAGGGGATTCTTTCGTTTGCGAGACCAAGTATAAAAGTAAGCCTTGAAGAACACGTGATCGACTCATGTTCGTCCTGTGAAATGCCGCGAAGCGTCGGCGAGCGTCCATCCTCCTTCCTTCCGCCGCTCGAACTGCGCCGTTCGCGCGAGATACTTCCGTCTCGGTGTGCGCGAGCGCATCGGCTCATTTCGACGGTCGCATGTCGGGGCTCTTTTCGGTATCATGGATCACCTGACGAAAGGAACTCCCCATGCCCGATATCGCGCTTCGTTTTCACAAGGACATGCTCGTGCTGTCCTCGCCGGTTGCCGTTGTACTGGCCCGGCAAGGGTTCGACGTGGAACACGATCTCGAATTCGCCAACCTTGTGGAGCCGGAGGCGGTGCGCGATGCGCTGCGCCTCAACAAGATGGCAGGCGCCCAGTGCCTCGTGGCGAACACGGAAGGCATCGCGCCTGCTCGTCTGGCGCATCGCGGCATGGAGGACCGCGCGGCGGAGATCGTGCGCACGGGCTTGTCCCTGGCGCGCGAGCTGAAGCCCCAGCACGTGCTGGTGGAGATCGGCCCGTGCGGCCTCCCCCTCGATGCCGCCAGCAAAAGCTCGCTCAACGAGAACCGCGACCAGTACGCCCGTGCCGCCCACGCCTGCGATGGCCAGGAGTTCGACGCGTTCTTCCTCAACGGGTTCGCCAACCCAGCCGACCTCAAGTGCGCGCTCATGGGCGTGCGCCAGGTGAGCGGCGCGCCGGTGTACGCGTCGGTGGACGTGGATGCCGACGGCATGCTGGCCGACGGTCGCCATACGCTCGAG
>ENA-OQDE01000707-OQDE01000707.1-human-gut-metagenome-genome-assembly--contig:-NODE-707-length-17586-cov-3.394753_pt1 | contig 17586 bp, 28 predicted proteins | sample MGYA00242768_ERZ504595 | MGnify/ENA primary metagenome ERZ504595 (study PRJEB26092, sample SAMD00036307) | human gut metagenome | host: Homo sapiens | study: EMG produced TPA metagenomics assembly of...
TCCATATATTCTTTTGCCTGTGCAGCTGAGATTTCTCCCAGTTTTTCTTCGTTGTCTTTTCCGAGATTGATACATACCTGCTCTACACTTGTCAGGATGATCAACTGATCGGCATCCACACCTTCTGCAAGTTTTCCGGCAGTCAGGTCTTTTTCAATGACTGCGCTGGCGCCTTTTAAGTGATTGTCCTGTTCCAGTACAGGAATTCCGCCTCCACCGGCAGCAATTACGACCTGATCAGCATCCAGAAGTGCGTTGACTGCATCCAGTTCCACGATCTTCACAGGATGCGGAGCGGAAACGACTCGTCGGAATCCTTTTCCGGCTTCTTCGATCACATAATTTCCTTTTTTACGCTCTTCGTTGGCCTCTTCTGCGCTCATGTAACGTCCGAGAACTTTGGTTGGTGTATAGAAAGCCTCGTCATAAGGATCTACGATCACCTGTGTCAATACAGTGCTGACTGTACGGTAGATTCCGCGGTTCATCAGTTCTTCCCGGATTCCGTTCTGGAGATCGTATCCGATATAGCCTGGCTCATGGCAGAACATACAGACATCGGTGCAGCTGTATAATTTTCATGACGCTGTCCGAATTCATTCATGGCAGTGTGGATCATCCCTACCTGTGGAGCATTGCTGTGGGTGATCGCAACCTGAAATCCGGCTTCGATCAAATCTGCGATTACTTTTGATGTATTTTTTACTGCGACTTTCTGCTCCGGCAATGTAGTTCCAAGAGCACGGTGTCCCAGTGCAACGACAACTCTTTTCTTCATAGTTATATCCCTTTCGTTAAATAATTGTGATGAGTAAATTATATTATTTTTCGTACAAAAAAGCAACGTTATTCCACGCAGAAGTTGTGGATTATCGATAAAAGGCAAAGAAGACGTCCAACAACATCAGCATTCCCAGCAGAACGCATACGCAAAGCAGGAACCAGAGCGGGATTTTTCTGGTAACCTGTTTCCATTTTGGTGCGATGAAATACTGGCAGGTGCATCCGATCAGTCCCAGGAACACGGCATCCGCAAAAAACGGAGGCAGCAGAGAAGGACAAAAGTATTGAGAAATTTTGTGCAGGTCTGCGTGCAGATCATCTGGACTGTAAAATCTGAAAGGTATCCAATCACAGAGTATAATAACCCGTTCATACAGAATGCCAGAATCGGATTTTTTGCAAATCGGTGCAGCATCGTTACGCTGAGAACACCGCAAATTCCATAAAGAGGAATCCATGGACCAAGCAGAATACTACGGTTCAAAAAGACCCCTTCCATTGTGAGATAGCTCAGTGTTTCCAGAATCCATCCAAGAATGGAAAACAGAAAGAACAGCGAGGCCAGTGTCAGCGGGTGATAGGAACCGGTCGGAGCCAGAGGCTGATGCACAGCACGGACCGGCGGCTGGACAGAAAACAGAAAGGCCGGATACTGATGTGGCTCAAAATAGGCAATCTTTGTATAAGGTCCTTCGGAATCGTCATAAAGCGCTTTGCGGATCAGTAGCTCGTCATCAGAAAGCTCCTGTTCCAGAAGTGGATCATTAAACAGTTCGTAACGGGGAGCGCGGGACCGGATATAATTTTTTCGCAGGGTCATATATAATTCAGCATCGGTGGCTGTCTGATAAGGATTGACAAACAGAAAATCCAGAATACCGAATGTAAGGAGAGAAAGAATGCTCCATCCGATAAAAGACAGATGCAGAAGAAACATCCGCCATTTGTTTCCGCGCATCAGCTGTCTGGATAAAAAGAATGCATCCTTTCGTCCCATCGTCGGGTTCTCAGCCAGTATATAAGGAATCATGCTGTATTCGTACTTTTTGATGATTCCGCCGATGACCGTCAGGTTCCAGAAAGTCTGAAAAACACAACGGCAGGTCATGATCCATGCAGGGTGGGAAAAGAAGTTCACTTTGTAAAGAAAGAAAAGCTTACTGATCGTTGTCTGCTGATAAGTGCGTGCCTCCAGAAAGAAACGGGCTTCTCCGACAAGCAGCACGTTTTGAATGAAGACAGTGTAGAGAAAAGACAGCAATACCCCCAGGAGAAGCAGAAAAAACGAGGTGGAAAAGGGATCATGAAAGGCCTCGTTGACTGTCTTTAAAGCGGCAAAGAGAAAAGATCTTCCGCTGGTATACATATTGAGGATGTGTTCGAACAGAGTTGCCAGTGGTGCACCGGAAAACGAAATCTGAAATACGTGCTGCAGCGTGTCTGCTGCGATCGACGAATTGGAGACATCCGGAAAATTCAGATGTGTCTGAACAAAAATTGTTTGTAGTCCCGGGCGAAACTGCCTGAAAATGAAAGTGGAAGATGCAAATGAGGTCGTTAAAAATGCGATCAGAAAACAGACAGATACCATTTTCTGATAGTTGCTCTTTAGTGATTTTTTTGCCTGATGTTTCAGATGTTTTCTTGTCCACATAACAGGATTCCTCCGATTCTGATGATAGACCTATTATAGTTGCTTCACGCCAGACTGTCAAAGAAGATTTGCACCTTGTCAACAGAACCTGAAATCTGCTAAAATTTAGATTGCTGTGAACAGTAACCATAGAACAAGGAGGATGAAAAGTTGAGAAAATTGATTCCTTATTTGAAAAACTATAAAAAGGAAAGTATTATCGGACCGCTGTTTAAACTTTTAGAGGCGGTATTTGAATTGATTGTGCCATTAGTCACTGCAAGAATTGTTGATATCGGAATTCAGAACCGGGATATCCCGTATATCTGGAAGATGGCGGCATTGCTGGTGGCGTTTGGTGTAATGGGACTTTTGTGTTCCCTGCTGGCGCAGTATTTTGCGGCAAAAGCAGCTGTCGGTTTCGGAACAGAACTTCGGCATGATCTGTTCTGCCACATTGAACAGCTTTCTTATGCTGCAGTGGATAAGGCTGGCAGCGCCACGCTGGTTGTCAGGATCACAAGTGATATCAATCAGGTACAGTCCGGCGTCAATCTGGTGCTTCGTCTGTTTCTGCGATCGCCGTTTATTGTGGTAGGCGCAATGGTTATGGCATTTACGATCAATGTAAAGATCGCATTGATCTTTGTCGTGACAGTTCCGCTTCTGGCGCTTGTGATCTACGGTATTATGATCGTGACGATCCCTCTGTATAAAAAAGTGCAGAAAGCACTGGATCAGGTGCTTGTCTCTACCAGAGAAAATCTGGCGGGAATCCGTGTGATCCGTGCGTTTTGTACACAGAAGAAAGAGCAGGAAGAGTTTGATACAAAGAGTGAGATACTGATGAAGCTGCAGTTTCTGACCGGACGGATTTCAGCGCTGTTGAATCCGATGACATATATTATTGTCAACGCCGGGATTATTGCGGTTGTCTGGTATGGGGGCGGACAGGTATATGAAGGGCTGCTGACACAGGGAGAGGTAATCGCCCTGGTCAATTATATGTCCCAGATTCTTCTGGCGCTGGTGGCGCTGGCGAATCTGATTGTTTCCTTTACAAAAGCAGTAGCATCTGCAGCCCGTCTGAATGAGGTGTTTGCACTCAGATCCGAGCTTGTGGACGGAGAGTGGGAGAAAGCAGAGGCGAAAGCGGAAGCCGTGAAAGTAAAGATGGAACACGTGACATTCTGCTATCCGGCAGTCAGGAGTCGGCGCTGGAGGATATTTCTTTTACCGCGAAAGCAGGAGAGACGATTGGAATTATTGGAGGGACAGGTTCCGGCAAGACAACTCTGGTCAATCTCATTCCCCGGTTTTATGATGTGACAGAGGGAAAAGCCGAAATCGATGGACTGGAGATTTCAAAATACCGGACAGAGGCTCTGCGAAAACAGATTGGAGTGGTTCCGCAGAAGGCAGTGCTGTTTTCCGGTACTATAAAGAGTAATCTTCAAATGGGAAATGAGCAGGCATCCGAACAGGAGATGTATGCGGCATTAAAAACCGCACAGGCTTTGGAGTTTGTGGAGGAGAAGCCGGGAAGGCTGAATGCTCCTGTCAGCGAAGGCGGAAAAACCTGTCGGGAGGGCAGAGACAGAGGCTGACGATCGCAAGAGCACTGGTGAAAAATCCACAGATCCTGATTCTGGATGACAGTGCATCTGCGCTTGATTTCGCTACAGATGCGGCACTTCGAAAAGCGTTGTCCCAGGATACGGAAAATATGACCGTATTTCTGGTATCGCAGAGGGCTTCTTCTGTTATGCATGCCGATAAGATCCTGGTATTGGATGACGGAAAGATGGTGGGATACGGCAATCATGAAGAGCTGCTTGGAGCGTGCGGTGTCTATCAGGAAATCTGTCGGTCTCAGTTTTCGAAAGAGGAGGGGGTTCAGTATGCATAAAAAGAAAAAAAGTGTATGGAAAAAGATACTCTGGCTGATTCGGCCCTATCTGCATTTTTTGATGCTATCATTCGTATTTGCGGGTATTTCTGCGTTGCTGACATTGTATGCTCCAATTCTGATCGGTAATGCTGTGGATCTGATTATTGGAAAAGGAAGTGTGGATTTTGATGCGATCGGCAGGATCCTGTTCAGGCTGGCAGGGATTATTGTTATAACCAGCGCTGCGCAGTGGCTGATGAATCTGTGCAACAACCACATTACGTATCGGGTAGTTAAGGATGTCCGTACAAAGGCATTTGCAAAGCTGCAAAAGCTTCCTCTGAAATATGTAGACAGCCATGCATATGGAGAGACCATCAGTCGGATCATCACCGATGTGGAGCAGTTTTCGGACGGGCTCCTCATGGGATTTACTCAGTTCTTTACCGGTGTGGTGACGATTCTGGGAACCTGGTATTTATGCTGTTGATCAATGTGAAGATTGCGTTGGTTGTGATCCTGATCACGCCGGTATCTTTGTTTGTGGCAAGCTTTATTGCGAAGAGGACCTACGTGTTTTTTAAAGCACAGTCAGAGACAAGAGCACAGATGACATCCCTTGTCGATGAAATGGTGGGAAATCAGAAGGTTGTGCAGGCATTTGGATACGGTGACCGGGCAGTGGAGAGGTTTGATACGATCAACAAAAAGCTCCAGAAAGTCAGCCTTCAGGCGATTTTCTTTTCGTCCATTACGAATCCGAGTACCCGGTTTGTCAACGGACTGGTGTATACAGGGGTCAGCATTGCAGGTGCGTTTACCGCAATCGGAGGCGGGATCACGGTGGGGCAGCTGTCTTGCTTTTTAAGTTATGCAAACCAGTATACAAAGCCGTTTAACGAAATCTCAAGTGTGGTCACAGAGCTTCAGAATGCACTGGCATGCGCACGGCGGGTATTTGACTTTATTGAGGAACAGCAGGAAGAGCCGGATGCGGCATCGGCGATCGAACTGAAAAATCCAGACGGCAGTATGACACTGGAACATGTCAGTTTTTCTTATAATCCGGAGATTAAGCTTTTGCAGGATCTGAACCTGAAGGTAAAGCCGGGCCAGAAAATTGCGATTGTAGGACCGACGGGATGTGGAAAGACGACGCTGATCAATCTTCTGATGCGTTTTTATGACATTCAAAGTGGAGAGATCCGTGTCAGCAATACCGGAATCCAGAATATTACAAGAGACAGTCTGCGGGCCAACTTTGGAATGGTTCTGCAGGAGACCTGGCTGAAAGCCGGAACGATTGCAGAAAATATTGCGTATGGAAAAGAAGATGCCACAAGGGAAGAAATCATTGCGGCGGCAAAGGCGGCTCATGCGCATGGGTTTATTCGGAGAATGGAGCAGGGATATGATACGCTGATCCAGGAAGAGGGCAGTAACCTGTCACAGGGGCAGAAGCAGCTTTTGTGTATTGCCAGAGTTATGCTCAGAATTCCGGATATGTTGATTCTGGACGAGGCAACCTCTTCGATCGATACCCGTACAGAAATGAAGATTCAGGAAGCGTTCCAGAGTATGATGAAAGGACGCACCAGCTTTATTGTGGCACATCGGCTTTCTACCATTCGGGAGGCAGATGTGATCCTCGTGATGAAGAATGGAAATATTATTGAACAGGGCAGCCATGAGGAGTTGTTAGAAAAAGGCGGATTTTATAAAAATCTGTATGAAAGCCAGTTCGCGTCTTAGAAAAAGCCCGGGGAGATCATGCATTTCCCCGGGCGGTCATATATTCATGCTCGCGTTTTAATTCTGCAAGACAGTCTTTTGCGAGCCAGTGCTGATTGGTCGGTGTGAGGATCGCTTTGTACGGAAACGGTCCCGCACCGCTTTTTTTCAAAGCAAGAAGCGCCTGATCCAGCTTCTGGCTGGAAAGTCCGCAGAATACGATCATTGTATCGGAGAGTTCTTCTCCGTCATAAGTTTCTTCAGAAGGTGTCATGTCCGGCAGACCGGCAAGCACCCCGAGAGGCTGGCTGTAATCTTTAAGTGCGATATGACGGATACGCACACGAAGCGGAAGCAGTGCACGTTCCACTTTCTTTTTTACTTCTTTGTCTGATATATGGAATAATAAAATGCTTTCTCTCATACAGATGAAATCTCCTATCTCTCTTTTTGTATTTATTGTAATAGATTTTATCTTGTAAGGAAAGGGCAGATTATAAAAAATCTATTGACGGATGCAGGGAAAAGAAATATAATGGCTGTATTAAGAAAATAATACAATAATACGACAGGTGTACAGCACACCAGGCACAGCCGGGAGGAAAAGTATGATTGAGATTAAGAATCTGACAAAGACGTATAAGTTGAATAAAAAGCAGATGAAAGAGTCCAGAACCACAAATCCGATCAAGACGGCAGTCAATGATCTTACGCTGACTGCGAGAAAAGGCGAGATTTATGGCCTTCTGGGACCTAATGGAGCAGGGAAGACGACTACGCTGCGCTGTATTTCCACGATCATCAGGCCGACAAAGGGTGAGATCTATGTGGATGGACATGAGGTGCGCAAAGAGCCGGAGAAAGTGCGGGAAAAGATCGGATTTCTGACCGGAGATATCAAGCTGGATCCACAGTTTTCCCCGGATTATATGTTTGACTTTTTCGGGAAGATCCATGGAGTGAAGCCGGAGAGGCTCAAAGAACGAAAAGAGGAACTGTTTACTTATTTTGGGATCAAGGATTTTGCGCACAAAAAGATGAAAGAGCTGTCAACCGGAATGGGCAGAAGGCTGCAATCGCAGTCAGCCTGGTACATGATCCGGATATTGTTATTTTTGATGAACCGACAAACGGTCTGGATGTCGTGACGGCAAGGAGTGTGACAGACTATCTGAAGCGCCTGAAAGAGGAGGGAAAGCTGGTCATTATTTCTACACATATCATGTCAGAGGCAGAGAAGCTGTGTGACCGGATCGGAGTGATCATTGACGGAAGAAAAGTGATGGAAGGGCATCTGGAGGATATCTTAAGAGAGACACAGACAGAAGATCTGGAGGATGCGTTTTTTGAATTGTACAGTCAGGTAAAAGGAGGCGGGGAAGATGCGTGAGATTCGATTGATCTGTAAAAAAGAATTATCCAGAGTGCTGACAGACAGAAAGATGTTATTTTCTGTATTTCTTCTGCCGGCGATCATCATGGTGGTCGTAATGAATGTAATGACCAGTTTTTCGGAAAATTTGGAGAATGATGTCAAATCTCATGCTCCCATCGTTTATCTGCAGAGTGCCCCGAAGGGTGTGGAGCAGTACTTGAAGGCGTATAATGAGAAGATGGATCTGCGCACGGTGGATGACGAACAGAAAGTGACAGAGGAAATCAGAGATGGATCAGCCGATTTGTGGATTGCTTTTCCGCAGGATTTTCTGGAGCAGATAGAAGTTTATAAGACAGGGGATGAGATTCCTCAGATCAAAGTTTATTACAATCCGTCCGAAGAGTATTCGCAGGCTGCCTATGAAGGTGTGGCAGGCGGATGTCTGGAGGTTTACCGACAGGCACTGTTGTCAGAGCGTGTCGGAGATATGCAGTCTTTGACAGTATTTACAGTGAATTCAGACAATCCGGACATGGTGATCCAGGATGAACAGAAAGCCGGTGGAAAAGCGCTGGGTATGATGCTTCCGTATTTTGTGACGATCTTGCTTTTTGCGGGGGCAATGGGACTCGGAACCGATATGGTGGCAGGAGAAAAAGAGCGCGGTACCATGCAAGTATGCTGGTAGCGCCGATTAAAAGAAGCTCGATCGTACTCGGAAAAGTATTTGCACTGATGATTATTTCAGGAATCAGTTCGGTTGTATATGTTGCGGTTATGGTAGGCTTCCTGCCACAGATGATGGGGGCCTATGGAAGTGAAGGTCTGGGACTGAGTCTGGAAGTCGGGCAGGTGCTGATGATGGCATTTTTGCTGATCGCGATCGCATTTCTGTATTCCGGAATCATCGTTCTGATTTCTGTCTTTGCAAAAGATACAAAAGAGGCAAGCAGCTATATTATGCCGGTTTATATGCTGATCCTGATTTTGGGGATCGCGACAATGTTTACGACGCAGAATATTGAAAACTGGTATTATGCAGTACCGGTGTTTAATACAGCGCTGGCGTTACAGGGAATTCTTACAGGAGATGTGAGTGTGATGCAGTATGCGGTGACACTGGCAGAGACATTGATCCTGGGAATGATACTGATTACGGTAATCGCAAAAGCATTTGAAAGTGAAAAGGTAATGGCAAAATAGAGATTGTTTCAGACAGAGCATTTCACAAAGAGAAGGTGCCTGCATATAGTAACAGTAAGAAGGCTGTTGCTGTATGCAGGCGCTTTTTATAGCGGCAGAACGGATTTCGGGAAGCGGGTGTGAGGTGTGAGGCTCTGTGAACTGAGAGAGAAAGAAGTAATCAATATATGTAACTGCAGAAGACTTGGCTGTGTGGTGGATGTGGATATTGATGTCTGCGATGGAAAGGTTCTGGCGATCATTATTCCGGTTCCCGGGAAGATCTGCGGGATACTTGGCAGTGACGGAGAATATGTGATTCCGTTCGGTTGTATTAAAAAAATCGGGCCGGATATCATTTTGGTGGAAATCTGTGAAGAAAAGTTTTTGCAAAAGTACTAGATGTTGGTTATAATGGGGAAAAGAAACCAAATGCAAAGGAAAAAGAAAGGCGGAAACGAGTATGAAATGTCCGTATTGTGGTCATCCGGATACGCGGGTGATCGATTCCAGACCGGCGGAAGACAACAACGCCATCCGAAGAAGAAGATCCTGCGATGAATGCGGGAAACGCTTTACAACCTATGAAAAAGTAGAGACGATTCCCTGATCGTGATCAAAAAAGACAATAACAGAGAGCAGTATGACAGATCTAAGATTGAAGCCGGAGTTTTGCGGGCATGCTATAAGCGTCCTGTCTCAGCACAGCAGATCCAGCAGACGATCGATGATATCGAGCTCCAGATATTTAAAAGAGAGGACAAAGAGATCCCAAGTAAATTGATCGGGAGATCGTGATGGACCGTCTCAAAGATCTGGATCCGGTCGCATATGTCCGTTTTGCATCTGTATACAGAGAGTTTAAGGATGTCAATACATTTATGTCCGAACTGAAGAAGATCCTGGAGTAGCCGTATGCGAACCTATAAATTGACGATCGCTTATGATGGAAGCCGGTATCAGGGCTGGCAGAGACAGAGCAATACAGACAAGACGGTCCAGGGGCTTTTAGAACAGGCAGCATCTGAGACTGCCGGATATCCGCTGGAGGTACAGGGATCCGGCCGTACCGATGGAGGTGTCCATGCGAAGGGGCAGACGGCCAGTGTGATCCTGCGCGGAAAAGTACAGGAGTCTGAGTTTTTACAAAATATGAACCGGCTGCTTCCTTTGGATATCCGGGTGATCGAAATGGAACTGGTAAAGAACGGGTTTCACGCGAGACTCAGTGCAGTTGGAAAATGTTATGAATACTGGATCGATATGCGGGAAAAACCAGATGTGTTTATGCGAAAGTATACCTATCATTATCCGAAAGAGCTGAATATAGAGGCGATGCAAAGAGCAGCGGATGATCTGATTGGACGGTATGATTTTGCCGCATTTACGGACAAAAAGGAGGAAAAGTCCACAATTCGCACAATTTATGCTATAATCGTGGAGGTACAGGGGGACAAGTTGAGGATCGAATACCGGGGCAGCGGTTTTATGTATCATATGGTGAGGATCCTGACGGGAACTCTGTTGGAAGTAGGAGACGGAAGAAGGACGCCGGAATCGGTAAAGGCTGCACTGGCAGGCAGAGACAGGGCAGATGCCGGATTTCTTGCACCTGCAAGAGGGCTGACATTAAAAGAAGTGTATTATTAGATTGGGGGCGGGTACGAAAGTAGACGGTCCCTTTTTGGGTTTTTCTAAAGAAAACAGGAGGATTTATGAAGCTGATATCATGGAATGTAAATGGAATCCGTGCCTGCGTACAGAAAGGATTTCTGGAATTCTTTCGGGAAGCAGATGCAGATATTTTCTGTCTGCAGGAAACAAAGCTGCAGGCAGGTCAGATCGAGCTGGATCTGGAAGGATATGAGCAGTACTGGAATTATGCCGTGAAAAAAGGGTATTCCGGAACGGCTGTATTTACAAAAAAGAAACCATTAAATGTGACTTATGGAATCGGAATCGAGGAGCACGATCAGGAAGGTCGTGTGATTACACTGGAATTTGAAGAATTTTATTTTGTGACTGTGTACACGCCGAATTCTCAGAACGAGCTTGCCAGACTGGATTACCGCATGAAGTGGGAATCTGATTTTCTGGCGTATTTGAAGAAACTGGAAGAGGAGAAGCCTGTGATTTTCTGTGGTGATCTGAACGTGGCACACAAAGAAATTGACTTGAAAAATCCGAAGACGAACCGGAAAAACGCCGGATTTACGGATGAAGAAAGAGGAAAGTTTACCGAGATGTTAAATGCGGGATTTATTGATACATTCCGGTATTTCTATCCGGATCAGGAAGGGATTTATTCCTGGTGGTCTTACCGGTTCAGTGCCAGAGCAAAGAATGCAGGGTGGAGGATCGATTATTTTTGCGTTTCAGAATGTTTGAAGGACCGGCTTGCGGATGCGAAGATCCTGACAGATGTTATGGGATCAGACCATTGTCCGATCGAGTGGATTTAAAATAAAAAGGAGAGAATGAACATGACAAAGATTGATATTATTTCCGGATTTTTAGGAGCCGGAAAAACAACATTTATTAAAAAGATGCTCAAAGAAGCATTTTCGGGAGAACAGGTTGTGCTTATCGAGAACGAATTCGGAGAGATCGGGATTGACGGAGGATTCTTAAGGAAGCGGGAATTGAAATCAGGGAGATGAATTCAGGATGTATCTGTTGTTCGTTAGTCGGAGACTTTGGAAAATCCTTAAAAGAAGTGGTAGATACGTATCATCGGATCGGATTCTGATCGAGCCATCCGGTGTTGGAAAACTTTCCGACGTGATCAAAGCAGTACAGGATGTGCAGGATGAGATCGAAGCAGAGCTGAACAGTTTTACAACAGTTGTAGACGTGACAAAATGCAGATTATATAAGAAGAATTTCGGAGAATTTTTCAGCAATCAAATTGAATATGCAGGTGCGATCATCTTAAGCCGTACAGATAAGGCGAAACCGGAGAAAGTGGAAGAAAGTGTTGAGCTGCTTCGTGAGTTAAATGAAAAGGCTCCGATCATCACAACTCCAATCGAGCAGTTGTCAGGAGAGAAGCTTCTGGAGACAATGGAGCACAGCAAATCTCTGGAAGAAGAGCTGCTCCTGGAAGAGGAAATCTGCCCGGAATGCGGACATGTGCATGAACACGAACACCATCACCATTGCCATGAAGAACACGATCATCATGAGCATCACCATCATCATGGAGAGGAGTGTGGCTGCGGACATGGCCATCACCATGAGCACCATCACGAGCATGAACATCATCATGATGGGGAGTGCGGTTGTGGCTGCGGACACGATCATGACCATGATCATCATCACCACCATCATGCAGATGAAGTGTTTACAAGCTGGGGACGAGAGACGATCAAAACCTACAGCAGAGAAGATATCAGCAGGATCTTAAAGACGCTGGAAGAGGATGGGACATATGGAACTGTTCTTCGTGCAAAAGGAATGGTGGCAGGTGCAGACGGAGAGTGGATTTATTTTGATATGGTTCCGCAGGAGCATGAAGTCAGAAGCGGGGCAGCGGAATATACGGGAAGAATCTGTGTGATCGGTTCCAGGCTGGAAGAAGACAAGCTGGAAGCATTATTTGGACTGAAAAAATAGAAACTACAGACAGGAGAGAGAACAATGAATGAACCGGATGTAATGGTTTATCTGATGACTGGATTTTTAGACAGTGGAAAATCCCAGTTTTTAAAGTTCACACTGACACAGGATTATTTTCAGATTGATGGAACAACGCTTCTGATTCTCTGCGAGGAAGGTGAGGAAGAGTTTGATCCGCTGGAAATGGCAAAGCATGGTGTGAAGATCATCAAAATAGAAGAACAGGAAGAGTTGACAGAAGCATTCTTAAATGAACTGCATGAAAAATATTCGCCGGAGCGTGTGGTGATCGAATACAACGGAATGTGGAAAGTCAGTGACTTTGAAGCGTTAAATCTTCCTGGAGGATGGGAGATCGAACAGAAGCTGACAACAGTGGATGCCAGTACATTCCAGATGTATCTGAACAACCTGAAGCCGTTGTTTGTGGAATGGTACGCGGGGCGGAACTGGTGCTGTTTAATCGTTGTACAGATATTGAACCTCTGGCAGGATACCGCAGAAGTGTGAAAGTAGTCAGCCCACAGGCAGAAGTGATCTTTGAGGATGAAAACGGTGAGATCGAGAATATTTTCGGGGATGATGTGCCGTATGATCTGAACGCGCCTGTGATTGAGATTCCAAGAGAGGATTATGGAATCTGGTATGTGGATGTTATGGAAAATCCGGACAGATACAAGGGAAAAGTGATTGAATTTACCGCAAAAGTATTAAAGCCGAAAGGATTTCCGTCCAAGGTATTTCTTCCGGGACGGATGGCGATGACCTGTTGTGCGGATGACACTACATTTTTAGGATATATCTGCAAGAGCGCCTACGCACCGAAGCTGCAGGCAGGAGAATGGGTGAAGGTGCGCGCAAAAGTACAGTATGGACATGTATCAGTGTATAAAGGTACCGGACCGATTCTGGAGGCAGAGCATATTGAAGAAGCAGAGCCGATCGAAGAGCTGGTTTACTTTAACTAAAAAGAGTGAGGGAGAGACAAGATGGAAAAAAATTTTGACGTAATCGCAATGGGAGAACTTTTGATTGATTTTACAATGAACGGACAGAGTGAACAGGGAAATAACCTGTTCGAAGCCTGCCCGGGCGGAGCACCGTGTAATGTGCTGGCAATGCTGAACAAGCTTGGTAAAAAGACTGCATTTCTGGGAAAAGTAGGAGATGATCAGTTGGAAGACTGCTGCGGGATACGATCAGCAGTGCAGGGATTGATGCATCGAATCTTCTGACGGATGATGAAGTGAACACGACGCTTGCATTTGTACATACTTTCCCGGATGGAGACCGAGAATTTTCTTTCTATAGAATCCGGGGCAGATATGATGCTTCGTGAGGAGGAAGTTGAGGAAGACTTTATCCGTCAGGCAAGACTGTTCCATTTCGGAACTCTGTCCATGACACATGAAGAAGTCAGAAAGGCAACAAAAAAAGCGCTTAAGGCAGCGAAGGACAATGGACTTTTAGTATCCTTTGATCCGAATCTGCGCCCGCCGCTGTGGAGTTCTCTGGATCTGGCGAAAGAACAGATGGAGTACGGATTCCAGTACTGTGATATTCTGAAAATTTCTGATAATGAGATTCAGTTTGTATCAGGAAAAGAAGATTACGATGAGGGAATCCGGTATCTTCAGGAGAAATATCAGATTCCGTTGATTCTTCTGACAATGGGGAAAGACGGAAGCCGTGCGTACTACAAGGGAATGCGTGTAGAAAGAGCCGGAAAATCAGTGAAGGCGATCGAAACGACAGGAGCCGGAGATACATTCTGCGGAAGCTCTTTAAATTATATTCTGGAGCATGATTTTGAAAATCTGACGGAAGAACAGCTGGGAGAAATGCTCACATTTGCCAATGCAGCAGCAGCGCTGATCACAACCAGAAAAGGAGCGATCCGTTCCATGCCGGAGAAGGAAGAGGTTCTGGAATTTCTGCAAAAATAAAAAACTGCTTTCTTTTTCCCGATAAATAGTGTACAATGAAGCGCAGTACATGAAGATATGGGAGGAATATACAATGCCGGAAGCAGTAGCAGAAGAATTGTGTGTGAAGTTTAGAAACATCGATGAAATACAGGGATTTGCAAAAGCAGTGAATCAGTTGATGGAGATGTTGATCTGAAACAGGGGAGAATTACGATTGATGCGAAGTCTCTTCTGGGAATCTGCAGTATGAATATAGAGGAAGAGATGGAACTGCAGGTGTTTAATGGGGATGCAGAAGAATTGAAAGAATTGATCAAGAAATTTCTTGTTTAAAGTATGTATACATCGATAACATAAGGGTATTTTCCAGTGGATGGGAGATACCCTTTTTCGAAAAAGAAAGGAGAGAGCAGGATGAAATTTACAAAAATGCAGGGGTTGGGCAATGATTATGTCTATGTGAATGGTTTTGAAGAACGGATTGAAAATCCTTCTGAAATGGCTGTAAAAGTGAGCAACCGGAATTTTGGAGTCGGTTCGATGATTGATTCTGATCAATCCGTCCGAGAAAGCAGATTTTGAGATGGAGATGTATAATGCAGACGGTTCCAGGGGAGAGATGTGTGGAAACGGAATTCGTTGTGTGGCAAAATATGTCTATGATTATGGTCTTACCGATAAGACACATATTTCTGTGGAGACACTGGGCGGGATTAAATATCTGGATCTGACTGTAGAGGATGGAAAGTGGTTCTGGTAAGAGTGGACATGGGAAGTCCGATCCTGACACCGGCGCAGATTCCGGTCATCGCAGATGAGGCGGAAGCGGTTGCTGTTCCGATCCTTGTGGATGAAACAGAATACCAGATGACTTGTGTTTCTATGGGAAATCCTCATGCAGTCATATTTATGGATGATATCGAACATCTGGAGATTGAGAAGATCGGACCGAAATTCGAGCATCATGAACGATTTCCGAACAGAGTGAATACAGAATTCGTGAAAGTCTTAGACAGACACACGGCAAGTATGCGTGTCTGGGAGCGGGGATCCGGGGAGACACTTGCCTGTGGAACCGGAGCCTGTGCAGTGGCAGTGGCATGTATTCTCGGAGGATATACAGAAAACAAAGTGACGGTTAAGCTGCTCGGAGGAGATCTGCTGATCGAATGGGATCGTGAACAGAATAAAATCTATATGACAGGACCGGCAGAGGTTGTTTTTGACGGAGTGTGGAAGGCATAATAGAAAAAGAGGCAGGGCGTTCGTTACGGTTTATCTCCGGTTACTATCAATACCTGAGATGAACGGTAACGAACTTTGCTTAAAAAATAAAAAAGTGCTTGACTTTTTGGAAAATTGCGATATAATGTAAATGTTGAGTCTGACAGAAAGAGAAATGATGCGGATTGGTGTAATGGCAGCACAGCAGACTCTGACTCTGTTAGTAGAGGTTCGAGTCCTCTATCCGTAGCTTGTAAGACAGTCATAAAGGCTGTCTTATTTTTATGTCCGGAGTATGTTACTGTGTACAGTTGCAGAGTGATTTTTACTGTTGTTTTTGGAGAAAAAAACATTGACAATCAAGGACAAAAAGAATATAATAAAGCAGTATGACATAAGGAGAAACAGCTTACACCAAAGCCCCGGAGTATGCTGATTTCATATAGAAGAGTTAAAGTAAATAATCTATGATAATTAGTAAGTAGGAGGAACACCCATGAAAACTTATATGGCTAACCCAGACAAGATCGAAAGAAAATGGTATGTGGTTGACGCTGAAGGATGTACATTAGGACGTCTGTCTTCAGAGATCGCTAAAGTGTTAAGAGGAAAAAATAAACCAGAGTACACACCACACGTTGATACAGGAGATTACGTAATCGTTGTAAACGCTGATAAAGTGAAAGTAACAGGAAAGAAATTACAGCAGAAAATCTACTACAATCACTCTGATTATGTAGGTGGAATGAGAGAGACAACACTGGCTGAGATGCTTGCAAAGAAACCAGAAAAAGTTGTTGAACTTGCTGTAAAAGGAATGCTTCCAAAAGGACCTTTGGGAAGAGCAATGATCAAGAAACTTCATGTATACGCTGGACCAGAGCACAACAACCAGGCTCAGAAACCAGAAGTACTGACATTTTAAGGAAAGGTTGAAAGGAGGACATTACATTGGCTAACGCAAAATATTACGGAACAGGAAGAAGAAAAAAATCTGTTGCAAGAGTATATCTTGTACCGGGAACAGGAAAGATTACAATCAATAAAAGAGATATCGATGAGTATCTTGGACTGGAAACATTAAAAGTTGTTGTTCGTCAGCCACTCGTTGCTACAGGAACAACAGATAAATTTGATGTAATCGTAAACGTACATGGTGGTGGATACACAGGACAGGCTGGAGCAATCCGTCACGGAATCTCCAGAGCACTTCTTGAAGCTGATGCTGAGTACAGACCAGTATTAAAGAGCGCTGGATACCTGACACGTGACCCACGTATGAAAGAACGTAAGAAATACGGTCTCAAAGCAGCTCGTAGAGCACCACAGTTCTCTAAACGTTAATTTCAAGGTTATCAGAGAGAGCAAAAACCGCAGAAGTTCAGCGTGTTCAGCCTTGTGCATCTTGCACAAGATATGCACAGTTTCTTACACGTTGCTTACAAAGAGAACTATATAAATACCCCGGAAATGAAAGTTTCCGGGGTTTCTTTATGCCTATATTTTATTGATTGCTTCAAGTTTGATTTCTAAATCTAAGTGAGTATATACGGTTTCTGTAACACTTTTTCCTTTGTGTCCAACAATTTTCTTTATGATTCTTTCGTCAACTCCTGCTTCGGTCAGAAGTGAAACGCAGGTGTGCCGGGTGTCATGTGGCTTATGTTCCATGTTCAATAATTCCATCATATGTTTCCAATAAGAATCCCTGAAATTGCGGTCAAGGAATTTTCTACCTTGTCTGTTGGTAAATACATATTCATTGTCTTTGGTCAGCCAATGCTCAAAGAATGGAACAATCTTTTCAGAAATTGCTCTGCTGACCACTTTTCAAATACATCTGCAAAGGTGGTCTGAGCATACCGCATTTTAGTGTGTCTTGGTATAAAAAGGCTATGGACAATCCGGTCATGTTCACTAAACCTACTATTTTCAGCATGAATCCGGCAACGGGTCAGGCAAGATGTGAAGTGCTATAATAAAGTTGTAACAGAAGTGGCTAATAAGATATAATCATCTTACAGAGAAAAGAGGAAGTATTATGTCACAAAGTTACACACCTGAATTTAAAAAGAAAATCGTTCGCCTTCATATCGAAGAGGGACGTACTTACAAAAGCATCACTGCAGAGTATGGTGTATCAAAAGCCAGTATCTCCAAATGGTGTGCTGAATTTAGCGAAGAATGCCATACAAAAGCCCAGCAGAATCCAGATGCT
>ENA-OQDE01000708-OQDE01000708.1-human-gut-metagenome-genome-assembly--contig:-NODE-708-length-17583-cov-3.892129_pt1 | contig 17583 bp, 21 predicted proteins | sample MGYA00242768_ERZ504595 | MGnify/ENA primary metagenome ERZ504595 (study PRJEB26092, sample SAMD00036307) | human gut metagenome | host: Homo sapiens | study: EMG produced TPA metagenomics assembly of...
CCGCCACCCAGCGCACGTTTCCAATCCTCGGACCAGACTTTGAGATGGGTGTTTGACCAGTCCCTCGTCGATCATGCGCTGCCAGAATTCGGTGAACGTCCTGGTTCCGGCGTCGCCCTTGAGATCGACGGTCACGGTCTTGCCGTCGGATGACGTATGGAAAGGCCGACCGCCCGCGAGCCATATCATCGCATTGTAGAAGCTGGCGTCACCGGCGTCTGCGGCGATGTACACGCCGATGTTTTTCAGCTTTTTCGCGGCCTCGTAATAATCATCCCATGTGGTGATCTTGGTCGCGTCGACACCGGCCTGGCGGAACGCGTCATCGTTGTAGAAGAACGCCATAGGCCCGGAATCCATGGGTAGCGCGTACGTGCGCTGCGCGAGCTGCACCGACGCCAGGTGCCTGGGGTGAAGAACGAGCTGTAGCTGCCGACACGACCGGTGAGGTCCATCAGCTGGCCGCTCACCGCGTACTGCGGCAGGGCATAGTATTCGAGCTGCACCACGTCGGGCGTGCCGTACCCGTCCTGTATAGCGTTGTTGAGGTGGCCGTAGCCGCTGATGTTGTTCAGCTTCACGCGGACGTCTGGATTAGCCTTCTCGAAATCGGCGATCAGCGTCGTCATGCTGGGTTCCCACGACCAGACGGTGATGACGGTGCGTGTGTCCGGCTGCCCGCAGGAGGCGACCACCAGCGTCATCGCACAGATCGTGAGCAACGCCGAGATACGCAGGCGCAGCCGCCGCAACCGTGCCGATATCGTCATGTCATCTCCTTAGCGTGCTCGATGTATCGGGAAGAAATCGCTCATCGTAGAGTCTACACGCACGCTGCAATAGGTGAAGATACGTGAAGGCCCCTCCCTGATGAGGGAGGGGCCTTCACACGAGGAAGGGATGACCGAAGGTCACCGTATTCCGGTCATTACCACGCCAGATTGTTTGACTGCGAAGGTTACTTGACGGTGTAGCCCTGATCCTTCGCGTAGTCCTTCAGAGCCTGTTCCCAAAGCGGCGACGCCATCGCTCAGCTTCTGGTTGCCGGTGTAGGACTTGCCAAGGTAGTCGCCGAAGATACCGCGGGCCTTGACCTTCGGGGCGCCAGTCAGGTTAATGGTGACCGTCTCGCCTTCGGTGGAGAACAGCGTCGCACTGGCCAGCCAGGTCATCGAGTCGTAGAAGCCGGCGACACCGGTGTCGGACGTGATGTAGTAGTTGTCGCCAAGGGCGTGAATCTTCTTGGCGTCCTGATAGAACTCGTCCCAGGTCTTGTCGCCCTGGCCGGTGTTCACCAGGTTGACATTGATGCCGGTCTCCTTTTTTGAAGTCCTTGGCCACCTGAGTCAGCGTAGGCCCCAAGCCCACACGGTGATTTCCTTGACGTCGCCTTCCTGCTTCGGAGCGGAGCTGCTGCTTGAGTTGCCGCACGCAGCGACGCTGACCAGCATCGCCGCAGCCCGGTAAGCGCCAGCGCCTTCTTTCCCATAAGGCGTATGTCGCGTGTCACCGCAAACATACGCCTTTCCTAAGCCCTTACAGCCCAGTGTTTCCAACGATTATCGCCTGAGCACGACAACACCCGTCGGATCGATGGTGGCCCGCCCGTCGTCGACATGCGCGAGCGAAGCCGCGATGGCCTCCCCCTCAACGTCGACGGTCACCGGTTCATGGGTGCGGTTGAACACGAACTCGAAGCGGCTCGCCGCCGCGGCGTCGGCGCGTTCGACACGCAGCACGCGGCCATCACCGGCGAGGTCCGACAGCCCCATGGAACCCAGCATCGCCGGCAGGCTCTTCGCAAGCCCCTGACGGCCCAGACGGCATCCGACATATACGGTCCGCCCGTCGCCATACCCGTTGGCCACGATGGCCGGCACCTCGTTCATGCCGGTCCAGCGTTCCGCCTTATAGGAGGCCAGTACCGTGGACGTGTCGGCCGTGGACGTGATCACGTCGGCAAGTCATGCGCCACCGTGCCATTGTCCAGGTCGAGGTGATCCATGCGCCCGGCATGTCGTTGCCCATCGGGGCGAACTCTTCGACGCGCACGCCGACGACGTCACGAATCGAGCCCGGGTAGCCGCCAAGCCAGATGTGGTCGTTCTCGTCGCTCAATCCGGTGTAGTACGTCACGAACAACTTGCCGCCGTTCGCCACGAACTCCCGAACCTGCGGCTCGTCTCTTCGGACAGCAAATACACGCACGGCAGCACGGCAATCTCGTAGGAATCCCAATCGGACCGCACCGGAACCACGTCGGCGGTGATGCCGTTGTCGGCAAGCGCGCGGAACCAATCCAACGGCTCGGTCCAATGATCGACCTGCTGGGTCGGGTTCGCGGTGTACTCGGTGGCCCACTGGGACTCGTAGTCGAACACGACGGCGACCTTGGACTTGACCGTCTTGGTGCCCATCAGACCCTCGTCGGACAGACGTCCCAGATCGGCGCCCAGCTCGCACACATCACGGAAGATCTGCGAATCCTCGCCCGCATGCGGCACCATCGAGGAGTGCCACTTCTCCGCGCCGGCCTTGGACTGTCGCCACTGGAAGTAGCAGATGGCGTCGGCGCCCATGGCGACCTGCGCGAGGGAGTCGCGCACGACCGAGCCCGGCTCCGCACGGTAGTTGATCGGACGCCAATTCACCGCGGAGGTGGAATGCTCCATCTGGAACCACGGTTCCTTGCGTGAAATGCCGTCCATCAGCGACGCGGCGTACGCAACCTCGTCGAAATGGTCCTCGCCCGGCGTGAAGTAGTGGTCGTTGGAGACGAAATCGACCTCCGCACCCCAGTCGTCATAGTCAAGCATCGAGCCGCCGGCGGACACCATGAAATTGGTGGTCAGCGGCAGACCCGGCGTGATGGACTCCAGCACGTCACGTTCGGCGATGTAGAGCTCCTTGAGCGCGTCGGAGCTGAACCGCTTGTAGTCGAGCAGCTTGCCCGGGTTCATGAAGTTGCCGTCACCGATGTAGCGAGGCGGGATGATCTCGGAGAAATCGTTCATGTGCTGGGCCCAGAACGCTGTTCCCCAGGCCTCGTTCACCGCGTCGATGGTCTTGTAGCGCTTCTTGCACCACTTCTGGAAGGCGCGCATGGCGTCGTCCGAGTAGTCGAAGCGGTTGTGGCAGCCGTATTCGTTGCTCACGTGCCAGGCCACCACGTATGGGTTGCCCTTATAGTGCTCGGCCATACGACGGCACAGGTTCAGCGCGTACTCGCGGAACACAGGGCTCGTCGGACGCCAATGCTCACGGGCGCCCGGCCACACGGTGTCGCCGCGCTCGTCCTTCCACAGCACCTCCGGATGGGCCTGGGTCAGCCACATCGGCGGGGAGCGGTGGCGGAGGCGAGGTCTACAGCGATGCCCGCCTTGCCGAGCTTATCGATGGCACGGTCCAGCCAGTCGAAATCGTACTTGCCTTCCTCCGCTCGATCTTCGCCCATGAGAAGATGCCGACTGATACAAGGTTGACGCCGGCCTTCTTCATCAGACGGATATCATCGTCCCAGACCTCCTCCGGCCATTGGTCGGGATTGTAATCACCGCCATACCAGAGACGGGATTCGGCGCCCTTCAGCGGCTGCGGCCAACTGTGCTTTCTGCGTTTACTCATGTTCCGCTCCATTACTTGTTCATTGTCTGACGCCCCCGGCCGAACCGTCGCATCGACGAAAAATCAACTGTGACATGCGAGCGGGCTGGTGCCATATCGCGCCAGCCCGCATCGCACACGGTGAGCGTCCCTCCATATCATATACATGTTCCGTATGGAGAGCCAGCCGCTAGGCGCACGTCAAGACCGTCAGACGAACGTGACGCATGCTGCAAGCGGACACTGGCCCTCCCGCGAGATCACTCCTTGACGGCGCCGGCGGCGAGGCCGGACTGCCAGTACTTCTGCAGGCACAGGAACGCGATGACCAGCGGATGATCGTGATCAGCGAGCCCGTGATGACCAGGTTCTGGATGGCTTGGCCGCCCGCAGTGGACGCTTGGTCCTTCCACTGGTTCAGACCGATGGTCAGCGGGAACCAGTCCGAGTCCTTCAACATGATCAGCGGCAGAAAGCAGTCGTTCCACGTGGCAACGATCGTGAACAGGGCCGCCAGCGCGATGCCCGGCACCGAGATCGAGCCGATGATCACCGCGGACACGGCCTTGCGGTCCGGGAAGCGGAACTTCGTCAAAGCGTAGCCGCCCATGATCGCCAGCAGGGTCGCGCCGCCCGCGCCCACCACCACGTAGATCAGCGTGTTGACCAGCCAGCGCGCGAAGATGCCGTCGTCATAGGTGAACACCGTCACGATGTTGTCCCACAGCGCGAACGTCTTGCCAAAGCCCAGGCCGAACGCGCCCGTGAAGTCCGATTGGGTCTTCGTCGCGTTGATGAGCATGGAGACGAACGGGAACAGGCAGCAGACCGCGAAGATCGGCACGATGAACACGAACACCAACGCGAACGGCCACATGAACTTCCAACCACGCCAATCCCGCTTGTGCTTATTCACACGAGCCAAAGGCGACACACTCACCGATGTCATGCCCCTCTCCTTCGAAGGACTCGAAGCGAAGCACACCGCACAGAACTTGCCACAACGCAACAGCTCATTGAACTTGTTCCGCGAAATGCACGCTCTATAAATGTTTGCGTTACCATAATATCAATATTATTGGAATTGTCCACTTGAGGGTACGGCAAGTCATCAGGAAATGGTCTATACTGATGGTAACCAAAACATAGAAATGCCAAGAAAAAAAAACAAGCAGGAACCATGGATCATTCGCAACCCGCTTCCATGCAGGACGTGGCGAAAGCCGCCAGCGTGTCGCCCCAGACGGTCTCACGAGTCGCCAACGGAAGCAATGCCGTCCGGCCGGAAACACGGCAGCGTGTGGAAGCCGCCATGGCCAAGCTGGGTTACCGGCCAACTATGCGGCCAGGGCGCTTAAGCACGGCAAGTTCAAGGATGTCGCGTCGTGCTGTTCAACATGCTCACCTATGGCAACGCGCGTATCCTCGGCGGCATCGCCGACGCGGCGAACAGCAATGGTTACGCCATCACGATGCAGTCCTTCGGACGCAATCGGGAACGCACCCTGCATGCCGCCATCGAGCGTATGAAGCAGCTTCCCGTGGACGGCGTCATCGCCGTCATGGAGGAGCACGTGACGGACTTCTCGGAGTTCCGCCCGCCCAAGGAGCTGCCGGTCGTCATCATCTCCGAGGATCCCGCGAACTACTGCCCCACCATCGATGCCGACCAGTACGGCTGCTCAGCCGCCGTCGTGGACTATCTGCTCAGCAAGGGGCACAAGACCGTCTACCACATCGCCGGGCCGTCCTCGTCGCGAGCCGCGGAAAGCCGCGCGCAGGGGTGGCATGACACGCTCGACCAACTGGGGCTGCGCATCCCTCCGACCTATATGGGCGACTGGGAGGCGGACAGCGGATATCAGGCCGGACTCGCGCTGGCTCACGACCCCGATTGCACCGCGATCTATGCGGCCAACGACCAGATGGCGTATGGCGCGATGCTCGGATTGCAGGCCGCCGGCAAACGCGTGCCGGAAGACGTCAGCATCGTCGGAGTGGACGATTCGCTGAGCGGGACGATTCCACGGCTGTCGCTGACCACCATGCGCATGAAATTCAACGACATCGGACGCGAGGCGTTCTTCATGACCAAGCGTCTGTGCGAGGGCCTTCGAGTGCCTTCGGGCGTGAAGACCGTGGTTCCCGCGGAGCTGGTGGAACGCGGGTCGGTGCGCGACCTGGAATCCTCGACGACGAATCTCAAGCGATAATGCCTCGCCTCGCCGGTGTCGAACGGGCGAGGCCGAGGCCATTATCCGTTCAGCGCCGGCGATTTGTCAGAGGTTCGCCGACTACATAACGCCTTACGTTCTCCAATGCGATACATCCGGTCGATGCCTTCCGCCGTGCGGGTCGGGTCACGACGCACTCCCAGCGTGTTCGCGCCCATGGCCTTGCATATGCTGGCGAAATGCGAGCCGATGTCCCCGGTGCCGACCACCAGCACCGTGGAGCCGCGCACGCTCAGCGCACGGCCGACATCGTGCCATCGCCGCTCCCCTTGTTGACGGGCATATATCGACATTGTAGGCGCACGGAATATTGCCGCGACGCCGGTGATAAAAATGACGATGCGCGGCCCGTCTTTTCTAGGAGACGGGCCGGCGCATCAGACGGCCGGAGAACCGATGTTACCGGTTGGACTTACGCTTGGCTTCAAGCGTCACGACCGCACCCGCTACCATCGCGAGTGCAGCGAAGACAACGCCCATTGTGGAGGCGCCGGTCTTTGCGATCACGTCGCCGGGCTTCTTGCCGTCGCCGGGCTTGTTGCCTTCACCAGGCTTTTCACCTTCACCGCCGGGGGTCGTCGGCTTGGTCTTCAGCGCGTCGATCGCCGCAGACAGAGCCGCCTCGGCGGCATCGACATCATCCTGGCTCACCTTGTCGTCGTCATAGACCTTGAGCGCTGCGGCGAGCTTGTCATCAAGCACCTTGAGCGACTCGTCCGTATAGGCGGAACGGTCGATCGCCTGAGCTTGGTGATCGTGGCGTGCAGCTTGTCCTTGTTGACTTCGGTCGGAGGCTTCTCGCCACCCTTCTTGGTGAACGTCAGCTCATACGTGACTGGGGACGTCACACCATCCGGGAAGCGGTATCCGTCGGCGGGCTCGGCGGTGACCGTGACGGTCACGTCCTCATCGCCCACGTTCACTACGGAACCAGCGGCCAACACCTTGCCGTCGACCTTGTACACGACTCCCTCGATGTCGGGGATGGTGTATGTATCGGCATCATCGTCCACTGTCGGCTTCTGCGGGGTGGCGACCTTGTCCTCCTCTACGGCCGTGGGCAGCAACTCGACATTCATTTCCGCCGCGGAGCCGAAGTTCGATCCGGAATAATCGGTCTTGATGACAAACTTGACGTACCGTCCGTTCTTGGGGGTCAGCTTGATGCGCTGCGTGTAGGCGACGTTCTTCAACGTGCCCGAGGCCACAGAGCTCCAAAATCGTTGGGATCGTCGGAGACATACACCTCGTAATCCTTGGCGGCACCGTTATTGTTGCCGTCGATACGGGCGAGGTAGTCGAAGTAGGCGACGTTCTCACGCGATTCGCCGAGATCGAGAGTCACCCAATGCGGGGCGGACGCGGCGGTCGGGCTGTACTGGGAGTGCCAGTTCGTCGACGAGTCGCCGTCGAGCGCCTTCGCCGCCTCTGCGCCGGAGTTCTGCGACGACTGGGCGTGCACGCTGATCTCATCCTGCGGGACATACACGCGGGAGGCCGGTGCAGTGGCGGAATCGGCCACGACCCAGCCGGCGTCGTCCTTGCCGAGTGCCTTCAGCGCCTGCTTCAGCGTCAGCCCGGCGGTCATGCCGTCGAAGCTCGCGGTGGTGGCTTTGTCGCTTTTGCCGTATGTCGTCACGGTGATGGGCTCGTCCTTGGTGCCGTAGCCGAAGACGGCGAAGTCCCCGGTCAGCTCGGTGCCCGCCTTGACGAAGATCACGGAGCCTGGCGCGACGGTCACATCGTGCAGCTGCTCGATCGACGTCATGGGCTTGTCCTTCGTGAATCCATCTCCCGCGGTCTGCGCCGTCGGGTCGATGTAGTAGGCGCGGGCGCCGGTCTGAATCTCGGATTCGGTGTGGAACACCTCAAGACGGCTCAGACGCACCGGACCGCGGGAGGAGTTGACCACCAGACGGATGGCATCGATGTTCTGGGACGTGAAGCGAAGGTCGCGCTGCTGCCCGACCGTCGTCATAGTCGCCAGATTCGTCCATGTTCCATTGACTCGTCCTGCAGGGTGGCGCTTTCGATCTGCTGGCCGGCATTGCGCACGTCCTCGGAGATCTTCACTGCATCCACGGCGACAGCGCTGCCCAGATCGATGGTGTACGTCGCGTATTGCCCACGGCCTTGTCGGAGGAGAGCTTCGAACCGTCGGTCAGCTTCGGGGCCGCTACCGCGGTGCCGTTCGCGGACGCGGCGACGGTCGCGCTCTTGCCCAGGCAAGATCGGTGCCGTAGCGTCGGGCGAGCTCCTCGCCCAGCCCCTTAAGTCCCGCGGCATCCGCATCGGCGAGCTTGCCGGTATCGGACGGTGGGACGTTCAGCAGATACTGCGAGTTGCGTCCCGTGGACTGCTCGTAGTACTTCACGACTTGAGCTACGGACGCCGGCGATTGGTTGGCATGGTAGAACCATCCGGGCCGGTTCTTGGCGTCGACTTCGGCCGGATACCAGTGCAGCTGGTTGGCGGCGCCGCTGCGGATCTCGGACAGCACGCTCGACATGGTGCCAAGCGTACCGTCGGGGGCCATCTGGCCAGGCTTGAGCGACACCTTGTCTACGCCGTCGTTGTATGCCGCCTGCGGGCTCCACTCGGTCTGACGGGCCCAGCCGTCCTCGTTGCCCACCCATCGGGCATCGTATGCGGCGTTGGCCTGAATTGCCTGGGGCTGAAGCTGGCGGATCATCTTGTAGAACACGCCATAGTCGTAATGCTCAGTGCCTGCGGTGTTGCCTTGGGCACCGTCGAACCAGACCTCGGAGATGTCGCCGTACTCAGTCAGCAGCTCATAGAGCTGGTTGAGCATGTAGGCGCCGTACTCCGTGGCCTTGTACTTGAACGTGGGCAGTTTGCCGGAAGCCACCTTGTCGGCGCGGTCGTCGTTCTCCACCAGCGTGGGGATCGTGCGCTCGACGCGTGCGGAGCCGTTGCCCCAGACGCCCTTCTTCTCCATGTAGGAATCAGCCGGCGAATAGTAGATGCCGACCTTCAGGCCGTACTTCTTTGCCGAGGCGACAATCTTGCGGAACAGGTCCTTCTCCCCCGTGCGCTTGGCGACGGCGGTGTTTGCCCAGTCGTGCTCGGTGTTGTACCGCGAGTCGTACAGCTCGAAGCCGTCATGGTGCTTGACCGTCACCATGATCATCTTGAAGCCACCGTCGGCGAAGGACTTCGCCCACTGGTCGGTGTCGAGGCCGGTCGGTCGATGCGGGAGGGATCCTCGTTACCGTGACCCCACTCCTGGTTGTAGTACGTGTTGATGCCGTAATGGAGGAATCCGATCTGACCCCAGTCGATGTAGTCGGCCTGCCCTTCGGTCGGACGCAGCTTGGACAGCTTGGTCTTAAGCGCGGCCTCGCACTCGGCGGGCTTCACGTCGAAGGTATTCGCCTCCTTGATGCCCGACGTGTCGCAGCTGACCTGAGAGTAGACCAGCTTGAATTCGTTGGTGGTGAAGTTCGCGGAGGTTTTGGCCAGGCGGATCTCGCTCAGCGAGCCGACGAAGCCGCGGCTGAGCGCGGCGGAATGCACTTCGTTACCGAAGCCGACCTTGCCTTGATGCCCGAATTCAGGTAAGCCAGACCGGTGATGTCCTTGGTCTGGGCGTCGCCGCCATCCACGCGCATGACGAGCTTCGCGCCGGTGCCGGCCTCATTGGGCACGTACGCCACCGACACGACGTGCTCCGCACCCGTGGCGGCCGCGGACTCGATCTTGTGGTCGGTCCAATTATTGCCGGACTTGGTGGAGGCGCCGAACACGAGCTTGTTCGACTCGTAGCGCAGGAACAGGTTGCCGCCCCGCGCCGAACAGGGTCTGGTTGTCGCCGGTCTGCGTCGGGGTGAAGCGCAGCTCCGCGACCAGCGGCGTGGTGAGGGCCTCGTTGTTACCGAGGGTGAAGTCCGTGGGCGTGAAATCGAATCCGGCCGTGCCGCCGCCCAGCGTGACGGCGGAGTTCGAGATGGACGGATTGGCTGAGCGCGACACCAGCGAGCCCAGCATCTGCTCGCCGCTCGCCGCGGTATATGAAGTGCCGCTGAACGTGCCGTTGAAATTGACATGCAGCAGCTGGGATGCGTCAAGAATCTCCCACGGGGCGTTCGAATCGGCGACACGCACGCGGAACACGTCACCGGCAAGACCGCGGCTCGCCGCGCCGGAAGCGGGGTTCACCTCGTAGCCGATCCCGAACTTGTTCCCGACGGAATCGCTGACGGCCGCGAGCTCACCGGCCGCGGAGGTGGCGGTCTCGCCGGCCACGCCATCCACCGACAACTGCAACGTCGAGGCAGTGCCGTCGGCTCCCGGCAGATATGTCAGCTGGATGATGTGCTTCACATTGTTGGAAGCAGCGTCACGGACTTTGTGTAGTCGTTCCATGTACTGCCGGAAGGGTTCGTGGAGAAGCCGTATTCGAGGTTGCTGCCGTTCGCCCGCACGAAGATGTTGCCCATGGCGGAGAACAATGTGGCGAGGTTGCTGGGCGTCTGCGTCGTACGGTATTCCATTTCGGCGCGGAATCCCTTGTTCACCTTCCCGCTCGCGCTGAAGCTCGCGGTCGAGGTGAATGTCACGCCGTTGGTGCCGCCAGCGAGGGTGATGCCGCCGCCGTCAAGCGTGGTCGGTATGCTGCCGTGCTTGGTCACGGAGCCCTTCGCCACCTCGTCGCCACCTGTGGTGTAGGTGTCTGCAGCGAACGTGCCGCCGAACGACACATCGAGGTATTCCATCGGATCCGCCGCCACCGCGACGTTCGGCAATGCCACGAACGCGAGCGCCGAGACCGCTATCAATGCGGTGAGTCTGCGCAGCCACGAACGCGAGCATCCTCTTGATGCTGTGTGTAGCATATTTCAATCCTCTATGATTTTGAACATTCTTGTACTTCTTGCCGGAATCTTTGCCCCGGAGGCACGACATCGTTCCGCCAAGTGTTCAGATTCCCGCAGACAGTCTATCAGATCAGGCTGATTTAAGGTACCCTATGCAGGAGTTCGACATATGACGGTGCCGGAGAGCATTGGACTCTCCGCACCGGTCATGTTCAGCCCCTACGGCGCTTGATGGTCAGCAGCACCGTCGCAGCGCTGGCGAGCGCCATGACCGCGACCGATATCGCGGTCACGTTCACGCCGGTCGCCGACAGCGGAGGCTTGGGTTTGTCGTTGGTCTCATACCCATGATCGCTGGTTCTCGCATAGTACGTCGCACACATTATCATCACCTCGTCAATCGCCCGGTAACGCAAGCATACCGCGGAACAACAAAAGTGGTCCCGCCGTTGAACGGCAGGACCACTTCATGCATTCCACGCGCCCGTGCGTCACGCAGCGGGCGCGGTCGGCTCACCACGGCGTCACGCCTTGACGACCTCCACACCCAGTTCGGCGCCTTCCTTCACCGCGAAGGAGGTGGCCAGCGTCTCATGGGCGATCAGATCGCGGAACCGCTCGACATCGGCCACATTGGCGGACGGCACGGTCAGCACCAGGGCGATGCGATCGGCGATGTCCAGGTCGGCGGCCTTGCGGGCGTCCTGCACGGCGCGAATCACGTCGCGGGCGTAGCTCGGCCTCCAGGTCGGCGGTCAGCACGGTATCGAGGATCACGAAACCGCCGGTGGGCAGAGCGGACGACACGGAAGCGTCGACCTCGGCGGCGTTCTCCTCCTCCACGCGGTTGATTAGCTCGTATTCGCCAGCCTCCAGCGCAACCTCGCCGTTCGGCGTCTCGACGACCGGAGCACCGGTCGCGGCATCGACGTGCCAGGCACCGGTCTTGGACGCTTGATGGCGAACTGGACCTGCTTGCCGAGGCGCGGGCCGGCGGCGCGGGCGTTGACCTTCAGCTCGTGCACGATCTTCAGCCCCTGCGAACCGGCATCCTCCATCGTGCAGAACTCAATATCCTTTATATTAAGCTCTGACTTGAGAATTTCGTCGTACGCCTTGACGCGTCCACATCCTCGACCACGACGGTGAGCTTGGCGAGCGGCTGGCGCACACGGATCTGGGCGGCCTTGCGCAACGACAGAGTGCCGGAGACGATCTCACGCACCTTCTCCATCGCGTCCACCAGTGCCGGGTCGTCGACCAGCACACGGCCAAGCTCGGTCGCCTCACCGGTCTTCTCGTCCGAGACGTACGGCCAATCGGCCAGATGCACGGATTCACCGCCGGTCAGGCCACGCCACACGGATTCGGACTCCATCGGGGCGAGCGGCGCGAGAACGCGCATGAACACCTCAAGCACGGTGTACAGCGTGTTGAACGCGTTCGCGTCCTCCTTCCAGAAGCGGTCACGGGTGTTGCGGATGTACCAGTTGGTGAGCACGTCGATGAAGTCACTTGCCGCATCGCACGCGTCAGAAATCGCGAACTCGTCGAGCGACTTCTCTACACGCTCTACGAGCCTGCGGGTGCGGGCCAGCAGGTAACGGTCCATCTCGGGCAGACCCGCCACCTCATCCGCGCGCAGCTGACGGGCGTCGAAGCCGGCCCCGCCATTGGCCGCGTTCGCATACAGCGTGAAGAAGTAGTAGGAGCTCCACACCGGCAGCATGACCTGGCGCACGGTGTCGCGGATGCCCTCAGCGGTAACAATGAGGTTGCCGCCGCGCAGGATTGGCGACGACATAAGGAACCAGCGCATGGCGTCGGAACCGTACTTGTCGAACACGCCGTTCACGTCCGGGTAGTTGCGCAGGTGCTTCGACATCTTCTGGCCGTCGGAACCGAGCACGATGCGTGGCAGATCACGTTCTTGAACGCCGGACGGTCGAACAGCGCGGTGGCCATCACGTGCAGCAGGTAGAACCAGCCGCGAGTCTGGCCGATGTATTCGACAATGTAATCGGCCGGGAAGTGCTGCTCGAACTTCTCCTTGTTCTCGAACGGGTAGTGGAACTGCGCGAACGACATCGAACCGGATTCGAACCAGCAGTCGAGCACGTCGCTGATACGGTGCATGTGGCTCTTGCCGGTCGGGTCGTCCGGGTTGACGCGCGTGAGGTTGTCGATCCACGGACGGTGCATGTTGACGTTGCCGTCCTTGTCGCGCGGGTAGTCGCCGAAGTCGGCCTTGAGCTCCTCCAACGAACCGTACACGTCGACGCGCGGGTACTTCGGGTCATCGCTCACCCACACCGGGATCGGCGAACCCCAGAAGCGGTTGCGGGAGATCGACCAGTCGCGCGCGTTGGCGAGCCACTTACCGAACTGACCATCTTGACATTCTCAGGAATCCAGTTGATCTGCTGGTTGAGCTCCAACAGGCGCGGCTTGATCTTCGTCACCGACACGAACCAGGAGCTCACAGGCTTGTAGATCAGCGGCGTGGCGCAACGCCAGCAATGCGGGTAGGAGTGCACATAGCTCTTCTCCTGGAACAGGATCGCGCGATGCTCGGCCGGGATCTCGGCCAGCGGGCCGTCTCCGTTGCGCAGGTTGCGCAGGATCGGCTTGTTCGCGTCGAACACGTACATACCCTCGTAATCGGGGCACTGCGCGGTGAAGCGGCAGCCGGCGTCGAGCACGTCAGTGCTCTTGATGCCGTGCGCGTTCAGCGTGTTCATATCGTCCTCACCATAGGGAGCCTGGTGAACCAGGCCGGTACCCTCGACGGTGTCTACGTAGTCCGCGGTAAAGATTTGGTAGCCTTCGGGCCCCGGCACGTTGCCCTCAGACTCGGCTTTGTCGCCAGCGAAGTACGGGAACACCGGCCAGTAACGCCAACCGGCCATCTCGGAGCCCTTGAGCTCGCGCACGACCTCGTAATCCTCGCCGAGCTCCTTCTCGTACTTGGAGAGCAGGGGCTTGCCGAAGTAGAACTTCTTGCCGGCGTACTTGCCCTGCGTCGGGCGCACCTCGACATAGTCGATGTCAGCGCCGACGACGATCGCGAAGTTGGTGGGCACGGTCCACGGCGTGGTGGTCCAGAAGACCGCGTAGGCGTCCTCCTCGTCGCGCAGCTTCACGGCCACCGACACGGTGGTGTCCTGACGATCCTGATACACGTCGGCGTCCATGCGCAGCTCGTGCGCCGAAAGCGGCGTCTGATCCTTCGGGCAGTACGGCAGCACGCGGTAGCCTGGTACGCCAGACCCTTCTCGTACAGCTGCTTGAACGCCCACATCACCGACTCCATGTACGGGATGTTCAGCGTCTTGTACCCGTGCTCGAAGTCGACCCAGCGGGCCTGACGATGCACGTAATCCTGCCATTCGTGCGTGTACTTCAGCACGGAGGCGCGGCAGGCGTCATTGAACTTGTCGATGCCCATCTTCTCGATCTGGTCGACCGAGTCGATGCCGAGCTCCTTCTGCGCCTCCAGCTCGGCGGGCAGACCGTGCGTGTCCCAGCCGAACACGCGGTTGACCTTGCGGCCCTTCATGGTCTGGTAGCGCGGGATCACGTCCTTCGCGTAACCGGTCAGCAGGTGGCCGTAGTGCGGCAGGCCGTTCGCGAACGGCGGGCCGTCGAAGAACACGAACTCGTTCTGGCTATGGTCGCCGGAAGGGTTGCGTTCAACGGACTTGTTGAAGGTGTCGTCCTTGTCCCAATACTTCAGGACGGTTTCCTCCATGTTGGGGAAACTCGGGTTCGGCGCGACGCTGGCGGTCTCGCCGCCCTCGTTCGCCTTGGGATACACGTGGGAATTGGTGGTTTCGCTCACCATTGCTCTCCTCGATGTCGCATTGCACTGGTCCTACGGGAGCTGGCTATAGCGAACCATTCACGGGAAGAACAGGGATTGAGACGGCCGTTCGCCACACCGGCGGCATATATGCGCCGGCGATGTCCTCGCGGCCGGAACCCTTGTTCCACCCGGAACGGCCGTCATGGCCATTCCCGCCTACGAGGACGATGATCGGCGGCATGCCCTCAGGCTGCCGACCGCCACCGCGGTACCACCTCGCTTGTCGCTCGCATCCAGCCATCCTAAGACGGCGAAAACTCGCGACCGCTTGTGTTCGGCTGTGACGGGCCGATCCCGTCGGTTCTACTCAGCTTCGTGCCGTCGACGTTCGATCGACCGTCATGAAGCTTTTCTTCCGAAGACTCCCCGCTGATAACGGATCATCGCCTTGACTTCGGTGCATATCCTAGCACGGTGTGTGGCCGACGGAACCGGAGTGTCCGCGAACGCCGTCGGCTCGCGGCCAGGCAATCATGCGAGGCCCGAAATCCGACCATCATGCCGGATGTACGCCGACGCTCAATCGCGCACGATGCTGCCGACGATCCCCGAGACAATGGACATGATGAGAGAGCCGAGCACCGCCCACCAGAACCCGTGCACCAGCACGCCAACACCGAACAGACTGATTGCCAACCATGAGGCGAGCCGCATGAACAGCCAGTTGATGACCAGATACAGCAGCCCGAACGTGAGAATCGAAAACGGCAGCGCGATCAGCTGCGTCACCGGCTTGATCGAGGCGTTGATCAGCGCCATGAACAGCGCGAACACTGCGATTCCCAAAATCGGAGGCTGCCCCACCGCGGTCATGCCGGGCAGAAGCACCACCATCACCGCGGCCGCAACCGTCAGCACCAGCCATCGCATCAGAAAATCCTTCATGGCGCCCATCTTATGCCATCCAAGCCGTCACCGATCAGTTGCGATGTGCCGGTTCGGTGCATTCATCATATGTCGGGCACGATCATCGAGAACGATTGCGCTTAAGGCACAATCGCCACCTAAGACCCAGACCACCCTCAGTCGGCTCCGCCGACAGCTCCCGCCAGCAGGAGCCAGCATGCAACTCCAATACGACGTCAGGGCGGAAATCGTCGATTACGTTCCGCGGATTCTTCGGCTACCATGCAAACAGGAGGACGACGATGACTACAAAGGAAACGGCGACCACGACGAAGCAGGCGGCCGCCCGGCAACGGGCGTTCGCGCAACTGGACGCGACCTTCCGCTCAGGAGTCACCCGGCCACTGTGCTGGCGAAAGGCGCAACTCGACGCGATGGCCCGAATGCTGAGGCAGAATGCCACCGTCATCGCCCGTGCGGTACGCGCCGACCTGGGCAAACCCGCCGCGGAGACCGCGCTGATGGAAATCGGGCTGGTGCTCGATGAGATTCGCTTCATCAAGCCACGCCTCGGCAGGTGGGCGGCGCGGCATCCCAAGCCGATGCATTACCTGCTGCAGCCCGCAGTCGGCTGGACAGTCGCCGAGCCGAAAGGCGTGGCGCTCATCATCTCGCCGTGGAACTATCCGGTGCTGCTCAGTTTCGAGCCTATGGCGGACGCGATCGCCGCAGGCAATTGCGTGTGCATGAAACCATCGGAGCTGTCTCCGCACACCAGCGGCGTGATGGCGGACCTCATCGCACGGTACATGGACCCGCAGGCGTTCCGCGTGGTTCAGGGAGGACCGCAGGAGACGACAAAGCTGCTGGAGCAGCCGTTCAATCACATCTTCTACACCGGCGGAGGAAAAGTCGGTTCGATAGTCATGGCCGCCGCCGCGAAGCATCTCACACCGGTCACTTTGGAGCTCGGAGGCAAGTCGCCGGTGTTCGTCGACCGTACCGCGAACCTCGACGTCGCCGCGCGGCGCATCGCCTGGGGGCGGTTCATCAACGCCGGGCAGACCTGCGTGGCACCCGACTATGTGCTCGCAACGTCCGACGTCATCGAGCCGCTGGCAGGAAAGATCGCCAAGGCCGTCACGCGGTTCTTCGGCTCAGACCCGCAACATTCCGACAGTTTCGGACGCATCATCAACACCCGGCATTTCGACCGGCTGACTGCGCTGCTGCCCGATCCGAAGAACCCCGCCACCAGACGCACGGTATGCGGGGGCAATACCAGACGCGATGACCTCTACATCGCACCGACCGTGCTATTGGGCGTCAAACCCGATGCGCTGGTGATGCAGGAGGAGATATTCGGCCGATTCTGCCCATTCTGGAAGTCGCCGACGCGAAGGCCGCAGTGGAATTCATCAACGCCCGGCCACGCCCGCTGTCGGCCTACGCGTTCACGGGCAGCAAGAGGGTACGGCGGATGTTCGAGCGCGAAGTCAGTTGCGGAGCACTGGGATTCAACCTGCCGCTTGGCCATCTGATCTCCAGTCGGCTGCCGTTCGGCGGCGTGGGAGCTTCGGGCATGGGCTCATATCACGGCAAGGCCGGTTCCTGGAGTTCAGTCATGTCAAGACCGTGGTCGGCAAGCCCGCGGTGCCGGATACGCTTTCGTTGGTGTATCCGCCGTATGACGGCTTGAAGAAGATACTGATTTCGGCAGTCAGCCATACGCCGAGAGTGCGGTAGCGGGACACGGCGCACCTCCCGCTGGCGGGAGGTGACGCGCAGCGCCGGTGGGTGGTGACCACCCCCAGTCGGCTCAGCCGACAGCCCCGCCAGCGGGGGCGTTACAGTGCTCCAGTCGTCTCCGCCGACAGCCTTCGGGCCCTGCAATTATGGACGGGCTAGGCATGACTGTTCCGCTGGCTCGCTGTCGTTCGCTCTTCGCCTACAAACCGCACCGCTGTTTGCTTGACGGCTCAGCCCGTCAACGGGGGCATAATGGAAAAGCCCCTCGCGATGAGGGGCTTTATCGATGAGTAGGACTTGTTACTTGGCTTCGTTTGTGGTGAGCATGGCTTGGTGACCTGTTGGTAGAGATCCTCGTAGCGCCGGGCGTGGAGGCGGGCAGCACGACGGTCTTGGCGTTGTTCGACTCGGACAGCGAGCGCATCACATCAAGGTACTGGTTGAACAG
>ENA-OQDE01000710-OQDE01000710.1-human-gut-metagenome-genome-assembly--contig:-NODE-710-length-17496-cov-7.884622_pt1 | contig 17496 bp, 18 predicted proteins | sample MGYA00242768_ERZ504595 | MGnify/ENA primary metagenome ERZ504595 (study PRJEB26092, sample SAMD00036307) | human gut metagenome | host: Homo sapiens | study: EMG produced TPA metagenomics assembly of...
TTTCCAGAATATCAAATTCTGTAAAACCCAAAGTAGGGTGAATTTCTGAAATATTCACTATCTTTGCCATTATCTTATTAGTTTGGATATTTCCCCCGTTTTGGCCGTCAAATCTTATTTTCGGGGGAATACCTAAAAGATACAAAAAAGCCAACTAATTCGCAATACTTTGTGTATGAATTAGTTGCTGATTTTGTAATATTTAATGAATGTCCCTAAGAAGAAATGGACAATCCCGATAAAGCCTAACAACTGTATCGGGATTATTCATTTCAGTTCTTTCCACGTCAGCATACCACGAATAGAATAACACAATACAAAAAGAAACAAATGGTATGATGAATGATAAGGACATGGTACTATTATCTGCCACATAACCCATCAGCACAGGACCAACAGCCCCTCCTACGGGAGACATCATAAGGAAGGAAGAAGCCCGTTTGGTCTTTCCACCCAATCCCTTCAAAGATATGGCAAAAATAGTGGGAAACATGATGGCTTCGAACACGTATACCAAAAACAAGGCTATTAATGAAATCTTTCCTAAATTACAAACGATAAGAAAAGTAGCCATTACCGTCCCCAAAGCACAGCATAGCAGAACTCTCTCCGCACGGATTCGCTGCATGATCCAACTACCGGCAAAACGTCCGCACATAAACAATCCAAGTCCACCGAAAGAAAGTACTACCGCCGCATCCCGAGCATTCATCCACCCGTCATCCACCACATAATTGATAAAAAAACTATTAATAGAAATCTCCGCTATCTCATAACTGAATAGTGCCACTATTCCGAATAAGAATAATTTATGCGACCATAAACTTCTCTTAACCGTTTCTCCGTCAGCCAAATCGTCAACATGAACAATCTCCGGAAGTTTGATACGGGAAAAAATAAATCCCACTGCCAGTACAACCACTCCCATCAACATATAAGGATACGAGATATTTGCTTCTCCCTTCCCCGAGAACAATAACAGTCCTCCTACTAAAGGACCACAAATACATCCTAGCCCATTAAAAGACTGGGCCAGGTTCAACCGACTGGCAGCTGTTTCCCTATCCCCCAGTTCTGTCATATAAGGATTTGCAGCTGTTTCCAAAAAGACCAAACCGCAAGCAATGACAAACAAAGAGAACAGGAAAAATTCAAATGACATCCAATACTCGCCGGGAATAAACATCAAGGACCCGATTCCATAAAGCAACAATCCGAAAACAACTCCCTTACGATATCCATATTTGGTTATAAACAATCCTGCCGGAATAGCCATTATGAAATAGCCTAGATAAAACATCACCTGTACCATTGCCGAATGAGTACGGGTAATATCCATCACCTCTTGAAAATGTTTGTTCAATACATCAAGAATAGCATGTGCGAATCCCCATAAAAAGAACAAAGAGGTTACTAAAACAAAAGGAACTAAATAGTCCCTTTTCACCAATGCGTGTCTTTGTATTTCCATATCCTATTACAATAATGCAAGCAATTGAGCCAAGTCCGTAATAATTACATCAGGAACAGATTCGTCTATAACTTCTCCTCCCCAACCTTCTCCTTTCAACCAGGCAACGCGACAACCTACAGCTTTGGCCGGAACAACATCTTTTAAGAAAGAATCTCCGACCACCAGCACATTCTCTGCCGCAAATCCCATAGCATCTACTCCAAGTCTATAGATAGCAGGATCCGGCTTACGAACACCCACTACAGAGGATTCAATTATCTCATCAAAGAAATCCAAAAGTCCGAAATCCTTTAAAATAGTCTGTATATTGCCATAAAAATTAGAAACCAACACCAACCTATACTTCTTAGCCAACTCCTTCACTACCGGGCGTGTAACCTGCAATATATCCAACACATACCCATAACAGCTGTCTGCCACTTTCACTGCATAAGATTGCAGTTGCAACTCATCCATAGGCAACTTTCTCTGTTCCGCCAACCATTCCACCTGAAGTTTAGTCTTGATAGAAAGCACATCATGAAAATTATGCCAAGGCTGGACAAAAGGATATTTAGCCAACGCCCTTTCTCCAAAAACGTATGCCTCACGGAAACTTTCCTTATCCACCGGCACCTGATGTTCCATATACTTAGTCCACAACACTTCCGCCCAATGACAGCTGTTCGTATCTATTGTACCGCCATAATCAAATATAACTCCCTGAATATTTTTCAATGTATCCATTATCTTACTTATTAGCAGGTGTACCATTGCCGACTTTCATCAACAACACACCAATTACAATCCAAATCAATTCACGTACACGGGTTATCAATCCGGTATAAACCCCAAAAGCTCCCGGAATAGCCAACCCTCCTACCGCCAAAGCAAAGCCTCCTTCACGTGCGCCCAATTGCATAGGCGAGAAAAAGAACAAATTGGCAAACAAAGAAGTAAATGCCATAATTAAAATACAAGCTGGAAAACTGACATCCGTTGTCAGAATATTCAATATGAAATACACTTCCAGACATCCTATAATCCGAGCCATGAATTCCAGACTTAACGAGGCATAAAACGTAGATCTACGCTGTTTATGCAGTTCGGCTATCTGACTGTCCACACGTTCCAAAGCCTCGCGTTTATTTTCCGAAAAACGTTTAGCCCATTCTTTGATAAAAGGAATATGCTGAAGCAATTTTAAAGTACGGACAGCCATACCATTCTTGTAACCTTTCATAAAAAAATAAATGGCTAAAAGAGAAACCGCCCCCACAACAGCCAATATAGTTCCCATGCAATATCTACCGGACGTAGAGCCAGATACAAAAAGATAGAAAAAAACCAAAAACAAAAATGCGAGAAAATATGCATCATCACATAAAGAATTACTGATGAAGTTGCCTTACTGGCCCCAACATAAGGAGTCAGCTCCATAATGCGGTAAGGCTCTCCTCCCATCAATCCCACCGGGGTGGCATAATTCAGTGCAAATCCGGAAACTGTCAGTTTATAAACTTTCCAAAATGGAATAGGTGTTCCCTTTTTCCATCCCGGATGATAATATACCAAGAAAGGGTATTGAACAGATAAATAATAATCCATAACCCTACCACAGCCGGCAACCACATTCCCGCCCGGCGCAAATTAGCCAGTAGTTCATCATACTCCATATCAAAAGAACAAAGCATCACTACGATGGCTGCAATTCCAAACATCAGGAATATATTTCTATACTTACTTTTCACTTCGTTATGTATTTATGATACAATCGTGCGCAAATCGCCTCATGGCAATGACGCATATATACAAACAAAGAGGTCATCACAACAACCTCGAACACAAAATACAACCATGGTTCGCCAATCAACAAACTGATATATAGAGCAATGGCACGTGTATTAAAAGTCAAGATATTGGTATATTTCATCAAAGGTTTGCTAGCCGCACGAAATTCATCCCGTAATTCCTGTGGAATATTGTCTCCATACTTTTCCTTCACCAATGCATAAAACTGTTGGAAATTAGGAGTCATTCTTTCCTGCTGACGTGTATAATTACCATAGAAATACAAGAAAGCTTTCCACCAGAAGTTTCCCTTCCACGGCAGACTGTAGAAGATTTCACGCTGTTGTTTGAAATTATCCAATTCGCTTCCGCTTTTCCCTTTTAAAAAGTATAAATGAATATTACGATAATAATCCGCCAATGTACATTGTTTGCTATGACAAACAGTACCCGAAACAATAGCCAATATCCAAATAAAAATACCCCAATGCATGCCGTCACCAATATGAAACGGCATGGGTTGGTTCATCAGTCTGAGACAAATTGCCGCATAAATGGTAAAGAACCAAATATCACCGGCAAATCCATCCAACATACGCCCCCACTGGGTTTTCTGTCCTGTCAGACGCGCCAATTGTCCATCCGCACTGTCATAATGATTCGCCCACATCAACAAAAGTATACCCAAAAGAGTATGTTTCATATCAGGATAATAAAACATCACACCAGCACCTATACCTAAAATGATAGAAAAAATGGTTACCACATTAGGGTGTACCTTTAGTTTTTTAAAAAATAATGCCCATGCATAACCTATGGGACGGTTGAAATAAATATCCAGGAACTCCTCTGTGTCCATGGATTTGAAAGAAGCCTCTATTCCTTTCTTCTCACTTTCTGTACTCATGTCTTTTTTATTTCATTTGCTTTTTAGCCCGTTTATAAATGCACTCTGCAATTTTACCTCCCGCTTCCTCACGGCAACGGGCAAAGCTGGGCCAGTCGTTAAAATCGATTATTCGCAGTGTGCCATCAGCTGAAATCACACAATCACCTCCGTAAATGGGCACATTCAGCGCCTCGGCAGCTTTATCACTTTGTATTTTCAATTCCTCTACGCTAAAAGGAATTCCTTTAGCTATCCCATTTATTTTCTCCAGACCAAACTTGCTGTGCGAACAAGGAGAGGGATAAAACCAATAAAAAAAATCAGTTCCATGCACTCCGTAGAATTTTACCAAGTCACCTTGCAAGTGTTCGTTTATGACTGCAACAGGAATACCGCGTTTACGGAAATCAGCCAATATATTTTCTACCTCTTCCTTACAGGTGGCGTAGGCAACATCTTCTTTCACCATAGCGTGAGAGTCACCTCGTTTCACCCAACAAGGATAACAATTTTCCAAATACTCATCTGCCGTAGAAATTATAAAACTTTGCGGATGAGGAACCCCGTTCTTTATAAGTAATTCTGTCATTGGCTTACGCACACAATTATCTATACCGTAGGCAGAGTTTATCACCAATGCACCTTCATCCTCCAAAGACCTCAAACGAGCTATCGTTACCTTATCACGGGCCATATCAAAAATAATATCTCCCTTGACACCCTGTTCCACGAAATCTTTCTCCGCATAAACTTTCACCTCACAGCCCAACCGCCGCAATTCCTCCGTCACCTTATAAAATATGGCGGCATCATTGTCTACATGATTGGGGGAATATTCATTTCCACGGCTTACCCCTATTATTGAAATTACATCCATTCCTTCTGTTGTGTTTAAGTTACTCCTCTTTACCGGCTAGAAAATTTTCAGCTTTCACGATATCACCAGCATGATCTACATCCAAAATTTTTGTAAAAGGATAAGCCTTTAATTTCAAGCCGTCGGCTACCAACTGTCGTTGAAAGTTACGCATACGTGACATACCTTTCTCCATACACCCATGCAACGTCTTAACGGCTGCCGGGGTCAGACAATAAATGCCTCCAGATATATAACGGCATTCGGGAGTCGCCTCATCATGGAAACCTGTTATATCCAAAGCACTGTCCGTAGATATATAAAGCGGTTTTTCATCATCTATAAAATCCGTTACCGCCATATACCCATCTGTTTCCGATTGTTTGAACGTTTCAATAAAAGTCGAAAACTCTTCTTCACGGAATATAGTATCCACAGTAGTCAAGCAGAATTTATCATCCTGCAAATAAGGGCTCAGTTCATAAAAACTGTGCATGGAACTGGGGGTAGTTTTCACAACTACTTCCAATGGGATCTCTGCTTCTGCCTGTAGTTTTGCCAAATGCTCTTTTGTCAATGGACTTTCATTATTAATAATGACAACCACCTTATCAGCTCCGTTACGTACAAAAATCTGTATCAAGCGATCAATCATGGCAACTCCGTTCAGTTGCACCAAAGGTTTGGGCAAAGCAACCCCTTCTTGCGAAAGCCGGGAACCTTCACCCGCTGATATAATTGCAAATTTCATTTCTACTTTTTCTTGAAATTATATTTTAAACCGATCGTCCATTAATCTTCATCATCAATGGTGTCCAATTTCAATTTATCGCTATCATCCCGTTTTTCATAATATTGTTTACGCAGCGGATGTGCATGAATCTCTTTCTCGACAACACGGTTACGGAAAACATCCATAGCCACATAAATAGCCTGGCGAAAAGAATCTTCCAAGGCAACCCCTTGCCCGGCAATATCATACGCAGTACCATGTGCCGGAGAAGTACGTACAATGGGAAGTCCCGCAGTGTAATTCACTCCTTCATCCATTGCCAAAGCTTTGAAAGGAGCCAATCCCTGATCATGATACATAGCTAGAATTCCATCAAAATGAGTATAGTTGCCAGATCCCATAAAGCCATCGGCGGATAAGGTCCGAAACACTGAATGCCTTTGGCAACCATTTCCTTCATTGCCGGAATTATAATATCACTCTCTTCCGTACCAATCAATCCCTCATCACCCGCATGAGGATTTAATGAAAACACAGCTATACGCGGACTGTCGATGCCAAAATCCTCTTTTAAAGAACGATGGAAAACAGTCAATTTTTCCATAATAAGTTCCTTGGTAATATCTTGTGCTATCTCGCGTACAGGAACATGACCAGTCACCAAAGCTACCCGGAAATCATTCTTCAGCAAAATCATTAACGCCTTCTGTCCTTCCCCCACACGCTCTTCAATATATTCCGTATGACCGGGGAAATGAAAACTTTCCGACTGAATGGTATGCTTATTGATAGGAGCAGTTACCAAAACATCAATCATTCCCTCCCGATAATCCTGCAAAGCTCTCTCCAACGCATCCAAAGCTGCTTTACCAGCCTCCGGTGTCGGTTTGGAGAGCTCCACCTTCAATTCGTCTTCCGTACAATTCACGATGCTCAGTTTATCCGGCTGAGCATCATCTGCAGAATTGACAATACTGAAATTTGTTTGAATATCCATTGCTTTACGATGATAAGCAGCCACTTTAGGCGATCCATAAATAATGGGTGTACAAAGTTCCAGCATGGTAGGATCCGAAAAAGTTTTGAGAATTACTTCATATCCTACTCCGTTGATATCCCCATGAGTAATACCAACTCGTATCTTGTAGTTATCTTCCATCTATTATTATATATTATATGTCTCTTCTTACTTACCCGGCTTGTTGTATCTATTTTTTCTTCCGGAATATTACCACTAATTACAATTTCGTCAATCAAGCTTTCATTGGGCAATCTCAATGTATAAAGTGAAGCTTCCATCTGACGCATCAGATTACGTTTCAATTTATCCGGTGAATAGATAAAGGCCTCAACCACAACGACACGGCCGTTAGCACGATCCACCCGTGCATGAGACACAAACGGACCTCCCATCATGTCACCTTCCATTTCCCATAATCCGCGGGCTTCTTGCGCATACTCTCCTTTTACAACAATATCTTCCACATCTACAAACATAGAGTCTGTTGCCATATACATTCCTTCGCGTTCACCCGGAATATTTGCTTTCATTACAGAATCACGTTTATGAATGAAATAATCTTTAGTAAAGGTATCCTTGTCCGTATAAGGATAAGAGTACATTACAAAATTCATATCCGCTGTAGCACGATTAGTAGAAGCCCACAAAAAATCTTTGCCTTCTTTATAGTTAGCCAGTTCTACCGGCACCCAGATATCACAATCAAAAATACTTCCTACCTTAGTGGAAATCACATCGCTATGTTTTTGTTTCAACAAAGTTATCTGACGATTCATCTCAGCTTTCACAAAGAAATCTATAATCACTTTACTGTTCTTTGCTACAAATTCCTCAAATTCGTCTTCATTAGGAGCCTGAATTGTCATAATCATCTGCGGAGACGCATAAACATCACGGGAAAACTTGAGTTTGGGCTGAGTATAAATATCTTGAATATCCACAATGATGATATTACGGAATATTTTCAGCACACGGTCAAAATGCTGAGGGTCCACATTTGATATACGAAACGAACGTTCCGCCTGGGGCAGTCCGGGCACATTGGTATCCAATACATCAAACAATGCACGTCCTGCAGGACGATCCCATACAGGTTTATTTACTACGACCAATACTTCGTAAGGCCTACCGCTGGACGTGGGGGTAAACAAGTTCTTTTGTCCCTTCTTACAAGAAGCCAGTACCAGAACCACCAGCACCAAACTTAAATAAAATGCTATTCGTTTCATAATTATATGGTATTATTGTTGTTATTTACTGTAATGTAACACCTTTCTCCTTCTGTTGTTTAGCCGTAGACAACATTCCACAAGCAGCAAAAATATCTTCTCCTCTTGAAGCACGGATCGTAGCAAATACGCCATGCTGCGTCAAGTAATCACGGAAGGCAACCATTGTTTCCATATCTACCCCTTCCAAATCCACATTAGGAATGGCATGAAACCGGATCAAATTGACACGACATTCAATGCCGCGCAAAAGTTTCACAATCTCTTTAGCGTAAATAAGTGAATCGTTCACCCCTTTGAATACGATATACTCAAAAGACAGACGCCGCTGTTTGCTAAAATCATAATTATGCAATATATCAATAATTTCCGTAATGGAAAAAGCTTTCTCGGCAGGCATTAAATCCCTTCGTTGCGAAGGAATCGGAGTATGCATACTGATAGCCAGATGACAATCACTTTCATTCAGAAAGCGCTCCAGTCCTTTCTTTAAACCCACAGAAGAAACAGTGATGCGTTTCGGGCTCCAACCGTAACCATATTCTGAAGTCAGAATCTCAAGCACTTTCAACACCTCATCCAGATTGTCGAAAGGCTCTCCCATACCCATGAAAACAAGATTAGTCAGCTTTTCCCTTTCAGGAATAGAATAGATCTGGTTTAATATTTGATGGGCACTCAGATTAGCTGTAAAACCTTGCTTCCCGGTCATACAGAACTTACAATTCATCTTGCATCCCACTTGCGAGGAAACGCAAAGAGTAGCCCGGTCCTCATCGGGTATATAAACCGCTTCAATAAAATTATGAGCCGGTGTACGGAAAAGATATTTCACCGTACCGTCTACCGAACGCATTTCTTCCACCGGAGCAGATGCTCCCACCTCATACCCTTCTTTCAATGCTTCGCGATGCTTTAATGACAAATTGGTCATTTCGTCTATCGTTTCCACCTTTTTATCATACAACCAAGACGTAATCTGCTTTGCGGCAAATTTAGGCATTCCCAGATTCCTCACAATCTGTTGAATCTCATCCAATGTCCTGCCAAGTAATGCTGTTTTCGGAGTTTCCATTTATATTTAAAAGACAATTAGCGTACAAAGGTAGAGAAAAAATAAGATATATTACCTATCTTTGCCGTGAGAAATACTTTTTAACAATGAGAAAAACAATTAATTGCTTTATTCCTTATAGGGAAAGCACAGCGGCAGAACAGACAATCCATGCTCTAAAAGAAAGTAGCATAGTCAACAAAATCTATCTGCTGAACATCGAACCCAACAAGACATTATCCACCCCCGAAGGATGCGAAATATTACCTGTTGATTCACTAACCAGTTCTAAGACAATGAAGATGATTGCTGAAAAAGCAGACACACCTTATATATTGCTCTACACCAAGACTTCTGCTTTGGAACTGGCTTACAAGGCACTGGAACGCATGACGGACTTCCTGCAGGACAGAGAATGCGGCATGGTCTATGCCGACCATCATGAATGGAAAAACGGAGAAAAGAAGAAACATCCCGTCAACGACTACCAACCCGGCAGTGTGCGTGATGATTTCGATTTCGGTCCGCTACTGATATTCAACAGAACGGAATTCATCCTCGCCAGCCTCCAAATGACAGAGGAAAGAGAGTATGCCGCCCTTTATGAACTGCGCCTGCTCCTTACCCTCCATTCTCATCTGGTACATATCAACGAATATCTTTATACGGAAACAGAAAGCGACAACCGCCTGTCCGGCGAAAAGCAGTTCGACTACGTAAATCCCCGTAACAGAGAGGTACAGATAGAAATGGAAGAAGCATTCACACGATACTTGAAATCTATCAATGCCCTCCTTGAACCATATGTGTGGAAACGGATGTAAAGAAAGGAAATTTCGAGTATGAAGCCTCCGTCATCATCCCCGTGCGCAATCGCGCCCGTACCATTGACGATGCCATCCGGTCGGCACTCGCACAAGAAACACGCTTTCCATTCAACATCATCATCGTGGACAATCACTCGACAGACGGAACCACAGAAATCATCGGTCAATACAAGGACAACAAAGCGGTAATCCACCTTCAGCCCCAACGTACCGATCTGGGCATAGGGGGATGCTGGGACCTCGCAATCAACCACCCCCGGTGCGGACGCTTCGCCATACAGCTTGACAGCGATGACCTGTACAGCGACACCCATACCCTGCAAACCATCGTAGACACGTTCTACAAAGAGCAATGCGCCATGGTAATAGGAACTTACCGCATGACGGACTTCCGGCTGAACACCATCGCTCCGGGAGTGATAGACCATAGCGAGTGGACGAAAGAGAACGGACACAATAACGCATTGCGCATCAACGGTCTGGGGGCTCCGCGCGCATTCTTCACACCTATCCTGCGCGAAACAGGCGTGCCCAATGTCAGCTACGGAGAAGATTATGCCCTGGGACTCATTTTCTCGCGCCAATATAAGATAGGAAGAATCTATGATGTACTCTATCTGTGCCGCCGCTGGGAAGGGAACTCGGATGCCGCCCTGAGCATAGAGCAGACCAATGCCAACAATCACTACAAAGACAGCCTGCGCACCGTGAACTGGGAATCCGCAAAAAATATACAGAAGAGCTGAAGAACCGGAATGAAATCAAGCGATTTATAGACAGCCAACTGGCGTGCTGGCCACTGGCACACCACAACCACGAGGCATTACAGACTATACAGACCAAGGAACTGTCCATAAACGGCTACACGTTTGTGGTACAGTGCAATGCACAGCGTGCGGTTTCGACTACCGCCAAAGTGGATAAGGACAGCATCCAAGCACGCCCCTGTTTCCTGTGCAAGGAAAACCAGCCTAAGGAGCAGAAAGCACTGGAAACCATCACCGCAAACAGAATATGCGTTAACCCTTATCCCATATTGCCGGATCACCTCACTATCGCCCATAAAGATCACATCCCCCAACTCATGGATGAGAATATTTTCAGTTACGATGACGTCCGTGCATTCGTACAGAAATATCCGGACTACGCCCTATTCTATAATGGAGCACATTGCGGAGCCTCTGCACCGGACCATCTCCATCTGCAAGGAGTCAGAAAAACTGATGTTCCCATCATCCCGAACGTACAACAGCTGATAACCCACGCACAGACAATCGATATACGTAGCATGTATTTTCCCTATCTAGAAGAAGAGGAAGATTATCCACTAGAATGTAGCCGAATTTACCTCAACACCAAGGACTATCCCTGTCCTTTGGTAATCCTCTCAAGCAACACGCATTATGACGACTCCCTGTTATACAGTGCCCTCGCCGCTTTCCCACCGGATGAAGACGGACAAGAAGCGAAGTTCAACCTGCTGTTATGGAAGGAAGGCCATCTATACTATACGGTGGTTTTTCCCCGCAGCAAGCACCGTCCCGACTGCTACTTTGCAGAAGGCAGCGAACAGATGCTCATCAGTCCGGGAGCTTTGGACATGGCTGGCGTAATCGTCACCACCCGTCAGGAAGATTTCGACAAAATAACAGAAGAAAAAGTGGCATCCATCATAAAAGAAGTGGGAATAACGGTAGAAGAAGCCGAGAAGATACCCGGACGTTATTTTGACGAGAAAGCAAAAAGATAGAGAGAACACGAAGAGATGAAGGAATTACAGCAAGCCCAAAAACAAGACGAATAACAATGAAAGAACCCGAAATAAGCGTAGGAATAGTAAACGCACAAGAAATTCATTTTTCACTGAACGGCAATTTTTTCGCTAAAGGAGAAACGGTCTGTGGTGAACAACAAGTAGCCTTCAGCGAAGGAGGTATTCTGTGGAATGGTAATCTTTACCGCGAACTGACCTTCACTCCACAAGACGAACATGCCTCGTTTTCATTATATGACGTAACCATCGGAATTAATTTCCACTGGGAACGGCAAGAAACCCAAAGTTTTATGGGAACACTGAAACTAGTGGTGGACGAAGGCAAAATCACCGCTATCAATATTCTTCCCGCCGAAGACTATCTGATAAGCGTCATCTCCTCGGAGATGAACGCCACTTCCTCTTTGGAGTTTCTGAAAGCCCATGCCGTGGTATCACGCAGCTGGCTGTTTGCCCAAATAGAGAAACGCAAGGCCTTGAGTGACAAAAACGAAGGCTTTTTCTCCTTTATCAAAACCGATACCGAATACATCCGCTGGTACGACCGCGAAGATCATACCATATTCGATGTTTGCGCCGATGACCATTGCCAACGCTACCAAGGAATAACCAAAGCATCCAGTGCCGCCGTGACCGAAGCAGTAAGAGCCACCCGCGGACAATTGCTGATGTATGAACGCGGCATTTGCGATGCCCGTTTCTCCAAATGCTGCGGAGGAGCAAGCGAGGAATTCGGATACTGCTGGGAAGACAAGAATTATCCCTACTTGTCTACAATCCGTGATGCGGAAGAAGAAGAAAACCGCCCGTTACCCGATCTGACCAAAGAAGAAGAGGCAGAGCGTTGGATACGTACTTCTCCTGTTTCGTTCTGTGATACCCACGATAAAAAAGTCATTTCACAAATTCTGAACAACTACGATCAGGAAACTACAGATTTCTATCGTTGGAAAGTACGTTATTCCCAGGCAGAATTATCCGAACTGATCCGTCAAAATACAAAATCGGATTATGGGGACATCATCGACCTGATTCCTATCCAACGCGGCAAATCCGGACGTATCTGCAAACTGAAAATTGTAGGTTCGCTAAAAACATTGACTATCGGAAAGGAACTGGAAATACGCCGCACTCTATCTTCTTCCCACCTGTTCAGCTCAGCCTTTGTAATAGATAAGGGAGAACTGAAAAACGGCGTTCCCGAATGGTTTCTGCTGACCGGCGCCGGCTGGGGACATGGAGTAGGGCTCTGCCAAATCGGGGCTGCCGTAATGGGAGAACGGGGATATACCTACGATGAAATTCTATTGCATTACTATAAAGGTGCGGATATCCGCCGTTTTTATTAACAGGCCCCGCCCACATGGGCGGGGATTCCATTCGGACTCTTTAAAATGAAAGGAACCATGAAAAACAAGCATACCTCGCCATGGGCATGGATACCCACTCTATACTTTGCACAAGGGCTGCCCTATGTGGCAGTAATGACCATTTCGGTCATAATGTATAAAAGATTAGGCATCAGCAATACCGAGTTAGCTTTTTATACCGGCTGGCTCAACCTGCCTTGGGTTATCAAGCCTCTATGGAGCCCTTTCATTGATCTTATCAAGACGAAACGCTGGTGGATTATCACCATGCAACTTTTAATCGGCGCAGGACTGGCGGGCATAGCCTTCACCATCCCCACAGAGCATTTTTTCCAACTCACTTTGGCCGTTTTCTGGTTACTGGCATTCAGCTCCGCCACACACGACATTGCTGCCGACGGCTTTTACATGCTGGCACTGGACTCGCATCGGCAAGCCCTGTTTGTAGGAATCCGCAGTACCTTCTACCGTATTGCAACCATTGCGGGACAAGGATTACTTATCATGCTTGCAGGAAGACTGGAAATAATGACAGATAATATACCATACGCTTGGTCCCTCACCTTTTTTGTATTGGCCGGACTTTTCCTTGGAATATGGATTTATCATAAGTTTGTTCTTCCCTGTCCGGATTCAGATCATACTTCCAAAGAAGTTTCCGCTTCCAATCTGCTCAAAAAGTTCTTTGGTACTTTTGCCAGTTTCTTTCAAAAAAAGCAGGCAGCATTGCCATTCTTTTCATGTTACTCTACCGTTTGCCCGAAGCTCAACTGGCAAAAATGTGCATTCCTTTCCTTATAGACCCCGTTGAAAAAGGTGGTTTGGGGCTGACAACCGAAGAAATAGGTTTCGTACAAGGTACTGTCGGCATCATCGGACTTACCCTAGGAGGTATTTTAGGAGGAATAGCCGTAGCCCGTAACGGTTTGAAACAATGGCTCTGGCCGATGGTATGGGCCATTTCCTTACCCGATTTAGTCTATGTTTATCTCAGCTATATCCAGCCTGATTCTTTATATCTCATCAATATTTGCATCTTTATAGAGCAATTCGGTTACGGATTCGGTTTCACAGCCTATATGCTCTACCTTATTTATTTTGCAGACGGAGAACATAAAACAGCACATTATGCCATTTGTACCGCATTTATGGCATTAGGCATGATGATTCCGGGAATGGCTGCCGGCTGGCTTCAGGAACAGATGGGATACACCCATTTCTTTATATGGATTATGATATGCTGCGTTATCACCTTCGGAGTAACGGCTCTGCTAAAAATTGATCCGGAGTTCGGCAAGAAGAAAGGTTGATCCGACCTTTATTTCAGCCTGTCCTCGGAAAGACAGGCGGATTGTGGCTCTCTGGAAGGAATCAGGGAGGGTGTCGCAGATATGTACACGCTGGCCCGCACACAAAAAACATATGGTTCTTTTTAGAGTTCATTCTCAAACATAGCGGCACAGTTGGGAAGGGTCCGTTAGAAATTCTGAAATTATAGGCTCCGCACTTCAGCATTTGTTTTAATTCGTTTTTCCCTTCTCCTTTCATTTACCGTCAAAACACCCTGCCGGTGGGTGTTCCGGTGATGAAGGGGCATCCCGTCATTGTCCTTTCATCCTCCTTTTCTGCTAAATCCATAATGATTCATTTTTATACATGGCAAAAATATAAGAATGAAAAAAGAGCGACAAGATAGAATCGCGGAGACGCTTACCGTTGAAACGGGAGTGAGGGGAAGCGGTTCCAGTTTTAACCGCTTGATTGACTGTGTGTTTTTAATAAGATGAAAGGATAAATGGAGAAGGAAGAATATCGGCTTAGTGATGGAGTAATGTACGCTGAACATGATAGGCATATACGCTGAAACATGCTGACCTTTTTTTAAAACGCCCTTGTCTTTTTTTAAAAGGCGGTTATCTTTTTTTAAAAAGGTGCTGATGTTTTCTAAAAACATAAAGACATATTCAACAACATCAGTAACGTAAAGCTTGCAACATACGTTGGCATCGGGCTACATATACGCAAGCATAAGCCAACACGTACTTATGTACGTGTATCAAGTTCCGCAATATCTTGTTACAAGGTTTACCCAATCTTGCACCAAGTTCCATTGGATTTTGCGCCAGGATTCGCCATACTGTCCTCCCCTCTTTGACACATTGTACAAAATATAAAGTCATAGAAGCTTTTAATTAAAAAATAAGATAAAGTCCTTTCAACAAAATAATTATTATATTTGTTTCATATCCAAACAATAACATAAAAGATACATATATGAAAAAGATTATTTTATTAGTATTCGTCACCTTGTTTTGCTGCGTAGGCTACTCACAAGCACAAACAACAAAAAAAATGACTCGTCAGGAAAAGAAAGAGGCGCAAAAAGCTATGGAACAAGCCTTGTTCGAAGAAGCCAGACAAGCTATAGAAAATAAAGCGTTCACACTGGAAGCTGACCGGGTTATATTTAAAAGAGGAAGAAATGCCTTTGTTTCTTCTAATACCAATTTTGTAATGGTAGACGGTGATAAATCATCTGTGCAGGTAGCATTCAACATTCCTGCCAGCGGTCCTAACGGATTAGGAGGTGTCACTGTAGACGGCAATGTTTCCGGTTACAAGATCAAAACCGACAAGAAAGGAAGCATATATCTGACAATGAGCGTAATGGGTGTAGTATATCTGCTCAGGTAAGTATAACATTACCTTATGGAAGCAACAATGCCACCGTAGATATACGCCCCAACTTCAATTCCAACCGTCTGACTTTATCCGGTGAAATACTACCGCTTGACAAGTCAAATATATTTAAAGGAAGGTCTTTCTAATCACTTTATAGTTCATAGAAAATAAGCCCCGGAAATTTTGTTAAAGCAGATTTCCAGGGCTGTTCTTTTCTCATTCATTCCTCTTCACACCTTTAATTTCAGCTCCTCCAAAACACACTTCAGCAACCGGTTTTTCCGTTTCAGTAATAAATTACTACCTGTTTATGACAAAGCTTATTATATTTATACCGGATTTCAATAGGAAAACAACATAAAATAAAAAAGTAGGTATTATGAGAAAAGTTGTAATATTAACATTAGTAACCTTGTTTACCTGCGTAGAATACTCACAGGCACAAACAACAGAAAAGGAAATGACACGTCAGGAAAAAAAGCGGCTCAGGAAGCTTTGGACAAAATGTTATTTCAGGAAGCCAAAGAGGCAATAGACAACCAAACCTTTGTACTGGAAGCGGACAGAGTTTACTTTAAATACGGAACCTCCGCTTTCGTTTCATCCAACACCAACTTTGTAGGACTGGACGGTGACAAGGCCGTGGTGCAAGTAGCATTCAATGTACCTTTCAGCGGTCCGAACGGACTAGGAGGTATTACCGTAGACGGTAATGCTTCGAACTATAAAGTAAAAACCGACAAAAAAGGTAATATTCATGTCAGTATGAACGTGATGGGAATCGGAATCTCAGCCCAAGTAAACATTGACATACCTTATGGAAGCAACAATGCGACTGTAGATATTCTTCCGAACTTTAATTCCAGCCACATGACTTTATCCGGTCAAATATTGCCACTAAAGAAAGCCAATGTGTTTAAAGGACGCTCACTATAAACTACTTAACTAAAATTATAGGAATATGAAGAAGCTACTATTTCCACTATTCATGCTTGCCATGATAGTTACCTCGTGCGAGAAAGATCCGGATATGAATAAACTGGATAGTGACTACAGCGTTTACACTGATTATGACAACAGTGTACATTTCAATGAGTTTTCCACCTATTACCTGCCAGATAGCATTCTGGTTCCGGACAACAGCCTGAAAGCCAATTATTGGAAAGATGAAAATGCCCAAAACATTATCAGTGCAGTGGCCCATGAAATGGAACAGAAAGGCTATGTACGGACGGAAGATAAAGAAAAAGCCAATGTAGGCATTCAGTTGTCATACGCCCAACAAAGAATACAAATGACCACAGGAGGATGGTATGGCGGCTGGTGGGATGCCGGATTCTGGGGGCCCTACTGGGGAGGAGGATGGTATTATCCTTATCCGGTAACTTACAGCTATGACACAGGAACCCTGATTATGGAGATGGTTGATTTAAGACAACCTGCCGATAAGTCCAACCAGAACAAACTGCCTGTCATCTGGCATGCCTATGCGTCAGGACTGCTATACGGAAACTCCCATTTCAATATGCAGTTGACATTAAATGCCGTCAATCAGGCATTTGCACAATCTCCTTATCTGTCAAACAAACAATAAAACCGGAAAATCATGAAAACGAAAATATTAAAACACAGAGTTCCCCAACGTATCCTCATCGGAATGTTACTAGTTCTCTTTTGTTTCACAAGTAAAGCACAGACCTGGGAAAATGTACATTTTAACGTAGACTGGCAGATTGAATGTGCCGTTGAACAGCAACTTTGCCGATAAATTCAGCGGGTGGGGAATGAACTTGAAGGAAATATGATCTGACGCCCGA
>ENA-OQDE01000712-OQDE01000712.1-human-gut-metagenome-genome-assembly--contig:-NODE-712-length-17393-cov-7.169756_pt1 | contig 17393 bp, 14 predicted proteins | sample MGYA00242768_ERZ504595 | MGnify/ENA primary metagenome ERZ504595 (study PRJEB26092, sample SAMD00036307) | human gut metagenome | host: Homo sapiens | study: EMG produced TPA metagenomics assembly of...
TGATTGTCTTTCTACCATAGTCTTCATTTTACCTTTGCATTTGGATTATACAAAGGTCATTATACTTATCCTATGGTGGCGCAATTTTCAACTGGAATATTGGCGCACTTTTCAATTAGTATCTACAGATAGGTAATAATATACAAGCCTTTCTGATGTTATTATTGAGTTTAATTGATTAGAATATAAAAATAAGCAATAAGATGGCAAACTTAAATATTGAACAGAAAAAGGTGAAAAGCCTTTTTCAAGAATCGAAATACAACTTCCTTATACCTGATTACCAACGCCCATATGCGTGGGGTGAGATGGAGTGTAAAACTTTATGGGACGATTTGTTTTCGTTCTCTTTCCCAAATGATGACTGTGACCAATTTGTTGACGATGAAGAGTATTTTCTTGGTCCCATAGTAACATTTAAGAATAGAAACCAAATGGAGGTAATTGATGGGCAGCAACGTTTAACGACACTTATGCTTTTGTTAAGGGCTTTTTATAATAAACTAGGTAGTATGAAAGACTCTCGCTCAAAACGGATGAAGGAGGATATTGAAAAATGTATTTGGAGAGCTAATGAATTTGGGGAGTTTGAAACATCTGCTCTGAAAATCAATTCACAAGTTGCTACAGATGAAGATAAAGAAGAGTTAATTGCAATATTGAAAGATGGACAAGGAATTGGCAAAAAAAGTCGTTACGCAAAGAATTTCAATTTTTTCGTTGAAAAGATAGATGCTTTTCTAAGTAATTATCCATCTTATTTTGCATATTTCCCGGCTCGTGTGTTGAATAACTGTGTCCTTTTACCAATAGAGGCAGAATCACAAAATACGGCGTTAAGAATTTTCTCAACCTTGAATGATAGAGGGAAACCTCTCTCTGATGCAGATATTTTTAAGGCGCAACTTTATAAATATTATTCATCATTTGGCAAAAAAGATGAATTTATAGAAACGTGGAAAAATCTAGATAAGATTACTAGCGAAGTGTTTCATCCAATTTATGGTACACCATTAGATGAATTGTTTACAAGATATATGTATTATGAACGAGCACTTGCAGAGATAAAATCATCAACAACAGAAGCTTTGCGCAAGTTTTATGAAGGAGATGGCAGTTATCCTCTTTTGCATCAGCCAAAGACATTGAGTAATCTTGTAAGCCTTGCCAAATTTTGGCAAGATGTTAACAATCAAGAAACAGAACGTTTCTCAGATAAAGTTCTAAAGCGTTTGTTCGTACTTAGTTATGCTCCTAATGGAATGTGGACGTATATCACTTCTGTGTATTTTATGTACCATCGTGATGAAAATGATGAAATAGAAGAAAATGCTTTTTGTCGTTTCTTGGACTGTATAACAGCTTTCATATGGGCGTATGCTATAACTAATCCAGGTGTTAATTCTTTGCGTACCCTGTGTATGCGGAAATGGTTAAAATAATCAAAGGCGAAGAAGTAACATTCTCAGATTTCAAATTTTCAGAAGAACGTTATCGTGCGCAAATAACAAATTATGTATTCAATAATAGTCGTGCGATTACAAAATCAATGATTACTTGGTGGGCTTTTCAACATGATAATCAATCATTATTGTCATTGGAAACTAGATTCGATATAGAACATATATATGCACGAAACAGACGGGATAAAGAAAAAAGCTTATCAAATCCTCAGAATGTAGAAATACTTGGGAATAAAGTTCTTCTTGAGAAAAGATTGAATATCAGAGCTTCCGACTATCGCTTTGTAGATAAAGTAAAATATTATAAAGGTTTTACCACTGCTAATGGTCAGGAAAAGAATGGCTCTCAAATTGTAGAATTGGCAGAGATAAGTAATTCATATAGTGATTTTACTGAAACTGATATTATTAATCGTAATTCTAAAATTATTGATTCGTTTGTGAATTTCCTTAGAGCGAATCAATTATTGAAAGAGTAAGTTATAGCTTTGAATATCAATTTGTTTTTTGACATAAGCTTCCGATAATTTACAATATCAAGAACATGACTCCTGAAGAAAAAGCAAGAATAAAGATAGACCAGTGGTTTGCCGATGCTGGTTGGAAAGTAGTCAACAGGGAGGATTATGAACCTACTTGTACGGCTGTAGCCATAAGAGAAGGTTTATTGAAAGGAAATCTTGAGGCAGATTATTTCCTTTTCATTAATGGAAAAGCAGTAGGGGTACTTGAAGCTAAGCGTGAAGAAACGGATGCTTTTGCTTCAGAGGTATGCGAGCAAGCAGCCTTATATGCAAGAAGTGTTCCGAATATCTATCAGGCATATCAAAAGCCATTGCCTTTTATCTTCACTTCGAATGGTAAGGAACTATATTGCTGTGATTTTCGTGAACAAGATTCTTGTTTCAGGCAGATCATGAATATCCCTACACCACATGAATTGGTAAAGAGGCTGGGAATTGAAGATGCATTTGCCGGACTCCCTACATTGAAAAAGAAAGGGCTGCGTGATTGCCAATATGAGGCAGTGACAGAACTTGAAAAGAGTTTCCGTGCCGGGCAAAATCGGGCGTTGATGGTTCTTGCCACCGGTGTGGGTAAAACATATACTGCTTGTCTTGCTGCCTACCGGATGCTTTCTTATACACCAATGCGTAGAGTGTTGTTTCTTGTAGACCGAAATAATCTTGGAAAACAAGCAGAAGGAGAATTTGGAACTTTCCGTCTGACAGAGAACGGGGAGGCTTTCAATACTATCTTTACGGTCAATCGCCTTTGCTCGTCTTCTATTCCTTCTGATAGCAATGTCGTTATTTCTACAATACAACGTCTATTCTCATTCTTGAAAGGAGAAACTATTGAGGATAATGATGATGACGAGAATGAACCTATAGAGGAAGTAACCTTGCCTCCTAATCCCAACTTACCGCACGACTACTTTGATATGATTATCATAGACGAGTGCCATCGCTCCATTTATGGGAACTGGCGCAAGGTGCTGGAGTATTTCGATACGGCAAGATTGGTTGGTCTGACCGCAACTCCTATCCCTGAAACAATGGCATTCTTCAATAATAACTGCATTGTTAACTACACATTGGAAAAGAGTATTGTTGATGGCGTGAATGTGGATTGTCGGGTATATAGAATAAAAACGCAAGTCACAGAAACGGGTGGGGCTATATTAGAGGGTGAGAAATTTAAAGAAGAAACAAGATATACAGGTGAGGTTAAGATTGTAAGTAGTAAGGAAACCAAAATCTATACAAATAAAGAACTTAATCGGAGTATTATCAATCCGGCACAGATAAAGTTAGTCCTTTCGACCTATCGGGATGTGGTTTATACGGAATTGTTTAATGACCCGCAACGTGAACCAAATATGGACTTTTTGCCCAAAACATTGATTTTTGCTCTCAATGAAGCTCATGCTACAAATATCGTACAAATAGCTAAAGAGGTGTTTGGACGGACTGATGACCGCTTTGTTCAGAAAATTACCTATTCGGCAGGCGACAGTAACGAACTGATACGCCAATTCCGTAACGACAAGGATTTCCGTATTGCTGTCACCTGTACGTTGGTTGCCACCGGAACAGATGTAAAGCCGCTGGAAGTAGTGATGTTCATGCGTGATGTGGAGTCATTGCCTTTGTATATTCAGATGAAAGGGCGTGGAGTACGTACTATTGGTGATGAGCAACTTCGCAATGTTACCCCGAACGCATTCAGCAAGGATTGTTTTTATTTGGTTGATGCGGTAGGCGTGACGGAACATGCGCAAACAGTGGCACCTATAGATGATGCTCCTACAACAAAGACGATTACTCTAAAGGAGCTATTAGAACGTATTAGTCATGGCTATATTCCTGACGAGTATCTCAAACGGCTTGCTGCAACGCTTGCCCGAATATACAACAAGGCGGATGATCCGCAACGGAAAGAGTTTGTCCGTTTGTCTCATGATGACATGAAGGAACTTTCTGCCAGAATATACGATGCACTGGAGAAAGGCATTCTTCCACCGTTTGTAAGCACTGATGAGCCTAACAATGAACGTAAGGGGCTAGTCGCTCCGCTTGCCAATCATGCAGATGCTCGGAAATACCTTCTTATACTTGCAGCCGGATTCGTCAATACATTGATGCCGGGTGAAGATACGCTTATCTCCAAAGGGTTTTCCATTGAGGAAGCAAAAAATACGACAGAGGCTTTTGAAGATTTTTGTAAAAAGTACTATGACGAAATAGAGGCACTGCGCATCATTTACAACAATGAGGGAGAGCCTATAACCTATTCGATGCTAAAGGATTTGGAGAACAGACTTAAAATGGCAAACAATCATTTTACATCCAAACAACTCTGGAACTCTTATGCCATAGTTAACCCTAAAGTGGTAAGGCGTTCCATTACCAAAGAAGAAAGCGATGCATTGACCAATATCATACAACTTGTGCGCTTTGCTTTCCACCAAATCGAACGATTGGATAGCGTAGTTACTACCTCTAAACAGTTTTTCAATCTTTGGTTAGGGCAAAACCAGCGTGAAATAACTGACAAACAGCGAGAGGTTATCAGTCGTATTGTGGATTACATCGCTTCTAACGGAGCTTGTACTATCAGAGATATTCGTGAAGATGATGCTACCCATGCAGCCCAAATGATTAGAGCGTTTGGCAATATGCAGAAGGCAGACGAGGCACTTCATTCACTTTACACATTTGTAGTTTTAAGAAAAGCAGCATAAAGAAATGGCAACAAATAATACAACAGAGCAATCGCTCACCAAAAAGTATGGAATCTGGCAACCACTCTTGCCGGACAAGGAATTGGATTTACTGATTATATTACCCAACTGACCTATCTTTTATTCTTGAAGATGGATGCCGAAAATGTAGAAATGTTTGGAGAAGAGTCGGCTATTCCAACTGGTTATCAGTGGGCAGATTTGATAGTACTTGATGGCTTGGATTTGGTAAAACAATATGAAGAGACCCTTAAATTGCTTAGTGAGCAGGATAATCTGATAGGTACGATTTATACGAAGGCTCAAAACAAGATAGACAAGCCTGTTTATCTGAAAAAGGTCATCACCATGATTGATGAGGAGCAATGGCTCATTATGGACGGTGATGTGAAAGGAGCTATCTACGAAAGCATTCTTGAAAAGAACGGACAAGACAAGAAAAGCGGGGCAGGACAGTATTTTACTCCTCGTCCACTTATTCAGGCAATAGTAGATTGTATCAATCCGCAAATGGGGGAAACGGTTTGTGACCCGGCTTGTGGAACGGGTGGATTCTTGCTTACAGCTTACGATTATATGAAAGGTCAGTCAGCAAGTAAAGAAAAACGTGATTTCTTGCGTGACAAAGCTTTGCATGGTGTGGATAATACGCCTTTAGTGGTGACGCTTGCTTCCATGAATCTTTATTTGCATGGTATTGGTACAGACCGTAGTCCGATTGTTTGTGAGGATTCTTTGGAAAAAGAACCGTCAACTCTTGTAGATGTGATTCTTGCCAATCCTCCTTTTGGAACTCGTCCGGCTGGATCGGTGGATATTAACCGCCCGGATTTTTATGTAGAGACCAAGAATAACCAGTTAAATTTCCTCCAGCACATGATGCTTATGCTCAAAACGGGAGGACGTGCAGCAGTTGTACTTCCTGATAATGTTCTCTTTGAGGCTGGAGCAGGTGAGACTATTCGTAAACGCTTATTGCAGGATTTTAATTTGCATACTATCTTGCGTTTACCTACAGGTATTTTCTATGCCCAAGGCGTAAAAGCCAACGTGTTGTTTTTCAGCAAAGGACAACCGACCAAGGAAATATGGTTTTACGACTACCGTACAGATATAAAGCATACGCTTGCCACCAATAAACTGGAACGGCATCATTTGGATGATTTTGTTTCTTGCTATAATAATCGAGTAGAGACATACGATGCAGAAAATAATCCGCAAGGTCGTTGGCGTAAATACCCTGTAGATGAAATTCTTACCAGAGACAAAACAAGTCTTGACATTACTTGGATAAAGCAAGGTGGTGAGGTGGACAACCGTTCATTGGCAGAGCTGATGGCTGATATAAAGGATAAAAGCCAAACGATAAGTGCTGCTGTGGTTGAACTTGAAAAGCTACTTGCGAATATTGAAGAAAATTGAGTTATGGGAAAAGAGATTTTCACAAATGATAAATATATAAACGACCTGTTCTTGAAGGTTGTTAACCTTGTCACGCAGGCAAGGGAACGTGTGGCAACAGCCGTCAATATAGCTGAGGTTTATACTAAGTTCCATATCGGACAATATATAGTAGAATATGAGCAAAAGGGGGAAACAAGAGCCGAATATGGAAAGGCGGTGCTGAAAGAACTCTCCAAACGTCTGACTGATAGGTTGGGAGATGGATGGTCATATTCAACTCTTAAGAATATACGGCAGTTTTATATTGTTTTTTCTAAAGGGCTAACCAGTGGTTGTCCAAAGCCGAGTCAAAAGGCTAACCAGTGGTTAGCCGATTATCCGAAGTCAGAGGAATGTATCTCTGAGCCGACATTCGCTCTCTCATGGTCTCATTATCTTATACTGATGAGGGTGGAAAATCCGGATGCCCGCAGTTTCTATGAAATAGAATGTACTCAACAACAATGGTCTAAAAGACAACTCAGCCGTCAAGTAGGAAGCTGTCTTTATGAGAGATTGGCTTTGAGCCGTAACAAAGATGAAGTAATGCGGTTGGCTAAGGAAGGACAATCTATTGGGAAACCATCAGACATTATCAAGAATCCCATCACATTAGAGTTTCTTGGTCTAAAACCCGATGCAGTTTATTCAGAGTCTAAATTAGAGAATGCCATTATCAACAAGATGCAGCAATTCCTATTAGAACTTGGCAAAGGATTTCTATTTGAAGCAAGGCAGAAAAGGTTCACATTTGATGAGCAGCATTTCTTTGTTGACTTGGTGTTTTACAATCGTTTACTACAATGCTATGTGCTTATAGATTTGAAGATAGACAAACTAACTCACCAAGACCTTGGGCAGATGCAGATGTATGTCAACTATTACGACCGCTATGTCAAACAAGACTTTGAAAAGCCGACAATTGGTATTCTACTGTGTAAGGAGAAGAACGATGCACTAGTGGAACTTACCTTGCCTAAGGATGCTAACATCTATGCTTCTGCTTATCAACTCTATCTCCCCAACAAGGCTTTATTGCAAGCTAAGGTGAAGGAATGGATTGAAGAGTTTGAAGAAAATGAGGAATTAAAGAAACTGGAAGAACATGAATAGTAATTGTGCAGCCAAAACTGCACAATTACAAACAGAAATATAACGATGGATACAAAAGCGTTACGTCAAAAGATACTCGACCTTGCGATACATGGAAAACTTGTACCCCAAGATCCCAACGATGAACCAGCATCAGTTCTGCTCGAACGAATCAAGGCTGAAAAAGAACGACTGATAAAAGAAGGCAAAATTAAACGGAGTAAGAAGTCTGCAAAGTCTTCCGATACGCCCCATTATGAGAATGTGCCGTTTGAAGTGCCGAGTTCGTGGGTGTGGACAAATATTGAAGAACTGTTTTTTGTTACTAAACTTGCTGGATTTGAGTATACTGATTGTCTCACGAAAGATACAATCTCCAGCAATAATGAAGTGCCTATAGTTAGAGCACAAAATGTAAGAATGGGATATTTTGTTGAAAATACCAATGAGGCTATATCAGAAGCTTTATCGCAACAGTTGGAAAGAAGCGCTCTTACAAAGAAGTGCTTACTTATGACATTTATTGGAGCTGGTATTGGTGATACATGTATTTTCCCGGCATTAAAAAGATGTCATCTAGCTCCGAATGTTGCTAAAATAGAACCTTACTCTAATAAAATTGATTTAAAATATGCGCTCTATTATCTTATGAGCGATTTAGGACAATTAGGAGTTCGGGGTATATCAAAATCAACGGCTCAGCCAAGTCTATCAATGGCTACGATTAGAAGTTTGGAAATAGCATTACCACCCCTTGCCGAACAACACCGCATTGTTGCAGAAATAGAGAAATTATTTGAGTTGATTGACCAAATAGAACAAGGCAAAGCCGACTTACAGACCATCATCAAACAAACCAAAAGCAAAATCCTCGACCTTGCCATTCATGGCAAGCTAGTACCACAAGACCCGAATGACGAGCCTGCCATTGAACTGTTGAAACGTATAAATCCCGACTTCACACCTTGTGATAACGGGCATTATACGTTTGACGTTCCGAGCGGGTGGATAACGACAAATTTAGGGTCAATATTTAATGTCGTATCAGCTAAAAGAATTTTGAAGTCAGATTGGAAGCATAGTGGTGTTCCATTTTATAGAGCACGTGAAATAGCCAAGCTGTCTATTTATGGACTTGTAGATAATGAATTATATATTTCAGAGGAACATTATAACTCATTAAAGGAGAAATTTCCAGTACCCAAAGCGTCAGATATTATGATTTCTGCCGTTGGTACTATTGGCAAATGCTACATTGTAAAAGAGTCTGATAAGTTCTATTACAAGGATGCAAGTGTACTTTGTTTGTGTAATGACTATCAAATAAATACGAAATATATTTACCACATCATGAGAAGCGAATATATGCTAAAACAGATGTATGATAACTCAAAGGGTACAACTGTTGATACCATTACGATTGAAAAGGCAAAACAATATATATTGCCCCTACCTCCACTTGCCGAGCAACAGCGCATAGTAGCCAAGATTGAAGAGACATTCTCCATTTTTGACGGTATTCAAAATTCCTTAGAAGCGTAAACAAGAACGCTTCTAAGGACTAATGTAACTTTACCAGTTCACCACTTTATCCACAATCTTCTGCTGTTCGCTGGCAGTGCGGCGTAAATAGATACGAGTGGTTTCTATGCTTTCATGCCCCATGAGGTCGGCAAGTAAAGCAAGGTCGTTAAAGCGGTCAAGGAAGTTTTTGGCGAAACGGTGACGGAATGAATGAGGGTAAACCACCTCTTTGTTCATCCCGTATTTTTCAGCAAAATGTTTGAGTTGAGAAGCTATTCCACGAGTAGTAATGCGCTGTCCAAACCGATTCAGAAAGATGTAGCCGGAAGTAAGTCCTATTTCTCTGAGCCATTTCGCAGCCTCCGTGCTCAAGTTCTTCGGGATATACAAACGGCGTATCTTTCCTCCCTTGCTGTATAGGTCAAGATGCCCGATTTGTATATGTTCTGCTTTGATATGGAGTAGTTCGCTGACACGTGCCCCTGTAGCCGCCATAAACCACACAATAAAATACCACTCCTCATAACCATCTACTTTAAGTTGGGCTTTAAGAAATTTATAATCAGCATCGCTGATTACATTTTCCAAGAAGTTCTTTTGCTGTACTTTTACGAACTTCACTTTTAGTTTTTCTTGTTTCGTAAACTCCAGATACTTATTGATACCTTGCAGCCGAAGGTTCACCGTCTGTGGCTTAAAGTTCTCCACCAAGTACCCCTTATATGCCAAGAGGTTCTTCTTGTTTACTTCTCCATAATGATTGAGGAAATACTGTACCGTCCACACATACGATGTAACGGTGTTCTTGGCGAGATTAGTCTTTGCCAAATGATTTTTGAATTTTGTTACCATACTACATTGATTTATAATGAATACAGTAACAATATAAGAGAATATATCGAACATGATAAGAAGTTGTCTGAAGGATGGGCTATGTGCAGGCTTGAATAAGTTGTAGATTATGAACAACCTACTGCTTATATTATAAATTCAACGGCTTATGATGATTCCTACTCAATACCAGTCTTAACAGCAGGTAAGTCTTTTATAATTGGTTACACCAATGAAGCGACAGGGATATGCTCAAATCTTCCTTGTATAATCTTTGATGATTTTACAACAGATTCAAAACTAGTTGTTTTTCCTTTCAAGGTAAAATCATCAGTAATGAAGATTCTAAAAATGCACAGTGATATTGAGATTGATTATGTGGCAATGTTTATGAGTGTCACATATCAATCTGGTTACACTCATAAACGATATTGGATTTCTGAATACTCAAAATAAGAGATACCTATACCACCGAAGGCAGAACAAAAACGGATTGTTTATACAGCCCGTAATATTTCATTCATCGTATCAAGCACCATATCTATTTTAGCCACAATTCGTTCTTGCTCTTTATATGGCGGTATGGGTATTAAAACATTACCAATAGATGTTTTTGTTAAACTGGGCATAGCCGTACTTTTATCTAATTTGCTAAAATCAAATGATAAGCAGAAATAATACAGATATTTATCAAGTATAGCATCATTAGCCTTCAAGCCAAAAGCTGTATCAACGTTCCAAAAATGTTCCTCTACGAATATAGGATTATTAATTGTACCTTTTCTTCCAATTATTGTAGAACCTGCGATGCAAAGATACTGATTAGCTCTGCCTATAACACCGCCACTACCATAAATTGGATATATGCCGTTAAGTGTTTCAACATTTTTTTGAGACTTCCCATTCGTTATACTTGTAATCTGTTTCATTTTACAAATAGCCCATCCTTCAGGCAACTGTGTATAATGCCCGTTATCACAAGGTGTGAAGTCGGGATTTATGCGCTTCAACAGTTCAATGGCTGGCTCGTCATTCGGATCTTGCGGTATGAGCTTTCCGTGAATGGCAAGGTCGAGAATTTTGCTTTTTGTTAGTTCAATGGTGGTCTGTAAATCGGCTTTGTCTTGTTCTATTTGGTCAATTAAAGTAAACCACTTTTTTATTTCTGCAATTATACGTTGTTGTTCAGCTAATGGAGGTAAAACAATTGGAATCTTATTCAAATTATCTTGTGACAACTTGGGTTGGGCTGACCCCGTAATATAATCATCCAGTTTCATTGAGTTGATAACAATTGCGATAAAGTCAAGTAAGTTTTTATCTGTAGCATCCAACACATGAGCATGATTATTGACCCAATATCTTCCTTCTGCGAAGAATGCATTATTTTTACTTCTTGATAATAAATTAGCACCATCTTCTCCTATAAGAAGCAATCTTTCATCAAAAAGATAACTATCCACTTTATCTATTACCCCTGCTGCACCGTAATAATCATAAATTTTACTCGTTTGCTTGCTACGTATCACTGACGAGACAGGTTTCCTTTCACCGTCACGATTAATCAGAAGTTCTCCTATATCTGTCAAACACCATCCATCTGGTAATACGTTCTCATAATGGGGCGTATCGGAAGGAAAAAAGGAGAGGAAAAATCCTCTCCTTAATCTAAACCATGTATTAGACATTTAAGTTTTTCATCGGCAATCCATAATTGTTTTGGTTGAAAATTTATATGCAGCATATTCACATTCATACTAATCAGCCTTCTTCATTCTAATGGTACAAGTAACATTTGATAAATAGAATAAGAAACAAAGCACTTATTCTTCATTTATCCGATAAATAACCATCGGAAACAATGCTGTCATTGCAGCAGGTTTGATCGTGACAAGAGAGGTTCCGGCAAATACGGTTGTGGGCGGTGTGCCTGTCAGTCATATCCGTAATATCAAGGAATAAAGAAAGGAGATAACCAATAGAAAGTTATAAGCAAATATGCCCTCATGCTCTCATTATGTATATAATCCATTGATAATGAGTGTTAAATGAATGATGGTAGCATATTTTTGAAGAAACAATTTGCCCTCATGCTCTCACTGTTTAATTATACTGATTATTATCTAATATTCTTATATTCAATGTGATATAGCTGAATTCGTTTCAAAATCACTCAGGTGAGAAAAGAGTCTATTTTGCCGTTTTAGGTGAAGAAAAATGGCATAATGTCTACAAGATCCCTTTTATATACACGAATCTTATCATATTTTGCTAGGAGAAACAACGGTAACTACTGCATTTTAGGGAGTTCTTGATAGTTTATATAGAGATCATTATATGATAATCGGTCATTCATATTGCAGTTCTTTACTATGGGAAATTGCTTAATCACGTTAGTGGTTAGACTTAATCACACTTGTGATTAATTTTAGTCACATTTGTGATTAGAGTTAGTCACATTAGTGAGTAAGCAATTGCGAATAATAGAAAGAACAAATAGGAAAGTACGATGAGTAGAACTTGTCAGCATGAAAATGTAATCGGATGTTTGTAAAATAGAGTATACTGTGATGAAAAAGCTCAAAATGCGATGGTTGACAAACTTTTGAATTAAGACTTTGTATGTGCTCATGTTGTTGGTTATCAGATAGATATACTCTTTTTATTTGTTCTGTAGAATGAGGGCATGAGGGCAAAGATACTTTTTGAAATATGCTATCATCATTCATTCAGTATTCATTATCAATATGTTAACTTCTTAGTGAGGGCATGAGGGCATAATTGCTTATAACTTTCTATTAATATTGGTGTTATGTTGAGTCGATTTATTGTGAAATACAGAAGTGTTTTTAATGCTTGTTGTAGCAATTATTAAAAATAATCGCTAAGAAACGTTTTTCCTATTTAAGAAATTATTATATTTGTACCGACTATTCTACTATGGCGTAGTAGAACGTTACATATTTTAAGAAGCGTTATTGAAATTATCTTCTATCGTCAAACTTCGCAACTTTGAACTGTACCTGAAGATGATAACAACAACGCTCACGTCTGTGTTATATACCTGCCATTACTGTGGCATCTATATACCTAATGGCGTGGGTGGCTGTTGTTTATCTAGGTACAAGGCAATGCGAAGGCCCGATGATAAGATAAACAAGATACAGCCCTCACGCTTTTTTATTGTTAATCGCCGAACAGAGGAGGGGGAGTTAGGCAAAGTCTTTTGACAAGATAGACTGATCTAACATTTACAGACGTATGAAAACAACACTGCAAGCGGGAATGCGAATCCTTATTTCCCGTTATCTGTCAAGTCGAGGTTGCGGAGACACAGTATATGTCACCGGACCGCCAGGAGTCTTCTGCCCACAGACGGCAATTATAGCATCTTTCATAAAAAAATATTCTATGGTATAATTGGGGCGTATAATGTCTGAACAGAATCATTGAAAAATTATAATCTAAATTTATTGTACGGAAATTATGGAAACAAACAATATGGAAATGTATGAGGCTCCTAAAGTGGAGGTTATCGAAGTAGAAGTGGAAAAAGGATTTGCAGTAAGTGGTGGAACAGAAGACTATAACCCGCAGCCTTGGTAATTGAAATAAATAATTTAAAAACATACACGTATGAAAAAGATATTGTTCACATCTTTAGCTGTTCTTGGATTAGGAATAACCGGTTGTTCCAATGAAGATTTGGGCGTGGCGAAAAGTGGCGTTGATGAAGTATGTGCCACTATGGGAGATGCTGAATCGCGTACTGCTATGAATGGCAATTCTGTCGTTTGGAGTATAGGTGACGAGATTGGCATTTTTGTAACGAATGGAAGTTCTTCTACTTACACTAACATTAACTATTCATTATCCAGTGGAGCCGGAACCAAGAACGCAGGGTTCTCAGGGGTACTGGAAGGTGAGAGTCCTGTAAAGAAAGCTGCTTTTTATCCTTATGGTAGCGATGCTTCTTATGATGGAAGTAAAATATCATTAACGTTGAAGGATACCTATAATTATAAGGAAGGAGAAAACAGCAGTGCTCTTATGGCTTGCCAAATAAATGAGAGCGCACAGGATGTCTTGGCTTTTAAAAATGCAGGTGCCCTGATGAGCATAACTGTCAATAATATCCCGAAGGACTATACTTGGGCGAAATTGACTTCTATGACCGCTCAAGAAAAAACTACTGTTCCAGCCATTGCTGGAAATGCACAAATAGCATTCTCTGGTGGTATCCCTACATTGACAACCACAGAAACGTCAAATTCCTCATCCATAACTATAAACTTTACTGCTGGCAATGACGTGACCAGTAAAACATTCTATTTCCCGTTGCCTGTAGCCGAGTATCCTGCCTTGGAACTTTCCATTGGTAATGGCGCTACAAGCCAGGTTTTAAAGACAAAAGCTTTAGATGCTAAACGTAACGAACGTTATACCACAACTATAACGTTGGACGAAGTATCCGGAAGTGTACCGACAACAGTTGAAAGTGTATCAGAGGTAGCCGATGCTTTAAAAGAAACCAATTCTGTTTCTGTGGCTGATGTGGCTTCAACTGAACCCAGTCCTACGGTTTCAATACCGAAAAAAGATACACCGGCAGAAAATGTCAGCATATCCTTTGAAAATATTTCTACAACAAATGCTGTTGCCATTAAAGAAGAGAGCACTGGTACTGGTGGTACAGCTGCACCTAAAAACGTGTTGGTATCTGTACCGCAATTAGATACTGCGCCTAAATTTGAGATAGATCTGCCTTCTTCTACCGTAACTTTGGCTGCCAATGGCGAAACAGCTACTTATGATGAAGTAACGGCAACTACTGCTGCAAACACATTGGTTCTTGGTAAAGGAGTTACTGTTAATACATTGAAGGTAAAAGCCGGTAATGTAAGAGTGAAGAGTGGTGCCAAAGTAACAGCCATCAGTCGTGAAAGCGGTAACACTTCAACTGTCATTATTTATAAAGAAGAGGGTGCTGAATTACCCAATCTGTCCGGTAATGATGCATTTGAAGTAGTTGATGCTGCCGTAGCCGACTTGCAAAATGTCGCAAAAAATGGTGGAACTTATACTCTTGCCACAGACTTGACGGGAGATTTTACTATTTCCGCAACGAATGAAGTTATCATCAATTTGAACGGTCATAAAATCACCAACAAATCTGGTGATACATTTACTGTAAACAAGGATAGTAAACTGACCATTAACGGAAATGGTACAGTGGATAATGTAAGTCACGGGAAAGCTTGTATCTATAATAACGGTACAGTAATTCTTAATGGCGGAACCTATATTAGAAGTAAGGAAAACGGTCAGAACTCAGAAAGCTCTGGTGGTAACAGTTATTATAATATTCTGAATCATGGCGAGATGACGATTAATCCAAATGTGGAGATATCGCAAAACGGGCATTATTCTTCGATGATAGCCAATGGGTATTATGATTATACCAATACGAATCCGCGAAATGGATATGTAAGTGGTACCAATCATCAGAATCCTTCACTTATCATAAACGGTGGTACATTTGCCGGAGGTCTTAATACTATTAAAAATGATGATGGAGCCGGCTTGTCATCAACGACGGTACGTTCACCAATATGTCTCAGGCAACCGTACAGAATCATCATGTGACTGAAATCAAAGGAGGTACATTCAATACGACTGGTTCCGCTCAGTATGTGGTGGATAATGAAGGTCATAATGGTGCAGCCAATGACTTGGGACAGATGACTATCAGTGGTGGAACACTGAATGGCAAGATCTATGTGGTTGGTGCAGGTGCATCGCTGGCTGTTACCGGTGGTACTTTTTCCGATCCGTCCGCACTTTTATACTTAAGCGGTAATGCTAACGTGAAGATACGTTTGAATGGAGACGCTACTTGTAATGGCTTTAAAACGCAAAGTGGACAATCTGTAGAATTGGACTTGAACAACCATGTGCTTACACTTGCTAAACCGACCGTTGGCTCGGCTGGCACAGAAACGAACAGTTGTCAATTGTTGAAAGGTTCTACCGTTACTATGAAAAACGGAACACTGGCAAGTGATAATGATAAAATTATGATTCAGACTACTGTAATTTGACGTTGGATGCTATGACAGTGAGGGGCTAAATGCCTTATATGTATTGAGTAACAATTGTGGTAATATTTTGATTAACAATACTACGATTAATGCCGGAACTGGTGCATATGCATTTGATGTTTGCGGCTATTCAACCTACACTGACGGAGTTAAAGTAACTGTTAAAGGTACTAGTATTATTAATGGTAACGTGGAATTATCAAAAAGTACCGGAAACACCGAACCTATGGAATTGAATATTGAGGGTGGTACTTTTAACGGCAATTTGGTTGTTGATTCATCGATAACAGATGCTTCCTCTATCATTAACGTGACTGGTACTCCTTCTTTTAAAGGAACCGGTTGGGATAGTTATATAAAATAAGAGAATTATTTGCTATCATGTTATTAGTCATGGCAGAAAGTGATTTGTAATAAAAAGAAGGTCGTCCTGTCTCGAAAGGTCGGGCGGCTTTCTTTTTTTAAGATTAGAAGATTATGAAACTTAATCCCCATTTTAAACTCCGCTCCATAGCCGGAGAAACAATAATTGTGAACCAAGGTGTTCCCGATACTGATTTGACCCGTATTATTTCCTTTAATTTTTCCGCTTGCTTACTTTGGAAACGACTTTCGGGAAAGGATTTCACTTTACAAGAGGCAGCCTTGGTGTTGGTGGAATCTTATCATATTTCTCAAGAGCAGGCCGAAAGAGATGTGGTGATTTGGGCAGATGCACTAAAAAAATGTTCAGCCTTACTTGATTGATATAACAATGGATATAATACTCGATAAACCGGAGCAAATGCTATTTGCCTTGCTCCGATCCGCGTTGAACAGCACAAAGCCGGTTAGTGAAATCCTTTTTACCGATATATCTCCTGCCCTTTGGCAGGCGTGTTACAAACTAGCTTGCACTCAGGGAGTGATGGCTTTGGCATGGGACGGAATACAAACCCTGCCGGCCTGTTTGCAACCTCCGAAGGCTTTGAAGTTAAACTGGGCGATGGCGGTAGAGAACTATGAAAAACGCTACCTGCGGTACTGCCATACCATAGCCGAACTTTCAGCTTTTTATAAAACGCATGGCATTACCACGGTCCAGTTGAAAGGAGTGGGTCTCTCCACCTATTATCCTATTCCTTCGCACAGGGAAGGGGGAGATATAGACATCTTCACTTATTCGGCAGACCATTCCCGGAAAAGTGATGCCGAGGCAACCGGCTGGCAGACCGGTTAATGGAAGAAAAAGGAATAGAGGTAGACTTTGAACACTCCGAAAAGCATAGTGTGTTTTACTATAAAGGTATTCCGATAGAGAATCATAAAACCTTCATTAATTCGGAAACATACCGTATAGCAGTGAAGATGGATAAGCTCCTTCAAAAACTGCTACAACCCGTATCGGCGGAATTGGACGGAAAATGCTCCATTTTAATCCCATCTTCCACCTTTAATACCGTATTTCTCGCTTTTCATGCCGCCCAGCATTATGCACGCGGCTGGCACTTCATCATCTTTGCGACTGGGCTTGCCTGCTGAATAGATACGGCCTGCATATTCCTGAGGAAGTGACGGATATTCGTTTTAACCCGTTGGCGGAATTAAAATAATAGATAAATTTATATGAAAGAAAAGTTGTACATACAAGAATTTATTTGTAACTTAGTGTTGCTCAATACATTAAGTTATAAAATCAGTATGCACAACTTA
>ENA-OQDE01000713-OQDE01000713.1-human-gut-metagenome-genome-assembly--contig:-NODE-713-length-17275-cov-4.925064_pt1 | contig 17275 bp, 21 predicted proteins | sample MGYA00242768_ERZ504595 | MGnify/ENA primary metagenome ERZ504595 (study PRJEB26092, sample SAMD00036307) | human gut metagenome | host: Homo sapiens | study: EMG produced TPA metagenomics assembly of...
CCGCCCGGTGAACGCTGATCGACCGATACTATGCGGGGATGCTTAATTGTGGGCTTGACGCAAGCATCAACGATCGGGCCAACCATTCGCGCCTTCCCGGAGTCAGCGCGATACGCTGCGGCGGTGCTGGTGGAGATCGCCCGCATGAAACAGTACGGCTATCACGTCAAGGCCACGCTGTCGGACGGCACGGTGGAGGAACACGACATCATCGCCCCTCTGCTCACAGTCGCCAATGCACGGTACATCGGAGGCGGACTGGAGGTGTCTCCATACTCCTTGCTTGATGACGGAATGCTGGATCTGGTGTGGCTGAACTGCAAGCCGAATGTCGGCCAATGCGCCAAAGCGCTGTCCAACGCCTATAACGGGAGGTTGCTCGCCAGCCAGATATTCAGCTGGAAGCGTGTGCGCCAGGTGGAGATAACCCGCGCCCACGAGGGAGGCGAGCCTCCGGTGCTGATGGCCGATGGGGAGTACGTCGGGCATCTTCCAGTGACCGTCACCGCGCAGGCCAAGGCGTTGCGCGTATTGGTCCCGCCTGCGGTCGCCCACTGGCATGACAGCCGGAGCGAGGAGCATATCATGGCGGCGATCGAGCGCGACGGGCGTGACCCGGTGACCGGCGAATTCATCTGACCGGCGAGTCTGCCTGAGCGGAGCCTGCCTGTCCGGCGTCTTTCGGCCGACAGGCCAACGATTGACGTTGACGAGTCCGCAAACGTCGCTGCGGCGGCACCATCTGGGCAAGCCCCCGATGCGTGCGCAAGTAATGGGGACAATAGGGAAAGACACCCGGAAATAGCCGGGTTGCGATAGGTTGGAGTTTATGGCACTTGCACTGTATCGACGTTATCGACCGGACACGTTTGAGGGGTCATCGGTCAGGATCAGGTCACTGTTCCGCTGATGCGGGCCCTCGACAGCGGCAAGCTTACGCATGCGTACCTGTTTTCCGGGCCGCGTGGCTGCGGTAAGACCAGTTCCGCGCGTATCCTCGCGCGGTGCATCAACTGCGCCAAGGGGCCGACCTCGCATCCATGCGGGGAATGCGCCAGTTGCAAGGACCTCGCCACTGGCGGTCCAGGTTCCATCGACGTGGTGGAAATCGACGCGGCCAGTCACAATGGCGTCGATGACGCCCGTGAACTGCGAGAGCGCGCCGGATTCGCCCCCGCTCGGGATCGCTATAAGATTTTCATTCTTGACGAGGCGCACATGGTCACCCAGCAGGGTTTCAACGCGTTGCTGAAGATTGTCGAGGAACCGCCGGACCATGTGATGTTCATCTTCGCGACCACCGAACCCGACAAGGTGATCGGCACCATCCGTTCGCGTACCCATCATTACCCGTTCCGGCTGGTTCCCCAGGAGGTCATGGGACCGTATCTGGAGGAGATTTGCGCCAAGGAAAGCATCAAGCCGGAACCCGGCGTGCTCAAGCTGGCGATGCGCGCCGGCGGCGGTTCGGTGCGTGACACCCTGTCGGTGCTCGATCAGTTGATGGTCGGCGCGGTTGACGGCGTGATCGCCCACGACGCCGCCGTGGCGCTGCTCGGCTTCACGCCGGAGGCGCTGATCGGCGAGGCCGTGGACGCGTCATCGCGCGTAACGGCGAAGCGCTGTATGGCGTGGTGCAGAAAGTCGTGGTGGGAGGATTCGATCCGCGTCGGTTCGTCGAGGATCTGCTGGCGCGGGTGCGTGATCTGCTGGTGCTGACATTGGGCGGCGCTCAGGCAGAAAGCGTGCTTTCCGATGCTGCCGAGGCCGAGGACATGGATGACCTGCGTAGGCAGGCGTCGTCGCTTGGCTTGGGTGCGTTGACGTCGATGGCAGAAACCATCAATACCACCCTGGGGTCTATGACCGGGGCGATTTCTCCGCGCATGCGGCTTGAATTGCTCGCCGCGCGCTTACTTGCCGGGCGAGAGGGACTGGATGTCGCGCCGGCCGCGGGCGGCACTGCGCCCGGGGCGGACTCTGCAGGTACTGGCCGCGGAGCTGCAGGAGTGAATGCGCGAACAGGCGGCATCGCCGAGAGCCGGTCAGGCGGGACGACTCCGCGCAGGGAGGATTCATCGGATCCGCTCGCAACCAGCAGACGGACGCTCGCCAATCGGCGACAAGCCAGACGAATACGTCACCGAGCCGAACCACCGGCACCCAACCTGATCGCGCACTCCAGACGGAAGCGCCCACTATGGCGGAAGTGCCTGCAACAGCGGATGCGCAAGCCGGTGCCCCGTCTCCCGCCGCTCAAGCACCGTCCGCCGCTCGAGTACCGTCGGTCGGTGAGCCGACAGCCGCGCAATCCTCTCCGCAGGGCGACGACCGCACGCCGGACGAACGTTGGGATGCACTGGTCGCCGGATTGCCGGCGGACGTCGCCGCGTACGTGAACCGCAGCAAGGTGCCGCGCATCCACTTGGAACAGCACGAGCCAGGCGGAAAAGGCACGTTGTGGATCAAGTTCGACAAGGCGCTGAGCAAGTATGCCTTCGCGAAGGCCGTCGCTGGTGAGGAAGTCGGCGGAACCCGCAACGTGGTGCAGATCATGCGCGCTGAGACCCGTAAGGCGTTCGGCGACCAAGTGCAGCTCGCGCCCACCAAGAAGATGGCCGACGGGCAGGTCGCGCCGCCGTTCGGCCAGCTGCCGGCAGACGAGCAGCAGCGCATCAGTGCCAGATCGTCAAAGCGAGTCTCAGCGCATCATTGGAGGCGATGAGCGTCGCAACAATGCCAAGGGGCCGCAGACTCCTCCCGAAAGCGGCGACACCGCATCGGCCGATACGGACGAAGTCCATCGAGCCGTACCCGACGCGCCGGACGCGACAGTGGCTCATGACCGCGACAATAACCGGGCGGTCGCACAGGATACCTCGCGTGCGGACGCGCAGTCGGCAGTGGATCCGTGGGCGCTCCCGGAAGCGGGGGCTGGCGACGCTTGGTCACCGACTGATGATGCGTCTCACAATGTTTCACGGGATGTTTCACGGGATGCTCCGCAAGATGAGGGTCATCACGCGAAAACACATCGCCGTGCCGGATTTGAGCGACGACACCGACCCGTGGGCCAACGACGGCGGTAACAGTATGCCCGTTGACGGTGTACGCGGTGGCGACGCGCCCGGCACACCTCAGAACGTTGCCCATGCGCAGTCACAGTCGCGAGAGGACTCCGAGCGCACCAACCCTGGCCCCACCGCCGTGCCGGAGGCCATGTCCGCGGAAGACCCCTGGGCTGGCATGCGTCATCAGTCGCTTCCGCTTCGTCGAGCATCGCCGCGCCAAGCGCAGGCTCCCCGGCAGCTCTCCAAGGGCCTTCCGACGACTTGGCTGCGCCCGCGCCCGGAAAACCCCGGAGTCGAACCGGGAACGACGCATCTGCAGCAGACTCCCGGTACCGCGGCCGGTCAGAGAGCATCCCGCCCTGCGTATGACGACACCGATCCGTTCGCCGGAGCCGACCCGTATGCGCAGGAGGACATTCCCATGCCGACCGTGGCGCCGGAAGACGACGAATATTCGATGAATGACGTTTCACTTGGCTCGCCCGAGACGATGAGTCTCGACGACGTCAAGCAGTTCTTCGAAGTCGTCAAGCCGGTGGAGGAATACGGCCCCGACGACCCCAAGAACCCCAGGAACATCCAGCACGTCAACAAACATGATTCGGAGTGAGCACACCAATGGCTTTGGCATATGACGGCGCGATACAGCGACTCATCGACGCATTTGCCGGACTGCCCGGCATCGGCCCGAAAGGGGCGCAGCGCATCGCTTTCTATCTGCTGTCGGCCTCCGACGAGGAGACGGGCAAGCTGGTCGACGCCATCACGGAAGTCAAGGAAAAAGTGCGGTTCTGCGACATCTGCGGAAACGTGTGCGAGGTCAGTCCGTGCCCGGTATGCGCCGACCCGAGACGCGACCACGGGGTGATCTGCGTGGTCGAAGAGCCGAAGGACGTGATGAGCATCGAGCGCACCCGTGAATACCGCGGCCAATACCATGTGCTCGGCGGCGCCATCAATCCGATGGCCAACGTCGGACCGGCCGACCTCAACATCCCCAAGCTTCTCGACCGCCTCAAGACTGACGAGGTCAAGGAAGTCATCCTCGCACTCGACCCCAACATCGAAGGCGAGGCGACGACGACATACCTGAGTCGTCTGCTCAGCCCGCTCGGCATCAAGGTCACCCGGCTCGCCAGCGGTCTGCCCGTCGGCAGCGACCTCGAATACGCCGACGAGGTCACGCTTGGGCGGGCCTCACAGGTCGCCGCAAAGCATAAACGCGGCTGCCAGCGTCGGCCCGTCCCGGCGCCGCCGACGCGAATCATCGCCCGGATACCTGTGCCCGCAGCGCGGCCGTTCCTGTCCGCATGGCGGCGCACGCGTGCGCGGCAGTGCCGAAATTCCTATAATCGTGCCGCTTGCGTAGTATTGACGCAGATGCATTCCGCGAGAAGATAGGACAGCAGTGGCTCTCATCGTGCAGAAGTACGGCGGCTCGTCGGTCGCCGATACCGAATCGATCAAGCGCGTGGCCAAGCGCATCGTCGAGACCAAGAAAAAAGGCAACAAGGTGGCCGTGGTCTCTCCGCCATGGGAGACACGACCGACGACCTGATCGACCAGGCGCTGAGCATCGACTCCAACCCGCCCGAGCGCGAGATGGACATGCTGATGACCGCCGGTGAGCGCATCTCCATGAGCCTTCTCGCCATGGCCATTCACGCCGCCGGGGACCGTGCGCATTCGTTCACCGGTCAGCAGGCCGGATTCTTCACCGACACCCGTTACGGCGCCGCGCACATCAAGGCCGTGAAGCCCGACCGCGTGCAGAACGCGCTGTCGCTCGGAGACGTGGCCATCGTCGCAGGCTTCCAGGGCATCAACGCCAAGGGAGACGCCACCACGCTCGGCCGCGGCGGCTCCGACACGTCGGCCGTGGCGCTTGCCGTGGCGCTCGGCGCCGACATCTGCGAGATCTACACCGACGTGGATGGCGTGTTCACCGCCGATCCGCGCATCGTGCCAAAGGCCAGTCGCATTCCGGTCATCGGATACGAGAGATTCTGGAGATGTCCAGTTGCGGTTCGAAGGTGCTGGCACTGCGCTGCGTGGAGTACGCGCAGCGGTTCAACATGCCGCTTCACGTGCGCAGCTCCTTCTCGCATCGTCCCGGCACGCTGATCGTGCCCGACGGAGTCGACCCGCGCAGCCTGCCCAACATCGACTGATGTCGTCCACTGACATACGACATATTCGAGACCTGATTTACCGTTCACACAAATACAAAGGCGAAAAAACATGAGCGACAACAACAGCAAATCCATGGGTGACCTGTTCCCCGACCTCGGCCCGGAAGCCCCGGTCATCTCCGGTGTGGCGCACGACCGCAGCGAAGCGCTGGCCACCGTGCGCGGCGTTCCGAATGAGCCCGGCATGGCGGCGAAAGTGTTCACCGAGCTGGCGGCGGCCGGTGTGAATGTGGACATGATCGTGCAGGCCGGCGCGTCCGTGGGCACCGCGGAGATCTCCTTCACCGTGCCGGAATCCACCGTCAAGGAAGTCGAGAACGTGCTGATCGACAAGCATGACGAGCTGGGCTACAAGTCGTTCGACGTCAACCGGAGCGTCGGCAAGGTCGCGGTCGTGGGCGTTGGCATGAAGACCCATTCCGGCCTGGCGGCCAAGTTCTTCACCGCTCTGAGCGACAAGGGCATCAACGTGCTGATGATCTCCACGTCCGAGATCCGCATCGCGGCGCTCGTCCCGCTCGACCAGCTTGACGACGCCGTGCGCGCGCTGCACACCGCCTACGGCCTCGACGCCGATCAGGTCGAAGCCGTGGTCTACGGCGGCACCGGTCGCTGATTTTTGACGCAATCGCGTAATTGACCACCCCGCCCGCTACGCGGAATATCTCCGACAGCAGGAGCCGGCTGGGTGGTCGATTTATCTGGTTTGAGCGTTCTTACCTCCTCCTTCCGTATTCATTCGCGCTCCTGAGCCGAAGGAGGAGCACATGGAACGTTCCAACGGAATTATGCGGCTCCTTGTGGCAGCGGCGCTCACCGGCATGCTGCTGCTCTCCATAGTCATAGTCGCCGTGATCGTTACGGTACGATTCCGCCGTAATCCGCGCGGCAATGCACGTCACCTGCGTCGGTGACGACACCCGATATGCCGAACGCCGGGTTACTGCGGAATCAATCCTAGTCAACCCGGCCGTTTGATGGTCTCCAGCCGCAATTTCAGTCTCAGCGGCAGGCTGCCGTCACTTCGCGCTGATATAACCGAGCGCCTTGAGCATTTCGGCGCATTCGAGCGCGCCGCCGGCGGCACCGCGCAACGTGTTGTGAGCCAGCCCCACGAACTTCCAGTCAAAGATCGAATCCTCGCGCAGACGGCCGATTGACACGCCCATGCCGCCCTCGTAGTCCACATCGAACTTGACCTGCGGGCGGTCATCCTCGGTGAGGTATTGGATGAAGTGCTTCGGCGCGTGCGGCAGCCCCAGCTCGGACGCCTTGGACGTGTAGTTCACCAAGCGGTCGACGAGCTCTTCCTTGGTGGCCTTCTTGCCGAAGTTCAGGAATACCGTGGCGGTGTGGCCGTTGAGCACGGGCACGCGGATGCACTGCGAAGTGATCTTGAGACCGCCGTCGAACGGCACGATCTCGCCCTTGCCGGCATCCACGTGACCGAACACCTTGAGCGGTTCCTTCTCGCTCTTCGCCTCCTCGCCGGAGATGAACGGGATGATGTTGCCCACCATCTCAGGCCAGTCCTTGAAGGTCTTGCCCGCGCCGGAAATCGCCTGATACGTGCTGACGACGACCTCGCGCGGCTCGAATTCCTTCCACGCGGCCAGCGCCGGCGTGTACGCCTGGATCGAGCAGTTCGGCTTGACGGCGATGAAGCCGCGCGTGGTGCCGAGCCGCTTGCGCTGGTGCTCAATCACCGCGAAATGCTCCGGGTTGATCTCCGGCACGACCATCGGCACATCCGGCGTCCAACGGTGGGCGCTGTTGTTGGAGACGACCGGGGTCTCGGTCTTCGCGTACTCCTCTTCGATTGCGCGAATCTCGTCCTTCGACATGTTCACCGCGGAGAAGACGAAATCGACGCCATCGGCCATGCCGGCCACATCGGCGACGTCATGCACCGTCATGCCCTTGACGTACTCGGGCATCGGCGTTTCCATCTTCCAGCGGGGGCCGACGGCCTCTTCATAGGTCTTTCCCGCACTGTGCGCGGACGCGGCGAGTTTGACCACCTCAAACCACGGGTGGTTCTCCAGCAGTGTCACAAAACGCTGGCCGACCATACCTGTGGCGCCAAGAATGCCGACCTTCAACTTTTCGGACATAACAACCTCTGGGTTTGATTCGGTTTCCTATACAAGCGGCCGCAGTGACATGGCCGCACCTATCCAATGGTACGGAATGCGCGGAACAAGACGGGCCGCTTTCCCGAATGATGGCCGTGTTCGCCGATGGGTGGGTGCTGCGGCCGGGATTCGCGGTACTCTGGAAGCATGTCAATAGCATCGCAGGAAGCGCAGAAGCAGCTGGATCGTATCGTGGCGCTGGGTTACCCGGACGTGGCGGACATGAGCGCCGCCGCGTTCCGCGCGCTCGCACGGCCGCTGATCCATGCGTTGGAGCATACCGATCTGGCTCGAACATCCTGCTGATCCCCACGCGCGAGCTGGTGTCGCCTGAGTCGCTGATCGCCCGAACCAGCATCAACCGCATGGCCGGTTTCACGACAATGCCTCCGCGCGACATCGCAAGCTTCCTGCCGCAGGACGGGTTCGAGCCGCCGGAAGGGCCGTTCTATCTGGTTGTCGAGCCGCATACCGGCACCTGCTACATCAATCGCGAGCCGGACGTGGCGCGCAAGCTCATCGATTCCGACGAGCGCACGCCACTGACCTTGAAGAGGGTCTTGCCATTGCCACGCAGCACCCCGATTGGCTTGAGATCAAGAACGGGTTCAACCTGCTCGGCTCTCGCAGCGCCGACGGGCGCGTGCCCAGCATCTGGATGAGCCAGAACGCGCCGCGTCTGGGGGCCGTGTGGCCGAACTCGCGGCACACGTGGCTGGGTAACGCCTACTGCATGGCCCGGCGCGGCGTGAGTCTGTTCCACTGAATTTCGCTGGAGCGCTTGTCTGTCGCCTTCGCTGGGCCGCCGCACGTGTCACTGTGCGAGGGTGACCGATGGATGCTTGGTGTTTCCTGATATGTGACACTGTGTTGTACGACGCCCGGTTTTATGATGTTCTTGATGTGTTCGCGAGCGCTTTCGCGCCGGCGGGCAATGATGAGAGACGCCATTGGGCGGGGGAGAAAGGCGGACACGCATGAAGTGCCCATATTGCGGGAATGACGAGAGCCCGGACAGCAAATTCTGTGGGAACTGCGGGCAGCCGCTGCAACAACAGGTATCACAGGCCGCGCCGGCGTCGCAGCCCGCAGTATCGCAGATGCCCCAGCCCTCTGCGGCGCAACAGCCGGCGACTCCAGCTGTACCACTGCCAGGCGGCGGATTCGCGCCGGCTCCTGCTGCACCTCAGGAGCCGCTCCAGCCTGTTGCCCAACCGGCGTGGCCGCAAGCCCAGCAGTTCGCCCAGCCGTCAGGTGCCGGAGTCTCGACTCCGGCCGCGCCCGCAACCCAGCCATCAGCGGCGACGCCGGCCGTGCCAGGGAAAACGCCGAAGCCCAAATCCAGGGGCAAGCTCATCGGCCTCATCGTGGCGTGGTGATCGCCCTCGCGTTGGGTATCGGTCTTGCCCTGTTCTTCACGTATCGCGCGGGCATCTGGGGCGGAACCCCGCTGCCTACCGCCGAAGAGATCTCCGGTGCGTCCGGCGGCGAAGCCACCGCCGATGACGTGGTCACCCAGCTGAAAGCCAAGGGTGTGAAGGCATCGAAGGCGATCATCTTCTCCAGCAAGAAGAAGGGCGTGTTCCTCGGATACGAGGGCATGAAGCCCGGCGATCGCGTCCAGAAGGACGCCGCGGTAATCGTCCAGGAGTCGGGTGGCCCCGGTGTGCCCAAGAACACGATGGCAAGCAGGCCACGAAGGTCGTATCCACGTTCAAGACGATGGGTGTGCCGGTACATTACAAGCAGGTACCGGTGTCCGACACCAAGAAGAAGCCAATTGGTTCCGTGGTGGCGACCTACCCCGCCGAAGGACAGGCGCTGTCGGACGGCGACAAGGACGACGGCATCTACATCGGCGTCGCCACGAAGAGCGACGGCGGCGCCATCAGCATCGACATCGTCGGCCGGGACGTCGACACGGTGAAATCCGAACTGGAAAGCCAAGGACATGACGTGACGCTCGTGCCGCGCCTCGCCTCGAAGAAGTTCGTCGGCAAAGTGTCCGGTTCCGACCCGATGCCCGGATCCACAGTAGCGGAAGGCGATGCGGTCACGCTGTATTACGGCATCGACGCCAGCGGCGTCAAGGACGCCTACACGGTTCACGATTCCCCGGAGACCGGCGGCGACAATCTGCTCGGTGTCTCCGGTGTGGCCGCGGGAACGTGGTGCAACAACTCCGGTGACTGCATCACGTTCAAGGATGGCGGCGATGGCAGCGAAGGCAACTCGTACATCCCCTATCCGAAAGGTCGCGACGGTACCGAATACGGCGAGTACGAGTCGCTGAGCTCCTGCGATGCCATCCAGCAGCCGTACTGCTCCAGCCCGAAAGCCGACTACCTGCTCACCGGTGACACCGGCGCGTTCGAACTGTTCCCGCGATCCAGTATGACGAACTACTGGTGCGGCACCAGCCAGGAAGACTCGAATACGGCAGGCGGCATCGTCTGCAACAACGGCAAGATGGTCGAAAACGGCGATTACAACAATATCTCCGGCGCGACGTATCACATGCAGGACTTCTATCTGGTCGTGCCGGTCGGCGCGGACCTGAACAAGCTCGAAAGCGACGGGTACTTTGACGCGGACGCGCTGGCCGCGGCCAAGAAGCAGAAAGCCGTGAACACGACCAAGCCGTTCCTGATCTACCGTGACCCGAAGCTCTACGACAAGACCACGGCGGACATGGCCAATAACTCCGCCAACCCGTTCATGCCGTACAACGGCTACGTCGGCAGCAAAAGCGACATCGTCAAGATGAAGCCCGCTCCCAGCGACGACACCGTGTACTATCTGACCGTCTCCATCGACCTGGATTGGGGTGAGCTGCCCGACGCCGATGTCAAGTAGCCGGGCGGCAGCGCCGGCGCGGACGGCGGTGCATCATCGGCCAAGCCCACCAAGGACATGAGCCTGACGGATGTTCACACCGCACTCGGCAAAGGCGATTTCTAGCCGATAGCAGGCAAATACTGCCTGAAAGACGACAGTTGGTGCCTGACGTTGGACGACAAAGGCAAGGCCACCTCGGTTGGCTCGGGCAAGCCCATGCTGAGCCTCGATGCTCCGCAGTCGGTCACGCTGCACGCCGGACGGACACGGGTGGTGACGATTGGTGGAAGGTGCCGTCGGACGTCGGCATCGAGCTCATGGGGCCGGATAGCGACTATCGCTGCGGCGGCAAGAAAGGATTCAAATCCTGCTATGGGTCGAGCTCGACGTATAGCGAGGCCGAAATCAACAAGCCGATGGACTCCATCTATGTGCCAGCCGGCATCAGCAGCGACAAACTGGAGGGACTGGCCGGCGCGAGCTACCAGTTGCCGACGTGTCAGGCCATGCCAAGCCTGACAGCTCCAAGCCGTTCCTGAAAATGGAGGGGTACCACATGAACGTCGTTCCCCCTTGACGAGAACGTGCTGTACCTGACCGAGTAGAGGTAGGGCCGGCCCGGGGACGAGCCGGGCGGATATACGGCGGATATGAATAGGCATGGTGTCGACGATATCGCCGCCGGAACCATGCCCTTTGTCGTCTGTTTGCCGCCGCTGCGCTATCGTCGCAGACGCCGTGCGATGGAGCGCACGATTGCCGCGAAGCCGGCGGATAGGGTCAGGGCGACGGTGGCAAACACCTGCGGCCGGCGCAGTTCGTTGCGCAGGGTCGCGGCGCCCGTCACGCAATGATCCTCGAAGAACACGCGCAACTCATTGCCGCTGTAACGGCCGACCAGGTCGCCCCACGTGAGCATGCGGGTCTCATACGCGGCCGGGTCGTCCTCGCGGAACTCGAACAGGCGGATGCCGCGCAGGCGAGACTTCGGACCGTAGCATTCGAAGCCGCACGTCGGCGCATACCCTAGATCGAGGTCATGCACGTGCCCGACGAACGAGTTCTTGTGATCGTGCCCGCAGTACAACGCGAAATAGCCGCCCGCCTCGCGCAATGCGTCCACCTCGCCGACGTTCTCGTCAGCGCAGCCGATCGCCTCGCCGAGCCGTGACCCCGGCCGGCATACGGCGTCGTTGAGCACGTAGCAGCGCCCGGCGTAATTGCGGGCGCCCTCCACGGCGTTCGGCGTCCATGCCGGGACCTCGGTCAGGCAGTCATAGAATTCCTGCGGCGGAATATGCTGGAACGTGATCGACGGCACCGGTTCGCCATCGCCGTTGCGCTCGGCGAGCGTGCGCTGCACGTCGCCCAGCCATGCGATCGCCTCAGCGCTCGGTGTGCCGTAGCCGTCCGAATCCGCCAGGTCGAGTCCGCGCGAATGCGCCACATACCGCGGGTACTGGGCGTCATTCTCCTCCGGCTTGCCCGCATAATCGCCGGAATTGACCAGCATCACGCCCATCGCCACATGCTCCGAACCGTCGGAGGACAGCACGGGCAGCGCGAATGTGCCCGGCTCGATGGCCAACGGCGAGCCGCCGGCAGCATCGGCCTCGGGATTCAGGCAGCCGGGGAACTCGCGGTAGATGTCGTCCTGCTCGTCAGGCAGGATGCCGCACTGGAAGTCGTGATTGCCATAGGTCGCGGCGAACGGCACGCCCGCGTTGATGACCGGTCCGAGGAACGCGCTGAATGTGTCGCGCACTTTCTGCCGGGTGTCGTTCATCAGGTCGTCCATCGTGACCACATCGTCCTGCGGTGGCAGGTCCGGATCGCGCCGCGCCGCGATGCGCCTGTGGATGCCGTGTAGCTTCGCCTCGATTTCGGTGACGAGACGTACGCGTGCGCCGGGGTTCTCGCCGCGCCGGCGCAGGAACGTGTCGATGTACGCGGGATCGTACCCGCGGATTTGATCGCCGGTGAACACCACCAAATCCGGCTTCGCCTCGTTGATTGCGGCCTCGATCATGCGGATCGTGTCGCGGTTGACTTCCGGGCCGTCCTGAATGTCGGCCATTTGCAGCACGCGGAACGTGCCGTCGTCGTGAAAACGCAGTGTCATGCCCTCCACTGTAGCGAGTCGTCCTGTGCGGCGCCATACTCTTCGCGAAGTCGCCACCACGCGTGGAGCGGGCGCCGCCATGCAGTCAACGGGCGTCCGGAGAGGGGCCGAAACGTTATCTCGGCAGTATCTACGTTTCGAGGGGGTGACTCGGACGCTCTGGAACATCTATCTGCATTTCGAGGGGTTGGTGGCCGAGTATCAATGGCATGGGAGCCGCATGATTCCAGTGGCGTCCATCATGCAATACCTCGAATATCGAGCAACGCCAACCCCTTGAAACGCAGATAGATGTTCGGCGGGCCTGAAATCACCCCCTCGGAAGCGAGATAACGCTCCGAAGGCCGCATGGATTGGCCGCATTCTTGATATCTCGGCGGTTTACCGGGGCGCTTCACGCTAGACTGATTAATTGCATGACCTATCGTGCGACGACAACATACGGCCGGCAGGCAACAGGCGCCGGCATCATCAAGTAAAGGAGGAGATATGGGTCAGGATCAATCATCAGTGTTTGATCTTGCGGCGGTCGCCGCGGCGTCCAATGGGGGGAACAACGACCCGCTGCTGCCTCCCGCACGATTCATCGGCGAGCCGCAGAAGCCGAGCGATATGCCTTACACCAAGTACGTCGCCTACGACAAGCAGGTGCCGTTCGACTATCCCGAGCGCACGTGGCCGGGCAAGCGTCTGCAGCGTGCCCCGCGCTGGTGCTCCGTCGACCTTCGCGACGGCAACCAGGCGCTCGTCAACCCGATGGACTCCGAGCGCAAGCTGCGCTTTTGGAACCTGCTCGTCTCCATGGGATTCAAGGAAATCGAGGTGGGCTTCCCGTCCGCCTCGGAGACGGATTTCGACTTCATCCGCATGCTTATTGAACGCGAGCTCATCCCCGACGACGTGACCATCGTCGTGCTCACCCAGTGTCGTGAGCACCTGATTCGCCGCACTTACGAGGCACTCAAGGGCGCCAAGCGTGCGATTGTGCACTTCTACAACTCGGTCTCTGTGCTGCAGCGCGAGGTCGTGTTCCGCAAGAACAAGGAAGAGATCAAGAAGCTCGCCACCGACGCGGCCGAGCTGTGCAAGGACCTTGAAAACGAGGCCAAGGGCATCGACCTGTATTACGAGTACAGCCCCGAATCGTTCACCGGTACCGAGCCGGAATACGCGGTCGAGGTGTGCAATGCGGTCATCGGCATCATCAAGCCGACCCCCGAGCACCCGATGATCATCAACCTGCCGGCCACGGTCGAGATGACCACGCCGAACGTGTTCGCCGATGAGGTGGAGTACGTGTCCACGCATCTTGACGACCGTGACGCGTGGTGCTCTCCCTGCACCCGCACAACGACGAAGGCATGGGCGTGGCCGCCACCGAGCTGGCCGTGCTGGCCGGCGCTGACCGCGTGGAGGGCTGCCTGCTGGGCAACGGCGAGCGCACCGGCAACGTGGATCTGGTCACGCTGGGTCTGAACATGCTCACGCAGGGCATCGATCCGCAGATCGACTATTCGAACGTTCCCGAGATCCGCAAGACCGTCGAGTACTGCAACCAGATCAAGATCTCCGAGCGTCATCCGTACGCGGGCAACTTCGTGTTCACCGCGTTCTCCGGCTCCCATCAGGACGCCATCAAGAAGGGCCTCGAAGCCCGCGAGGTCGCTGCGGACCGAGTCGGCGCCGATCTCGACAAGTTCGTGTGGCTCGTGCCGTACCTGCCGATCGACCGAAGGACATCGGCCGCACCTACGAGGCGATCATCCGCGTCAACTCGCAGTCCGGCAAGGGCGGCATGGCCTACCTGCTCAAGACCAACCACAACCTCGACTTGCCGAAGCGTCTGCAGGTGGAGTTCGACAAGATCGTGCAGAACTTCGCCGACACGACCAAGAAGGAAGTCAAGGACGAGGACATCTGGCGTCTCTTCAAGGACGAGTACCTGCCGGTGGAGCAGTCCGGCATGACGGCCGCCGGCGTGGTCGTCGGCGATACGCATGACGCGACGCTCGCTCCGTGGGGCCGCCTCAAACTGCTCAAGGTGGCCGTCAGTTCCGGCGAGGATGGTTCAGACACCGTGCTCAAGGCGCGTGTGCTCGACCGCGGCGTGAACGTGGGCGTGGACGAACCTCACGAGCGTGAGATCTCCGGCATCGGCAACGGCCCGATTGCGGCGTTCCTCAACGCGGTTTCCAACCTCGGCATTGAGGCGTCCGTGATGGATTACGTGGAGCACACCATGTCCGTCGGTACCGACGCCATGGCCGCGTCCTACGTGGAATGCCAGGTGGGTGAGGACGCTGAGACCCAGATCATCTGGGGCGTCGGCATCGACTCCTCGATTACCACCAGCGCGCTCAAGGCGATCATCTCCGCGATCAACCGTTCGCAGCGCTGATATTTCGCGGTAAACGAAAGAGTGGCTGCAGGATTTGAACTGCAGCCACCCTTTTTTGATGGTCGTGAGAGGCCGGAACCACCTCCAGTCGCACGGGGCCTAGCCCTCGTGCCCCCGCCGGTGGGGATGGTCAACGCACGCTAATAACCGCGAATCCGGCCTCGTCCCTCACTGCGACGCTATGCCGTTGGTGCTGGATTCATTGCCGGTGGAGCAGCCGGCGGCGGTGGGATCGGTCGCGCAATCCGAGCCTCCGCCGTTGTTGCCGTTGTTCCCTCCGTTGCCGTTATTCCCGTTGTTGCCGCCGTTCCCTCCGTTGCCATCGGACCCGTTGCCGCCCGATCCATTGCCGCTGCCATTCGAACCGTTGCCGGTCTGCGGCGTCGTCGACTGCGAGCCCGACCCGTCGCCAGACTGCGTGCCGCTCTGCGACGGCTGGTCGTCGCTCCTGCTGCCGCCCTGCGAATTCCCGCTCTGCGACTGGCCGCTGTTGCCCCACGACGAGTATTGCGAACCGGTGCCCCACGTGCCGTCGGGTCCACCGATCTTGCCGCTGTCGGTCACGTCGGGGAACTTCTCGTCCGCCACGTTCTCCAGCGCCCTCGACATGTAGTTGGTGAACAGCACGGCCGGATATCCCATGCCCTTGTAATACCCGTTGATGGTCGGCAGTTCCAGCGCCTCGCCGTTCGCTCCGGGATTCCAGATGGCGAACATGGTGAGCGTCGAGGGTGTGAACCCGATGAAGCTCACGGCCTTGTTGTCGTTTGCCGTGCCGGACTTGCCCGCCATCGTCTTGCCGATCGCGCTCGCCGCACGACCGGTACCGTATTGGATGGTGCCTTCCATCGCCTTGACCACCAGTCCGGTGTCGTTCGCGTCGAACACCTGCTCCGCGGTGGATGGCGCCTTGTACAGTTCCGGCCCCTTGCTGCTCTTCACGCTGGCGACGATGTGCAGCGTCGGCTTCTTGCCCTGGTTGGCGATGGTGGAGAAGCCGCGCGCCATGTCGATCATGCTCAGACCGGAGTTGCCGAGCGTCACGTAGCCGTCATCGGTGATCTTGCCTTTGATGCCGGCCGTGTGCGCGGTCTTGATTATCGTGTCCGCGCCGAGATGCTGCTGCAGATCCATGTACACCGTGTTGACGGAGTTCGCCGTCGCCTTGTACAGGTTGATGTAGCCGTAGCTAGCGCCGCCCGAGTTCGACATCGGCTGTTTCAGCCCGGGGAAGCTGCGCGGCGAGTTGCCGTTGAACACAGTATCGAGGCTGACGCCCGTCTGGACGGTCGAAAGCAGCGTGAACGGTTTCATCGTGGAACCGACTTCGTAGGTCGCGTCGGTGACGTTGTTGAGCTGTTTCTTCAGGTAATCCTCGCCCGCGTACAGCGAGATGATTGAACCGTCTTTGACGTTGACCGACAGGCCGCCGGTCTGTACGCCGTCCGGCATGCCCGCGTTGCCTTGGTGGGGCTCGCGGTCTGATACATCAGATCCTGTTTGGATTTGTCGATGGTGGTGACGATGGTGTAGCCGCCGGTGTCGAGGTCGTCTTGCGTGAACGCCTTTGAGTTGATGAGTTCGCTGCGGACCATCTGCAGCAGATACCCGTTGGGGCCCTCGTAGATGTTCTGCTGTGCGTTGGTGACGGTTTTCGGCATCGTGGCTTCACTGGCCTGTTTGGCGGTGATGTAGCGTCCTCTTTCATGATGTTGATGACGCGCTCGAATCGCGATTTCGCCTGCTTGGCGTTGACGGCCGGATCCCAGTTGCTGGGGGACGGGATGATGCCGGCGAGCATCGCCGCCTCGGGCACAGTCAGGTCTTTCGCGTCCTTGCCGAAGTACGCCTGGGCGGCGGCCTGGATGCCGTAGGCGCTGCGGCCGAGATAGATGGTGTTGAGATAGTTGCACAGGACGGTGTCTTTGTCTTGCGTCTGCGCGATCTTGACCGCCAGTATGGCTTCCTTGAGCTTGCCCATGTAGGTGGTGGTCTCGCCGAGGTAATACCGTTCCGCGTACTGCTGGGTGATGGTGGATCCGCCTGGCGGGTGCCCTTGGTGACGTTGTTGATCAGCGCCCGTGCGATGCCCTTGAGATCGATGCCGCGGTCCGTGTAGAACGTGCGGTTTTCGGAGGCGACCACGGCCTGGCCCACGTATTTCGGCAGTACGGAGCAGTCGATGATCTCACGGTTCTGCTCGGCGAACGTGCCGATTTTCGTTTTGCCGTCCGCATAGTACACGCTGGTTTTCTCGGCCAGCGCGATGGTCTCCGGTTGGGGGATTTCGATGGTGGCGTACAGGTAGGCGAACGCGCCGATGCCGACGGCGAGGAACAGGCCGATGATGCCGAGCGTCCACTTGAGAATCAGATGCTTCTTGCGCCCTTTGGCTTTCGGGCCTTTCGAGCCGGGGGAGCGGTGGGTGCCGCCGCCGCGGTGTGTGCTTCGGGCGGATTAGCGCCGCGGCCACGCCTTGAGCCGCTGTTGCGCTGCGCGCTGTAACCGTTGGTTGCGGA
>ENA-OQDE01000714-OQDE01000714.1-human-gut-metagenome-genome-assembly--contig:-NODE-714-length-17241-cov-2.824822_pt1 | contig 17241 bp, 19 predicted proteins | sample MGYA00242768_ERZ504595 | MGnify/ENA primary metagenome ERZ504595 (study PRJEB26092, sample SAMD00036307) | human gut metagenome | host: Homo sapiens | study: EMG produced TPA metagenomics assembly of...
GAAAAACGATGCTTCCGGGATTTTTGGATGCACATTCTCATTTTGTAAGGAGCTGCCAACGCAATGACACAATGCGACTTGTCAGAGTGTGGAAATTCGGAGATTGTAGATGCCATGAAAATGTTTGCCGAAAAAAGAAATTTATCCAAAGATGCATGGATCGTAGGCTGTAATTATGACCAGAATTTTCTGGAGGAAAAACGACATCCGGACAGATATGTATTGGATGAGATCAGCCATACAAATCCGGTATTGCTGATCCATGCTTCCTCTCATATGGGAGTGGTAAACAGCAAAGGATTAGAAATTCAGCAGATTGATGAAAAGACAGAAGATTGTCCGGGAGGAAAATATGGGAGAATCGCAGGGACAAGAATCCCGGACGGGTATATGGAAGAAAAAGCGTTTCTTGCGTTTCAGTCAAAACTGCCGATGACATCTATGGAGGAGCTGATGCAGCTTATCGGGGAAGCGCAGAAAATGTATGCGAGTTATGGCGTGACTACGGTTCAGGATGGAATGGTAGGAAAACCGTTGTTTGAGCTGTTAAAATATGCCTCTGCCAATGGACTGTTGAAGCTGGATGTAGTAGGGTATGCGGATATTATGACGGCGGCAGATCTTTTTGAGGAAGAAAGGGCATACGCAAACCGGTATACCGGTCATTTAAAAATGGGAGGATATAAAATTTTTCTGGATGGCTCACCGCAGGGAAGGACTGCGTGGATGACAAAGCTATGAAGGGGAAGAGAATTATTGCGGCTATCCGATCCATACAGATGAGGAATTGAATCACTATATTGAGCTTGCCTTAGAGAAAAAACAGCAGCTTTTGGCACACTGTAATGGAGATGCGGCAGCAGAGCAGTATATCGGACAGTTTGAAAAAGCACTGTCAAAGAGAACGGATAAAGATCTGCATCGGGCAGTCATGGTACATGCACAGCTTGTGAGAAAAGACCAGCTGCAGAGAATGGCGGCAATCGGGATGATCCCAAGCTTTTTTGTGGCTCATACGTATTACTGGGGAGATATCCATCTTCAAAATTTCGGAGAAAAAAGAGGCAGCCAGATTCACCGGTGAAAGATGCTATAGATTACGGAATGAAATATACGTTCCATCAGGATACACCTGTGATCCCGCCGGACATGATGCGTACGATAAGCAGCGCAGTCAATCGTATTTCAAGAGGTGGAAGGGTCATCGGTGAAAATCAGAAGATTTCAGTATTGGATGCATTGAAGGCAGTTACGATTTATGCGGCGTATCAGTACTTTGAAGAACATGAAAAAGGAAGCATTGAATGTGGAAAATATGCGGATTTTGTAGTGTTGGAGAAAAATCCTCTGAAAACTCCAAAGGAAGAATTGGCAGAGATCAAAGTCTGGATGACAATCAAAGAAAATGAAGTAATTTACAGAAGTGGAGAAGCGAATCATGAATAATCGTACCAAAGGAATCAGTTGGCAATCATCACTGCAGTAATGTGGGGAATCATGGGGATGTTTGTAAGAGGACTGACCGGGTATGCGTTTACAACTTTTGAAATCTCATTTTTCCGCTGCGCACTGGCAGGTGGCGCCTATTTCCTGTTTTTGCTGTTTACAAAACCCTCGGCTCTAAAGATTAATTTGAAGGGGCTGGTGATTTGTCTTCTTTACGGAGCGGTGGCATACAGTATCAGCTTTGTGAGCTATAGTGTGGCAGTTTCCAGAATTCCGGTGGGTGTGGCAACTGTGCTGATGTTTATGAGTCCGATCTGGGTGGCAATCCTGGGACGGTTTATGTTTGGAGAAAAACTGCCAAAAAGCAAGATGGTGACGATTTTGATTTGTCTGATCGGCGCAGTATTTGTAGCAAATCTCATCGGAGGCGGAGATATCAAGCTGGATGGAATCGGAATTTTAGCTGGAGTGATCAATGGTGTCGGAGTAGCACTTCAGATTCTGCTCCCGAAATATTTTGCAAAAGACTATGAGAGGGATACACTGTTGGTGTATGGATTTCTCGGGGCAGCTGTTGTATTGATGTTTGGTATGGATTTTGGTGCAGTATCTTCCCATATGAGCAGTACACCAACAGGAGTGTTGCTCTGGAATTTATTTGGAATCGGAATTCTGTGTACCATGGTGGCGAATGTATCCTGCGTCAAATCTACACAATATGTGGAAGCAACTACAACCAGTATCCTTTCTGCACTGGAAGTTGTTGTAGGAACTCTGGTCGGGTTTGTGGTATTTCATGAGCATATGACTATGCTTCAGATTTTAGGTGCAGTGATCATTGTTGTGGGAGCCATCGGATCGGAGATTTATCAGCCGAAAAGAGTTGAAAAAGATTATGGGAGGGTGAAATAAAATGGAACTACAGAAAGTATCACGCAGATACAGAATCAGACTCCTTCAGGAAACGGACATGGATGATATTTTACGATTAAGTGAAAGTAATCCGATGTTTTATGAATATTGTCCTCCGTTTGTAACACGAGAGAGTATTTTAAATGATATGAAAGCTTTACCACAGGGAAAGACAGACGCAGAAAAATATTATATTGGTTTTTTTGAAGGGCAGAAGTTGATTGCGATTATGGATATAGTGTTTGCATTTCCAGATGATGAAACAGTTTATATTGGATTGTTTATGGTAGATCATGATGTACAAGGATATGGGATTGGTTCTATTATCATAGAAGAATATGCAGAGTATATACGTACGCTGGGAAAGAAAACGATCCAACTGGCATTTGCCAAAGGAAATCTCCAGAGTGAGGCATTCTGGCAGAAGAATGGATTTGTGAGAACAGGGAAAGAAGTGCAAAATGATGGGTATATTGCAGTCTGTATGAAGCGGGAACTGTAGAATGGAGACTTACGATGGTATATTTAGAGCAATTTAGATTTCCTGATGCGGAAGTGGAAGTTGATTTTTTTCTCAGGCAGAAACGTACCTGTTATGATACGTATTATCCATTTCAAATTCTGTCAAAGCATCGTTTTGAGCAGATTGATTTTGAGCCTGTTACGATTTTATATGGCGGAAATGGAACGGGAAAGTCCACCGTGTTAAATATTATCGCGCAAAAACTGCATTTGTTGAGGGAAGCACCATTTAACCAGTCCAGCTTTTATGAAGACTATCTGGAACTTTGCTCTTTTGAGAGTGCAGCGCATTTGCCGAAAGACAGCAGGATTATTACAAGTGATGATGTATTTGATTACATGTTAAATATCCGGAATCTGAATGAAGGGATTGACCGGAAGAGGGAGATGTTGTTTGAAGAGTATCTGGATACGAAGTTTGCAAAGTTCCGGATGAAAAGTCTGGATGATTATGAGCAGTTGAAACGAGTGAATAACGCGAGAAGAAAAACACAGTCACAGTTTATCCGTTCGGAACTCATGGATAATGTACGAGAGTATTCCAATGGAGAAAGTGCATTTCTATATTTCACAGAAAAGGTGACAGAAAATGCATTGTTTTTATTGGACGAGCCGGAAAACAGTCTTTCTCCGGCAAAACAGCAAGAGCTGGTAAAATTTATTGAAGATTCCGCAAGGTTTTTTGGATGCCAGTTTGTGATCGCAACACATTCTCCTTTCGTGCTGGCAATCAGAGGAGCAAAGATTTATGATCTGGATGAGGAGCCTGTGGATGTGAAACGATGGACAGAACTGGAAAATGTACGGGCATATTATGAATTTTTTAAAAAGCATGCATCAGAATTTTAGAAAAGGGCAGCAAGTGTACTTCTGATCAGAAAACCAGAAGATGCACCTGCTGTTTTTTAAATAGGGTATTTCTTGCAGAGGGATTCCAGAATTTCAATATGAAGTTCTTCATCCAGAATAATGCGTTTCAGGCATTTTTGGATGTCTTCATCCTGAATTCGCTGACATTGTTCCCGATATTTGCGGACTGCCTGCTTTTCACCATTTAACGCACTGAGCAGAATTTTTGGAAGATCCGTAAAATAATTGATATATCCGGCTGTCCAGTAGAACATGCGATTTTGCCGATGTGTCCACAGGCGTGGGGATTCACCCAGCTGATCGGCAAGTTGACCGAATATTTTGAGATGGTGCATTTCTACAATACTGATGTTCTTAAAGATTTCTGCTATGCGGGCAGTATCGGAAGTCAGAAAAATACTGTTGTAAATATAAAGACCAATCGTGGACATTTCGGACTCCTGCCCACCATGTTATCCAGCATCATTCTTCCATATAAAGGATTTTGTTCTTTGATGCAGACGGGTGGATAGGGAGATTGATGGGCATATAAAAAATCGGGAGAAGTGTCTGTGGGTGTGGAATCGGGGGTGCAGCTACAGCTGCAGGTTAAATCGTTATTCATAGAGAACTCCTTGTGATAAGTTTACAGTGTTATCATATGAAACATAGAGTAAAATATGTGATTGTTTTTTATGGGAATTTCAATGGTTCAGATTGTACTTTTTTAAATATTCGTCTTTGATATGATAAACATAGCTTTCTTGATAAATCATAATTTCACCACCATTTAGATAAAAATAGCCCTACCTTGCGATAGGGCTGGATTTTCGAGCCGGACATTTATTAGACGCTTCCGGTAAGCGAACAATATTTTCGATGATAGATTTCTCTATCCCTGTTATTATTATACGCAGAGATAGAAAATATGTCCAGAAATTGCCTGAAGATTGAAAGCCGGAAGCGTATGTGGTATTTTTTATCAGCGCTGATGTTCCAGATTTTTATTTGCAGTAGAAAGCATCAGCTTGATCCGATTGAGCTGGTTGACTTCGCTGGCTCCCGGATCAAAGTCGATTGCTACGACATTGGAAGTCGGATATCTTCTTCTGAGCTCTTTGATGACACCTTTTCCTACCACGTGGTTCGGCAGGCAGGCAAATGGCTGTGTGCAGACAATATTTGCAGCGCCTCCGTGGATCAGCTCCAGCATCTCTCCGGTTAAAAACCATCCTTCACCGGTCTGGTTTCCGATGGAAACAATCTCAGATGCCATTTCTGCGAGTTTTTCGATCTTGGCAGGTCCTTCAAAATGCGTGCTTTCTTCAAATGCTTTGCTTGCAGGTGCACGGAACCATTCAAGCGCACGAATACCAAGATTTCCGAGTACAGCCTTGGATTTTTTCATGCCAAGGTGGGACACCTTGAAATTCTGGTTATAGAAGCAGTAGAGTAAAAAGTCCAGAAGATCCGGAACGACTGCTTCGGCGCCTTCTTTTTCTAAAAGCTCGACCAGGTGGTTGTTGGCTGCCGGCAGGAACTTTACAAGGATTTCTCCAACGATTCCGACTCTTGGTTTTTTCACATCCAGTGTTTCAATCTGGTCGAATTCCTGAATCATCTGACGGCACAGTTTTTTAAATGTATGGCGGTGAGGATATCCGTTGGATACAAAATCTTTACATCTCTTTTTCCATTTTTCATGAAGTGCATCGGTTGTTCCCGGCACTTTTTCATATGGGCGCATCCGGTAAACACATTTCATAAAGATATCGCCAAATACGACGCCATACAAACCACGCAGCGCCAGAAGCGGCGTGATCTTAAATCCAGGATTGCTTTCCAGTCCGCTTAGATTCAGTGAAATCACAGGGATATGAGAATATCCTGCTTTTTTCAGTGCACGCCGGATAAACCCGATATAGTTGGAAGCACGGCATCCTCCTCCGGTCTGTGTGATAATGACAGCCAGATGATCGGTGTCATATTTTCCGGATAAAATCGCATCCATAATCTGACCGACTACGATCAGGGAAGGATAGCAGGCATCATTGTTTACATATTTTAATCCCATGTTGACAGCCTGTTTGTTGTCATTTGGCAGAATTTCAACCTTATATCCGGATGCACGAAATGCCGGTTCCAGAATCTCAAAATGCATCGGTGACATCTGTGGGCAGAGGATCGTGTATTCCTTGCGCATCTCTTTTGTAAATGGAATCTTCTCAATAGAAGATGGCTGGATGATGCGCTCGGTCTTTTGCTGTTCTCTCACCCGGATGGCAGCAAGCAGGGAGCGGACACGGATACGGGCAGCTCCCAGATTGTTGACCTCATCGATTTTCAGCGAGGTATAGATCTTACCGGAACGGGTCAGGATATCTGCCACCTGATCGGTTGTGACGGCATCCAGTCCGCATCCGAAAGAATTCAGCTGGATCAGATCCAGATTCTCTTTTGTTTTGACATAGTTTGCAGCGGCATACAGTCTGGAGTGATACATCCACTGATCCATGACATTGAGAGGTCGTTCTACTTCGTGCAGATGAGAGATAGAATCTTCTGTCAGGACGGCAATATTATAGGAGTTGATCAGCTCCGGCAGTCCGTGATTGACCTCAGGGTCCGTGTGATAAGGACGTCCGGCAAGAACAATTCCGCGATTGCCGGTTTCATCCAGAAACTTGATCGTTTCTTCACCTTTGCGGCGCATATCTTCTCTGCATGCAGCAAGTTCCAGCCATGCTTTGTGAACAGCAGTGCGGATCTCATCAGCGGAAATAGAAAATTTTTCACCAAGCTCTTCAATCAGTCTGGAAGAAAGCGTCTCTTCACTCTGAAAAGACATAAACGGATGCATAAAATCAATTTCTCCGGTTACGATCGGATCCATGTTATTTTTGATATTTTCCGGATAGGAAGTTACGATCGGACAGTTGTAGTGGTTGTTGGCTTTTTCAAATTCATTTCGTTCGTAAGGGATACAAGGATAAAAAATATGTTTGATCCCTTCGTTGATAAGCCACTGTACATGTCCGTGTGCCAGCTTTGCCGGATAACATTCGGATTCACTCGGAATAGATTCGATTCCCAGCTCGTAAATCTTTCGGGTAGAAGACGGAGAGAGTACGACACGGAATCCAAGCGTTGTAAAGAATGTATGCCAGAACGGATAATTCTCATACATGTTCAAAACTCTTGGAAGGCCGATCGTTCCTCTGGAAGCCTCTTCTTCTGAAAGCGAGGTGTATCCGAAATACCGCTGCATCTTATATTCAAACAGGTTTGGCAGGTGATTTTTTGATTTTTCCTTGCCAAGTCCTCGTTCACAGCGGTTTCCGGTGATAAACTTTCTTCCGCCGCTGAAATGATTGATTGTCAGACGGCAGTTGTTCGTACAACCGCGGCATTTTGTCATGGTAGTCTTGTATTCCAGTGCTTCAATCTCTTCAATTGGGAGCATGGTAGTGCCTTCACAATCCTGATAACGTTCCCTTGCAATCAGGCAGCTCCAAAAGCCCCCATGATACCGGCGATATCAGGACGGATTGCCTCACAGTCTGCGATTTTTTCAAAACTGCGCAGAACGGCATTATTATAGAAGGTTCCTCCCTGTACGACGATATGTTTTCCAAGTTCAGAGGCGTCGGACACCTTGATGACCTTAAACAGTGCGTTTTTGATCACGGAATAGGCAAGTCCTGCGGAGATATCTGCAACAGAAGCACCTTCTTTCTGTGCCTGTTTTACTTTGGAGTTCATAAATACAGTACAGCGTGTTCCCAGATCGATCGGATTTTTGGCATAGAGGGCTTCCTGTGCAAAATCTTCGACTGTATAATTCAGTGATTTTGCAAAGGTCTCAATAAAAGAACCACATCCGGAAGAGCATGCTTCGTTTAACTGAACACTGTCTACCGTCTGATTCTTGATTTTGATACATTTCATATCCTGTCCGCCGATGTCGAGAATACAGTCTACATCCGGTTCGAAAAATGCGGCCGCATAATAATGGGAAACCGTCTCTACTTCTCCTTCATCCAGAAGCAGTGCAGCCTTGATCAGTGCTTCGCCGTATCCGGTGGAGCAGGAGTGAACGATCTCGACACCTTCCGGAAGCTGACTGTAGATCTCCTTGATTGCCCGGATCGTTGTTCCCAGAGGATCTCCGTCATTGTTATGATAGAAGGAATACAACAGCGTTCCATCTTCACCTACCAATGCTGCCTTTGTTGTAGTGGAACCTGCATCGATTCCAAGAAAAGCCTTTCCCTGGTAAGAAGCAAGGTCTTTGACCGGAACCTGATGTTTTGCATGGCGGAAAGTGAATTCCTCGTAATCTGCAGAAGATGCAAACAGGGGTTCCAGACGCTCCACTTCAAATTCCAGTTCGATTTTATTTGCCAGACGGCTCTGAAGTGTCTGCAGAGGAATATCCACATTCCGTTTGGAATTCAGCGCGGAACCGATTGCTGCAAACAAATGAGAATGATTAGGAGCGATAATATGCTCATCGTCCAGTTTTAAAGTACGGATAAAGGCCTCTTTTAATTCCGATAAAAAGTGAAGTGGTCCGCCTAAGAAGGCTACATGTCCGCGGATTGGCTTTCCGCAGGCCAGTCCGCTGATCGTCTGATTGACTACTGCCTGAAAAATAGAAGCAGCTAAATTCTCTTTGGAAGCTCCTTCATTGATCAGAGGCTGAATATCAGATTTCGCAAAAACACCGCAGCGTGCTGCGATGGAATATAAAGAAGTATAATTTTTTGCATATTCATTCAGCCACTGGCGTCTGTCTGAAGAAGGGAAGCCATCTGATCGATGAAGGAACCGGTACCTCCTGCGCAGACACCGTTCATACGCTGTTCTACATTTCCATCTTCAAAATAAATGATCTTTGCATCCTCACCGCCGAGTTCAATTGCCACATCAGTCTGAGGTGCATAATCCTGCAAAGCGGTGGAAACCGCAATCACTTCCTGTACAAACGGAACATGCAGGTGGGTGGCAAGAGTCAGCCCTCCGGATCCGGTGATAACAGGAGAAACATGGATCGGTCCCAGTTTATAGATGGCACGTCCGAGAAGATCAGACAGTGTTTCCTGTATATTTGCAAAATGGCGTTCGTAATCGGAGAACAGAACTTCATTATCTGCTCCTAGGACTGCGATTTTTACCGTGGTGGAACCAATATCGATCCCTAAAGTATATAATTCGTTCTTTTTCATAGTAATTCCTCATCTTTTGCTATAGTAGTTATTACTTATTTAAATGCAGTCGTTATTTTACAACATTTTATATTATACGACAAGTAGTCTAAAAACACAATTATGAGTGTTCACCATAAATATACAAAAGATTTTAAGGAAAAAATAGAAAATCTCATAAAATTTAACACAATCCTAACGCAAAAAATAAAACAATTATTTGACAAACAGTAATGCTCACTGTACAATTACTCTCTGTAAGGGAATAAATATATAAGGAGAGATTGTCATTGAACTGGTTAAACAAGCTGGAAAGAAAATTTGGACGATACGCCGTTCACAATCTGACGACGTACCTGATCGGGACATACATTATCGGATATGCAATCCGTCTGTTTATACCGATATGATGATTTGGCTGTATCTGCAGCCGGGAGCGATTCTGCACGGACAGATCTGGAGGATCGTATCCTGGATTCTGGTACCGCCGCAGGGCAGCCTTCTGGAAATCGTCATTATGCTGATGCTTTACTATTCTCTCGGTACTACGCTGGAGAGGACCTGGGGAGCATTCCGCTATAATGTATATATCTTTTCGGGTATTTTATTTACGGTACTGGGAGCGTTTGTGCTGTACATCCTGTATGGTTCGGGGGCAGATTTCCTGGGTGGATATTTCAGCACGTATTATATCAACCTCTCAATTTTTCTTGCATTTGCTGCAAGCTATCCGGATATGGAACTTTTGTTGTATTTCATCCTTCCGATCAAGATCAAGTGGATGGGACTGGTGTATGGAGTATACATCCTGTACCAGTTGGCAACCGGCAATCCCGCATCGCGCATAGTGATCATTTCATCACTTTTAAATTTTGTCGTGTTCTTTTTATCCAGCAGGAATTTAAAACCGTATACACCAAAAGAACAGGTGCGCAAAGCAAAATTCAGACAACAGACAAGACCGCATATGACTTATGCAAATGGTGCAAAACACCGTTGTGCTGTCTGTGGGAGAACAGAGTTGGATGATTCAAGTCTGGAATTTCGATTCTGTTCCAAGTGTAATGGAAATTACGAGTATTGTCAGGATCATTTATTTACACACCAGCATGTGAAATAAGAATTAAGGATAAGTTAGAAGGAGAGTTATGACATGAAAAAAACAAAAGTAGTCTGCACAATGGGTCCTAATACAAATGACAAAGAAGTTATGAGAAAGTTGATTCAAAACGGAATGGATGTTGCGCGTTTCAACTTTTCACATGGTGATCACGAAGAGCAGAAATTCCGTATGGATCTTCTGAAAGAGCTTCGCGAGGAAGAACATGCGCACACAGCGATTCTTCTGGACACAAAGGGACCGGAAATCCGTACAGGTCTTTTGAAAGACGGAAAGAAAGTAACCCTCCAGGAAGGGAATACATTTGTACTTACAATGGAAGATATCGTAGGAGATGATACAAAAGTGTCTCTTTCTTATAAAGGTCTTGCAGAAGATGTACAGCAGGGAACAGTAATTTTGATCGATGACGGTCTGATCGGACTGAAAGTAAAAGAAATCGTAGATCAGGATATTGTTTGTGAGATCGTAAACGGCGGTGAGCTTGGTGAGAGAAAAGGGGTCAATGTACCGAACGTTCCGGTAAGACTTCCTGCAATCACAGAAAAAGATAAAGAAGACATTAAATTTGGTGTGGAGCAGGATATTGATTTTATTGCAGCCTCCTTTGTACGCAACGCAGAATGCGTACTGGAGATTCGTGCATTTTTGAAAGAACTGGACGCACCTTATATTCCGATCATTGCAAAAATCGAAAATGCAGAAGGAATTCGCAACATTGACGAGATTATCCGGGCTGCGGATGGAATCATGGTAGCGCGCGGAGACATGGGAGTTGAGATCCCGGCAGAAGAAGTTCCATATCTGCAGAAGATGCTGATCCAGAAGTGCAACAGCAACTTCAAGACAGTTATTACAGCAACACAGATGCTGGATTCCATGATGCGCAATCCTCGTCCGACAAGAGCCGAAGTGACAGACGTTGCAAATGCTGTTTATGACGGAACAGATGCAGTGATGCTGTCCGGAGAGACTGCACAGGGAAAATACCCGGTAGAAGCATTGCAGATGATGGTGCACATTATCGAAAATACAGAGCAGCATCTGGATTATGATATGATCCTGGATAAGGCAGGAGATCACTTAAAGAGAGGAATCTCCAGTGCAATCGGATATTCTTCTGTTTTGGCAGCTGCGAATCTGAAAGCAAAAGCAATCATTACACCGACAGTTTCCGGAGCGACAGCAAGAGTGATGTCAAACTTAAAACCAATCCAGCCGATCATCGGAGTGACTCCGAGTGAAAGAGCACTGAGAAGAATGTCCATTTACTGGGGCGTACAGGCTCTTAAATCAATGGAATGCCATACAACAGATGATATCTGCAGTGAGGCAATTGAGATTTCAAAAGTAAAACGATGTGTAGAGACAGGAGATGTTGTTGTATTGACAGCCGGAATCCCTGCGCTGGATGTAAATGCTGCCCGTGAGGGAATCAGTAATATGATGAGAATCGCGACAATTGAATAAAATTGGCAGGATAACACATGCCGTTCATAGAATTTTTCTGTGAACGGCATTTTTGTATTGACAAGCATTCTCGATTCTTATATAGTGTTTCTTGAAAGAACTACTAACATGATCGGGAGAAAACTATGGAACAGAATCAGTATGTGGAATACCTGCTTCATTTCGGACTGACAAGGCAGGAGGCTCTGATTTATGTGGAATTACTTGTAAAAGGAAAGCAGACAGGATATGAGATTGCAAAGGAGACAGGGATTTCCCGGTCCAATGTGTATTCTGTTCTGGCAGCGCTGGCAGAAAAAGGAGCGGCCTATGTGATCGAAGAGTCTGCAAAGCGCTATATTCCGGTAAAAGTAGAGGAGTTTTGCGGGAACTGTATCCGCAGGATGCAGGAGGAGCAGGAGTGGATGGAGAGAAACCTTCCACAGAAGAAAGCGGAGACAGAAGGATATATCACCATTGAAGGAGAACAGAATATTCTGGATAAGGCGAAGAATCTGATCGCACAGGCGGGGGAAAGAGTGTATCTTTCCTGTACAGCAGGATATCTTGACGCATTCCGTCAGGCGTTGGAAGAGCTTGTGAAAAAGAAGCGGAAAGTTGTGATCCTGACAGATGCCCCGTATGAATTGAAAGACGCAATTTTCTATCAGACAGAGGAAAAAGGACAGCAGATCGGGTTGATCGTGGATTCTAAGAGCGTGCTTTCAGGGGAGTATGGAAAGGGGAGCCTGAATACCTGTCTGTATTCCGGACAGAAGAATTTGTAACTGTATTTAAAAATGCAATGGCAAATGAGATAAAATTGATTCAATTACAAAAAGGAGGAACTGTATTATGAATAAAACACCATTTGTAACAAAAGAACAGCTGGATGAAATTGTGAAAACCTATCCAACACCGTTTCATCTTTATGATGAAATGGGAATTCGCGAGAATGTAAAGGCTCTTCGGGAGGCGTTTTCCTGGAATGAAGGATATAAGGAATATTTTGCGGTAAAAGCGTGTCCGAATCCATTTCTGATCGACATTTTAAGAGAGTATGACTGTGGATGTGATTGTTCTTCCTACACGGAGCTGATGTTGTCAGATGCCATCGGAGTAAAGGGACAGGATATTATGTTTTCTTCGAATGATACCCCTGCCGAGGATTATGTTCTGGCAGAAAAATTAGGGGCGATCATCAATCTGGATGATTTCACACACATTGATTTTCTGGAGAAAACGATCGGATATATTCCGGAGACGATCAGTTGCCGCTACAATCCGGGCGGATTATTTAAGATCAGCAATGATATTATGGACAATCCGGGAGATGCCAAGTACGGAATGACAACAGAGCAGTTGTTTGAGGCGTTTAAAGTCCTCAAAAGCAAAGGAGCAAAAGAATTTGGAATCCATGCATTTCTGGCAAGTAACACAGTGACAAATGACTATTACCCAATGCTGGCAAAAGTATTGTTTGAGCAGGCTGTAAAGCTTCAGAAGGAGACAGGAGTTCACATTAAATTTATCAATCTCTCGGGAGGAATCGGAATTCCGTATACACCGGATCAGGAGCCGAACGATATCCGTGTCATCGGAGAAGGGGTTCGCCGTGTCTATGAAGAGGTTCTTGTTCCGGCAGGATGGGAGATGTGGCAATCTATACCGAGCTTGGACGTTTTATGATGGGACCATACGGATGTCTGGTTACAACAGCAATCCATGAAAAGCATACACACAAAGAATATATCGGTGTGGATGCATGTGCGGTAGATCTGATGCGTCCGGCAATGTACGGGGCATACCACCACATCACAGTTATGGGAAAAGAAGATGCACCACATGACCACAAATATGATGTTACAGGATCCCTTTGTGAGAACAATGATAAATTTGCAATCGACAGAATGCTTCCGGAAATTGAAAAAGGAGATTACCTTGTCATCCATGATACCGGTGCACATGGGTTTGCTATGGGATACAGCTATAATGGAAAGCTAAAACATGCAGAATTATTGCTGAAAGAAGATGGAAGTGTACAGATGATTCGTCGTGCGGAACGACCAGCAGATTACTTTGCAACATTTGATTGTTTTGACATTGGAAAAAAATTGATAAAAAATTAAAAAAGACTTGCCAAGTCAAGAAATCTATGGTAATATATTTTTTGTTCGGGAGCTGAAAAAGTTCCCGAGTATAAGCGGATGTGGCGGAATGGCAGACGCACAAGACTCAAAATCTTGCGTAGGTGACTACGTATGGGTTCAAGTCCCATCATCCGCAGTTTGAAAAAGCCTTGAGTTTCAAGGTTTTTTTAGTGCAAAAAGAAGTCCTTCTGGAAGTACAGAAGGGCTCTTTTTGTACTGGCTTTCCTTGTCCTCATATAAATGGATGTTCTGTTGAATGATTTTCAGACATTGTGCCAGATGCTGCTCTTCCAGCTGTTGTTCTTTCTGATGGTTGTTCATGTTTTTTCCTCGCTTTTCTCAAATTTTTCACTGTAAAATCTGAATCAGGCACCTGTTTCCATCCCACAACGGCACCTTCCAGTTTCAGGCGGTCTTTCATTATAACAAACAGCAGATAAAAGGACAAGAAATATTGACAAATTTCCTGAGCTGGTATATTATATAACAGTGATATATAACAATGTTATAACGATGAAGGAGGTGAAATAATGAGTGAAGAAGAACAAACAACATTGCACCTAATTCGTTCAGCTGCGATGCAGGAATTTCTAAAAAAGGATTCAAGTCTGCGTCCTTGAGGAACATTGTCAAAATAGCCGGTGTGACAACAGGTGCATTCTATGGCTACTATGACAGCAAGGAAGATTTATTTGAATCACTGGTAAGCGAACATTACAACTTTTTATTGAACTGCTTTTGCAAGGCACAGAAAGAATTTGCAGAAATCCCGCCAGAGGAACAGCCTGATAACCTTACCTCTACTTCCGGCGAATGTATGTATGAAATGCTCATGTACGCCTATGATCATTTGAATGAATTTAAACTCATACTTTGCTGCTCGGAAGGAACACGTTTTTCAAAATTGATTGATGAAATGGTAGAAATAGAGACAAAAGGTACGCATGATTATTTAGCAGTTCTTGAAAAGTTAGGCAGACCTGCGCCACCTATAGATGAACGATTAGAGCATATTTTGATCACAGGAATGTTTAACACCTTTTTTGAATTGATTATACATGAAATGCCACTTGAAGAAGCGAAACATTATCTGAGAGAAATGAGAGCTTTTTATACCGCCGGGTGGATGAAAATTATGGGGCAGTGAAAGCAGACATATTTATTAGGACAATCTGCCCTATCATTCTTGATAATGGAAAGTGTGAACTTTCCATTATATTTGATACATAGGTTAGTTTTAACTAACGAAAATAAGAAAGTAGATAATCAAACAAGGATATTTGAGGGCAGCTATTTTGTCTTCATTATCATAACCTTATTGAGCAGGTTCAATAAGTTAAAAAATTTTTAAGGAGGTTTTTCAATGAAAAAACAGTCAAATCTGTCAAGCCTGATGGGATATGCCGGAGGATATAGGATATTGACCTATCTTTCCTGGATACTGTCTGTAATGAGTGCATTGTTGGCTCTTGTACCTTTTTGGTATATATGGCGTATCATTCACGACATACTGGAAGTTTCTCCAGACTTCTCACGGGCTGAAAAGGTCACAAGTTACGGCTGGTCTGCCGTATTATTTGCGGTTATTTCTATTGTTGTTTATATAGCCGCTTTGATGTGTTCGCATATAAGCGCGTTTCGGGTTGCCGCCAATATCCGAAAAGAGCTTATGCGACATATTACAGCATTGCCGATTGGAGTAACGGAAAAATATGGAAGCGGAAAGCTCAGGCGAATTGTAAACAGTTCCAGTGCCGCTACAGAAAACTATCTTGCACACAGGCTGCCTGACAAAGCGGGAGCAATTGCCACGCCCGTAGGACTGCTCTTTTTATTACTTGCGTTTGATTGGCGGTTAGGGATTTTAAGCCTTGTTCCTGTTGTTCTTGGTTTTTTGATTATGATGAAAATGACAGGGAAAGACATGGAAGAGAGAATGGAGCAATATCAAAATGCGCTTTCCGATATGTCAAATGAAGCGGTTGAGTATGTAAGGGGCGTACCCGTAGTAAAGACTTTCGGACAGACAATCTTTTCTTTCAAACGATTCAAAGCAGCGATTGACAATTACGAAACATGGGTAATTGCATACACGAAAGCATTAAGGTTACCGATGATGTTTATACAACAGCAATCAACGGTGTATTCGCGTTTCTGATTGCGGGAGGTATTCTCTTTACAAGGGACGGCGTAACAAATGAATTGCTGCTAAATCTTATCTTTATATTGTGATTACGCCTGTTATCGGTACAACACTCACAAAAATTAATGTTTATTGAGTGAGGACGCAATGATTGTAGGAGGACGCAATGAACAGGATTGAGGAAGTGCTGAATGAAAAGCCGTTGTCTGAAAGTAAAGTAAATAACGTACCATCTGATCATTCAATTACATTAGAACACGTTATCTATAGCTATGACGGTGAGAAAAACGCACTCAATGATGTTTCTATGTCAATCAAACCGGGACGGACAATCGCATTAGTAGGCTCGTCCGGAGGCGGCAAGACGACCCTTGCAAATATTGTTACAAGATTTTTTGATCCACAGAAAGGGCGTATATTGATCGGGAATATCGATATACGCGACATTCCAAAAGAAACATTGATGAATAAGGTATCTTTTGTATTTCAAAATAGCCGGCTTATCAAAGCGTCTGTATTGGAGAATGTGCGTATGGCAAAGCCGAGCGCCACACGCGAAGAAATCGCCCATGCTCTGGAAACTGCACAGTGCCTGGATATTATCGAAAAATTACCAAATGGAATGGATACGATGATAGGCACAAAAGGCGTGTACCTGTCCGGCGGCGAACAGCAGAGAATAGCCATAGCCCGTGCGATTTTGAAAAATGCGCCGATACTGATTCTTGATGAAGCGACAGCATTTGCCGACCCGACAATGAAGTGCGTGTACAACAGGCTTTATCTGCTCTGTCAAAGGGAAAAACGGTTATTATGATTGCACACAGGCTGTCGTCAATCAAAGATGCAGATTGTATTTATGTGCTGCAAAACGGTGAGATTGTTGAAAGTGGTACACACAGCAGACTAATCGAGAAAAACGGAATATTTGCGCGTATGTGGAAAAATTATTCCGAAGCAGCAGAATGGAAAATTGCTAGGAGGTAAGAACATGATTAAGATATTGCAAAGACGGTTTGCGTTATCAGAGCAAGGGCGTGTCGATTTGATAAAAGGCTGTATTGCTTGCGTTGCACAGGATATATCTTTTATGATTCCTGTCGGGCTTCTGTATTTTCTGGTTATTGATATGATGAACGGAGGAGTAAGCAAAAAACATGTCGCTTTCTATGCCGTTGGTGCGTTGGTTTGCTTATGCCTTATATTTATCGCGACCTGGTTTCAATATAATGCCACTTATTTAGCTACTTATGTGGAAAGTGGGGTAAGGCGTATATCTTTAGCAGAACAGATCCGCAAAATTCCGTTATCCTTTTTTGGTAAAAAAGACCTTGCTGATTTAACAAATTCCATTATGGGAGATTGTGCCACGCTAGAAACAGCGTTCTCTCATTATGTCTCCGCTTTGGCAGGGTCTCTGATTTCAACAACACTGATTTCAAA